>Ga0209091_10000975_pt1 | contig 26357 bp, 31 predicted proteins | sample ArcticOcean_MG_C_6_FD_187438 | JGI IMG/M metagenome (GOLD analysis project Ga0209091, IMG submission 187438) | Marine microbial communities from western Arctic Ocean - ArcticOcean_MG_CB8_128 (SPAdes) (version 2) | ecosystem: Environmental > Aquatic > Marine > Oceanic | place: Arctic Ocean...
AATTTCGTTATTGTCAATTCCTGCAGGAATATCTACATACAACCGTTCTTTTTCGACACGTTTACTGCCCTCTTCATTAACCCATCTCTCTATTTCTAAAGGAAATTTCATTCCTGTATAAGCTTGTTTCATTGTAATTTCTATTGTTTTCATAATAGGTGTAGGCTTTCTCATATTATTCATATTCATTGGCATACCATTTCTAAAAATTTGAACGTGAGGCATTCCAGGACCACCACCCATACCAGAAAAACTATTCTGCCTATGAATTCCTGGAGGACCACCCATACCACCAAACAACATTGCTTTCAAAAAATCAGGCATATCTGGGACATTACCCATATCACCACCTCCACCTCCACCAAACATTCCACCGAAAGGGTTATTGCGTTGCATATTATACATTTGTCGTTTTTCTGGTTCTCCTAGAGTTTGATAAGCTTCGTTAATTTTTTTAAAGTGTGTTCCATCACCACCTCGGTCCGGGTGATGTTTTAACGATAGTTTTCTAAAGGCTTTTTTGATTGCATCTTGAGATGCATTTTCACTGACTCCCAAACATTTGTAATAATCTTCCATATATGTATTATAATAAACAAAAGCTTAAATACTTTATTACGAATAAAAATATGAATATGAATGAACCTTTTTTAAAAAGATACCAACCAAAAAAATATCGTGATTTGGCAATCGGAAAAGAATTTATTCAACTATTGCGAAGTTTGATAAGTATGGATAATTTGAATGTGTTGTTTATAGGAAATAATGGTTGTGGGAAAACAACAATTATTAATGCTACGATACGGGAATATTATGGAACAGATAAAATCCCTTCACACAATGTATTGTATATCAATAACTTGCAAGAGCAAGGTATACAATACCATAGGACGGAATTGCGAACATTTTGTCAAACGTCGTCAACAATTTCCGGGAAAAAAAAGTTTATTGTGATGGATGATATTGACCTTATAAATAGTCAGAGTCAACAAGTTTTTAGAAATGTTATTGATAAATTTAGTCACAATGTGAATTTTATATCATCTTGTTCAAATACACAAAAGGTAATAGATAGTATACAATCGCGTTGCATATTAGTTAAAATAAAGCCGATAAGTAAACAATATTTAAAGAAAATTTATGATAAAATAGAAAAAAAGGAAAATCTTAATATATCTAAAGAAGCCAGGGACTTTATATTAACAATTTGTAATAATTCGATAAGAGTATTAATTAATTATATGGAAAAATTTAATCTTATAAATGAAGAGATAACCATTAAAGAAGCGAAATCTATATGTACTAATATTAGTTTTTATGAATTTGAGAGTTTTACAACCAAATGGTATGTGAATAAAGATTATTCATCTGCATTAAAACAAATATATATAATATTTGATAAAGGCTATTCTGTGATGGATATATTGGATTGTTATTTTACATTTATAAAAATGACAGATATGTTGGGTGAAATGTTAAAATATAAAATTATAAAACTTATTTGCAAATATATAACAATTTTTAACACGGTTCATGAAAGTGAAATCGAACTTACATTATTCACGTATGATTTAATCAATACCGTGGAAAGCATTTAAAATAATATGCATTAGTAATATAATGACCAGTCAATTATTCAAAAAAAAATATCCGAAAGATAAAATTTTTTCTTTTTTAGATAAGTATTGTGATAAAACGGATAAATATTATAGAGTGTCTAAAGTATCTTATAAAAAAGCTAAAATAGAAGGTGCAATCGTAAAATTATTTGAAGATTTAAAAGAGTATTATCATAAATCCAAACATTTTTACTTGGATAGAGGTGATAACTATAAAAATTTAATTACCGTATTAAGGCAAATATGTAAAAATCATCTAATAGCTTATACATCAAATATAAAATATAGTAAATCTAAATATGAAATAATATATTTTATTTATTTTGAGCCGTGACTTATTAACATATATTTTCCGGCTATGGTATTACTTTCCATGACTTGTTTCTTACTCATTCTAGAAAACCAACCATATTTGGTTCGTAATAAAATTTCATCATTGGGTAAATACAAACCAACCATTTCTGAATTAAATTTAACAAATGAATTTTGCAAAAGCTGTTCAACGGAAACAGGACATTCTTCTTTATTACGTATGCCAAATAGCTTACCATTTAGTAAAGTAATTCTACCTTCTTTAGTTTCTTTATATAACCATTTATTGGTGGTTCCTTCAAAATCCATTGCTTCTGTAAAATCAGTAGATACTAGTGTTTCTAAATATTTAAGATAATTCTGCATATTTTTACTATTTTTAACACAACCCATTATCTTAGAATTAGGAATAAAAAGAGATATATCATTTGTTTTGGTGCGATTAATTCCTTCTACAACAAATGCATCTGTTTTTGATAAAGCATCATTAAAAATACCGCTTAAATCTTTTAATGCAATAACAGAATTAGGAACAATAAATCCACCATAATTACATAATAATCTAGCTAATCCCAATCTCTCCATATGAGCCTTTAAAGGATTGGCTAAACGATTAATATCAATGCTCCAATCTGGAAGAAGTTTTGAAAAAGAGTTATTATCTATCAAGCAAATATGAAATGAATTTCCACAATGTTTCACTAAACTTTCTACACATGCTTGAATATAAGGTTCATTCAAATTTTTGGTGTTTCTACTATAGAAAGAAGGCCATTGTCTAGAATTAATATTATAACTAGTATGAATCCACATAATAGGTTTATTATTGGAAAGTAATGAATCATTAAGTAAGAATTCTTTAATCATTTTATCGTTTTTATCAGTGTCACTAGGAAGATATTTCTTTTTATATTTATCATACAACATTCCAATACTGGTCAAAATTATAAAATATATTATGTATTTCAACATTATATAATATAGGTAAAGATTTATCTATTCTCTAATTGTTTTAAATTCGACCACCATTTTTCATTGACACGTCCAATTTCTTCATCTTGTTTAAGTAACTTAAATGCGCGATTGGAGTTAAATTCATTATTATTCCCTTCTCTTCTTGCCAAAAACTCTTTTGCTTGATTTAAACTCTGGGCACCAACATCTTGTATATCTCTATGTTTTCTATAACTATCAATACTATCAAATTGAGGTCTATCTAAAAAATCTTGATGTGTAACCGGTACTACTGTTTCGGTATGTGCTTTTTTCACATCTTCATAGCATAATTTACTAAATATATCCGACGAATAATTTTCACATTTATCTCTTATTAAATCTGAACCATAGTTTTGATTTAATTCTGTAATATCTCTCTTAACAACAAGAGCTTTACATTCTTGTTTTTTCTTTTCGAATGCATCACCAAATTGCGCTAAGCTAACTGGTTTATCTTCATTAATAGCATCTTCACTTTGTAACCAATTTCCATAACCTGTATCACTATTCTCGTCATGTATTTTTACTTTGTTAAAAGCTTTGTTGAACCAATTATTAAACTCATTTATTTTCATACCGTGGAGAGATTTTAGTAAATTAACATTATTATCATCAACTTCTGGATTATATGCAACGTTGTGTGCGCTCTGAAATTTTTTTTGCCTAAAGCGAAACACATCTTCTAAAGTTTTATATGCTTTTTTATAAAATAAAAAATAATTATTAGGCAGGTTTGATTTATCAGGATGCGTTTTTAAGTATTTGAGTTTGGCTCTCTTAAGATCATCTATTGTAAAACTATAATTACAATTAAAAAGATTTAAAATATCAGCTAAATCATAATTATCTAAATTTAGGTCGTGGTCATCCATATAGTTTTTATCGATTTTATATATGCGATAAAAACAAATTAAGCCGAATTCATTCTATTAACAGTTTTTTGAAAAAGTTTACCAATCTGTTCTTCGTTAGCGCCTTGAACAACATCCATAGGTTCCCCGTGAATAAAGTTTCCCATTGTTGGAAAAGCACTCCAACGCAAAGCACGCATTATAGATGCGCCTTGGTCACCATCCACTACAACAACTTTTATTGCTTGTGGTAGAATTTCAATCCATTTATCAACGAAAGGTTTTATCATTTTACAAGGTTTGCACCAGGTAGCTGTTGCTTTAACGATAACATAAGGATTATTTTTTAGAAACTCTAAAAATTCCGTTTTTTCTGTTATATAAACTACACGTGTCGCTTGAGTTGTCATTATAGTTTAATTTGGTTGCAAGTTTTTAAATACAGATAATTCTTTAATATTAACAAGATGAAACAAATTTTTCTAGCGTTTCTAGATTAATATGTGGGAAATCAACGTGCCCTTCCCATAAATATTTACAAAAAGCCCAGTATATTTTACAATCGTCATCATAAAGTTGTGGAAAATGTTCTAATAGACCTTTTCTAATATTATCAGGCAATAGTGTTAAACTAGATTTTGGCAATACATAACTTAATTGAACATTTGGTGTTACAGCAGTATGATTATTCTCTTCAATCATTATGGTTTCCCAGTGAGGAATATATTTCACTAAATCACTAAATAGTGGTGGATAATTATAATGATATGACCATCTCCAATCTTTACATTTATCTGTATAATATGAAATAGTCCATTCTAGACCTTCCAAATAATTCACACATATTTTTTTTCTCCATTCATCTGTAATATCAATATCAAATAATGCTTTATAATAACGTGTTTCCCAATAATTAGAGTGTGGGTCGATATATTTTTCAATTTCTCTCTGTTTCTGTGGAATAGTGAGAAGTTTATTCATTTTTTCATCAACTGTTTTTGCTTTAATAAATCGTTTCTCTCCTCGTTCACGAGTTTTATATTCCGACATTAGATTACTGTATTCTTGGTCTGCTAGAGATGCAACAAGTTTTTTAACATTTTTCCAATAAATTTTTTTGCCATCGGTCAAATTATCATTTGTTTTGCCTATAGTATTTTTATAAGCTGACATCATTGTATGAATACCACCATTTCGTATATTTACTGAAGGAAAATGTGGAAGAAAATCATTTCCCAGAAAAAAACATAGAAAAATATAATCATAAAGTCTATTTCGCTGTTGTTTAGTATTTGGTTTGCGTTGTCCATTCATATCCAAAACAATTCTATTTGCTAAAGACGGTATATGCATTAGATAAGACTCATTTGGCTCTAAATTTCTATTCAATGATTTTGCAAATTCAGGTGTTTCTCTATAAAGATAAATTTGTTTTGAAATAGGCAAATGATTAATACATAACATAATTAAATCGGCATCAAGTCCATATATAACTGTTACTGTCCCGTGATGATAAGAAGAATTATCACGAATATACTGAAATAGTTTATGTTCACCTTCACCGCATTCATCTGAGCCTGATATAATAAACTCTTCTATTCCAAATAGTTTCTCTTGGTTGTTGTAATATTTTTGGATAAATAAATTTAGATTTACCATAAATCTAGTTCCTGGTGTAATAGCTGTTTTATTCCACATTACCGTTTCATCCTCTTCTATACTATTTCTAATTTGTGATAAAAGATTGGATTTATATCTTCTGTTTCGCTGTTGCTCTAATTTTGCTACAGGAGCAACACCATCAAATGCAATAAATACTTTATTTCGAGGTTGTAAATGTAAAATGTATTCGTCTATTTTTTTACACACAGCTAGATTAAGAATACTTTCAAATTCAATATCATTATTACATTTTTTATATTCGTCAGATATGGCACGCAAACAATCATAAATAATTGAATTGCTATCTAGATAAAGGTTGTCTATACTCTTCTCGAATTTACACAACTTTTGAATAATGTCTGTATGATTTTTTGCAATGTATGAAAAATAACTAGGTATACCCATTTACTATAAATTCATTTTTATGTTTAATATCATTCTATAAATATTACTTTTTTCATACATTCCAAAAAATCATAATAAAAACTGTGTGTATTTTTTAAAAATATTAAAATCGCAGTAATATTTAGACAAAACAATGCAAAACAAAAAGATTTCGACACAATCTAAAAAAAAATCTAAAAAAATCGATCCATATTTATTTTCTAAAAATAAGATTGATAAATATATTTCTATGATACAAAAAACAATGTTATCCGTTCAAAAATATAAACTACTTGATGTGATTTCTGCAGGAGAAATGAGTCTATGTATAAAAAGTTTAGAAATGCTTTATGATGAAATACAAAAACTTAATTATACACTAATGTCAAAAAATGACATTAACTATGATGATATAGTAAATAAATTGCAAAAAATCAATAATGAACTATCAAGCATATTTCGTTCGTATGGAACGGAAAGTTTGGAACATCTTATATCGGTATGTTTTGGAGAAACATATTTATCATCAATAATAAATGATGAAAATCGAGATATTTGGGAAATATTAAAAACCTACATTCATCCAATAAGCTATAAAGTTATGGACTGGATGAAAAATACTGATAAAAATAAAAAGGTGAAGGATGGAAAATTAAAAAAAAACCGCATCGTAGAAGATTTTATGATTGTGGAAGTATCAAAAACGTTTGATTGTTTTGATATGGCCAGAACTAGCCAAAAATTTCAAACTAAGGTATATGGTGTGAAGGTATCCATACAAAATCCGGAAAAGGAAAAAACTCTAATTATATGTGGCATAATAGATGATATTGTTATACAGTGTTTCAATCATACATTTATTAATAATAAATTAACATTATTAAAAGAAAAACAGGAAGACCCAATATTTCAAACAGAAGATTATTCTAGATTTATTGAATCAAGGACAATAAAAGAATTATTGGTATATAATTGCGAAGAGTTAAGGCAAAGATATGTTGGATATATTAATCAGGCAAAACTGATGAAGCAAAAGACAATATCACAATTAGTAAAAGAATTTTTATCGAATTCTTTGTATGGACAGAGAACAACAATTATACAGCTACTTATTAAATATAGTGACCCTGAATTCCAGTATTTAGCTTATTTATTATATGATTTATTATCTAATGAGAATGGTGGTTCTGTAGATACATTTGAACAAACTCTATTATTTGATAGTTTGCCGTGGTCAATTAAAAAATATTTTCAAGATGCAATGAAATCCACAGTAAAATATACAAAAAATCTCTCTAATTTTGATAGTAATAAAATACCCATTGAACAACAAATTTGTTTGATGAAAGCAAGTGATAGAGTTAAGGAGAAAGCGATGATTAAACTAAAAGAAGTAAAAGCAAAAAGCGAAGATTCTGGTTCAAAAGCTAGACAATATTTAGATGGATTATTAAAAATTCCTTTTGGAATTTATAGGAAAGAAAATATTTTAACCTTATTAAAACAATCGTCAGTGAAATTTGAAAATATTATTTCAACCGTTGATTGTGGGGATTTAGTTCCAAAAAAATCAAAATATACAAATATAGAATTATCAAAATATATAAATGTGGTGAAAAATGAAATAATGCCACAAATAAATAATACATATATTAATTCATTATTGATAACATATACTTCTGGAAAACGTGAAAATTTAATAACCAATGTATGCTATATTAATGGTCTTATAAAAAAATATGCACTAGATTGTCAGAAACTCAGACATTCTGGGAAACGCACGGGATATATGAAAGAAAACATAGAAAAATTTATAATAAATAATAGCAATGATAATATATTAAATGAATTGGGTGCGAAAATTAATATACAAAATATTAATAGTTTAAGTATAGAGGAAGATGTAGCAGAAATAACAGCAAATATAGATAAAATTTCTAATTATATGGAAAATATGAATGAAATATTAGATAGTGCTGTGCACGGACACAAATTGGCAAAAAGACAAATAGAAAGAATAATAGGTCAGTGGATAAATGGAGAGCAAAGTGGTTATTGTTTTGGATTTGAAGGACCTCCTGGAGTAGGAAAAACATCTTTGGCTCGTAAAGGTTTGGCAAAGTGTTTAAAAAATGACGATGCGACATACAGACCTTTTTCATTTATAGCATTGGGTGGGTCTAGTAATGGAAGCACATTATCAGGTCATAATTATACTTATGTTGGTTCGACTTGGGGTAGAATAGTAGATCTTCTAATTGAAAATAAATGTATGAATCCTATTATATTCATTGATGAATTAGATAAAATTAGTAGAACTGAAAATGGTAAAGAAATTATAGGAATCTTAACACATTTGGTAGACCCAACACAGAACGAATCATTTCAGGATAAATATTTTAGTGGAATTGATTTAGATCTAAGTAAAGCACTATTTATTTTTTCATACAATGATGTAGATTTGATAGATAAAGTTTTATTAGATAGAATACACCGTATTAAATTTAATCATTTAACATTAGAAGATAAGAGAACGATTACAGAAGAATATATTTTACCTGAATTATACAAAAAGGTGGGGGTAGAAGATATAATAGAAATTAATGATGATGTAATTATATATATTATTGAAACATATACAAATGAAGCTGGTGTAAGAAAGTTAAAAGAAATTTTATTTGAAATAATAAGTGAAATAAATTTGAATTTTTTGAAAAGAGATACCAATATTGAATTGCCAATAAAAATTACAAAAGAAGATATTCGTTTAAAATATTTAAAAGACCGAAATCCCATTATAAGTAAAATGGTTCATAAAGAACCAAAAGTGGGGATAATGAATGGATTATGGGCAAATGCTATCGGCAAGGGTGGAGTTATTCCCATCGAGGTACAATTATATCTTTGCAACAATTTATTTGATTTGAAATTAACTGGGATGCAAGGAGATGTTATGAAAGAAAGTATGTCTATAGCAAAAACATTAGCCTGGTCTTTAACAAGTTCTGCTAAGCAAGCAAGTTTAGTAGAAAAGTTTGATAAAACTAAAGTCCAAGGCATTCATATCCATTGTCCAGAAGGAGCTGTCCCCAAGGATGGTCCTTCGGCAGGAACAGCTATAACTGTCGCGATATACAGTGTTTTGAATAACAAACCTATAAAAAATAATGTAGCTATTACAGGAGAAATTACATTGCAGGGAGATGTGACAGCGATTGGTGGGTTAGAATTAAAGATATTGGGTGGTATGAAAGCAAATGTCACAACGTTTATTTTTCCAAAAGACAATGAGAATAATTATAATAAATTTAAAGAAAAGTATGATAAAGATGGTTTCTTAGATGGTATTACCTTTGTTTCTGTATCGCATATAAAGGAAGTATTAAAACTTGTTTTTGCATAAAAAAATATAAACCATATATATATATACAATGCCTATGCATCCGTCACCTAGTAATATAATTAAATTCATAACATTATTATCACCTTTTATGTTAACTAGTTACTTAGTTCTAGAATCTTTCTTTAGACAAGATTTGAAAGGATTAATATTCTTAGCAGGAGGTGTTTTAGCGTCATTTTTGGGTCTAATATCAAGACTTTTATTTAAAATTCGGAAGCCGGCCGAAGCACATCCAGGCTGCAATATATTTGAATTAAGTATTTTAGAATTAAATGCTTATAGTGCGCCCGCATTCAACACATTGTATTTATTTTTCACATTGGTTTATGTCTGTGCTAATATGTGGATATCTGGAAATTGGAATATAGGTGTTTTTACTACATTAGTGATTTTATGCATTAGTAATATTTATGTAAGATTAAATTTGAAGTGTGTTGGTAGTCAAGATATAGTTCTAGGCTCTATAATGGGATTAGTATTTGGTGGTCTTTATTATATGTTAATTTATGTTGCTCACCCCGAGTGGACATATTTTTCCGAAACTGCTTCTGATAAACAAGTATGTAAGCGCATTGGGACAACAAAATTCAAATGCACTATTCGTAAGAGTTAAATACACACTATCACAAAACTTAAATATATTTAATTTTTAAAAATATTTAAGAAAAATACTTCCACCATTGTCTCATAAAACTACTTATCTGATTTACTACTTTTGTTCTGTGCCATTGAGTAAAATCTCTACGCGATGAATACCCTCCACCAAATGTATTTACAAATAAATTATAAATTTGCATTTTCCTTGCTCTTTTATATATATCCAATTGGTCCCACGTAAATATTGGTTTTCCTAAACGTCTATTAACATCATTATGAAATGTGAATAATACAAATTTCAAATCTTCTTTCGTAGAAACATCTCGAGGTGTAATTCCATTTATATAACTTGTTGCGTGATATCTGCAATCGGGACAGGGGAGATTATGGCATATTTTTTGTATAATATTGAAACAAGGGATAACGTTTTGTCGATAAAATTGTGGATGTATTTTTTCTGCAAACATATGAAAAAAATACCAAGTTGGTGTGGCCCAAACTCTAGACATGTTTATATAATTTATATAAAGACTTTTCTTGATATAAACACAAATATAATGGAAAATACTGTCATAAAAATAGAAAATACTCAAAATTTATTTACAAAATTATTATGTGAAGCGTTGTGTGATGAGAATAATGATAAATGTGAAAAATGTTTAATAACAGGCGATAATTTAGAAAATAGTTGTATCAAAATGACTTGCAATCATTCTTTTAATTATGAAGCAATAATGAAAGAAATTAAAGCACAAAAAGTGGCAAAGAAATATAATCATTTGGAAACGCAAAAATTAACAAAAAGTGAAATTAAATGTCCATATTGTAGAACAATTCAAAAAGGATTGTTACCTTTTAGGAAAGGGTTTCCTAAAATACGTTATGTAAACTGGCCACCAGCATTAACCATAAAAGCAAATGTGTGTTCAGCTATATTAAAAAGTGGTAAAAGAAAAGGAAAGAAATGTGTCAAGGCGTGTTATGAAAAATTTTGCGGCAGTCATTTATATTATATGAACCAAGATAATAAAAAAACTGATGTCGTTAACTATCCTATTTGTGAAGCAATAATTAAAAGTGGGAAAAGAAAAGGAGATAAATGTGGATGCAAATTAAAACCACAATTTATTCAAAATAAGAGATGTGGAAAACATTTAAAAATAAATAAATAAGTAATATAATGGACAAAGAACAATTAATAGAAAATGTAAGAGGCTGGCTTACAATTGATAATGAAATAAAACAATTACAAAAAGTAATAAAAGAAAAACGTAAAGAAAAAAAGGCATTCACATCAAATTTAGTTGAAGTAATGAAATCCAACGACATTTCTTGTTTTGATATTTCAGATGGCAAGCTTATGTATACACAAAACAAGGTAAAATCTGCATTAAGTAAGAAACATTTAATAAAATCGCTTACCGAATGGTTTAAAGATGACCCAACGCAAATAGGCAATCTAACAAAACATATTTTAAACTCGCGTGAAGAAAAAATAAAAGAAAATATAAAGCGAAAAAATAAAAAATAAAAATAGTATAATATTATAATGACTGAGCAAAGTCTTGATTATGCCAAAATACTTTATAACATTAAACCTATTCTAAGTCAAGATTATAAAAGTATATCAAAAAAAGAAAGAAAAATACACATATGTTGTTTTAATATACAATCCAATGAAGAACGCGAATCATCATTATATCATTTAAAACATCCTAAGATAAATAGAACTGGGCAACCTAAACTACCTAAATTTTTTCTTATGTATTTACTGAATCGTTATCCAAACCCCAATGGTGAAGATTTTATGATATTTCCATTCACAAAAAACTATAATAAAACGACTGCATTGAATACTGTAAAAAAATATGTGAGCAACCAATTATCTATAGAAGATTATAAAATAGCAGGTTATATAGAAAAAGGAAAAGATTTATACTTTTTTATAGATGTATCTTACAACATTGTATTTAGTAATTATAATATTGGAAGTGGGGCAAAAGGAACAGTATCATTTTGTTTAATGGCTGAAATATGTAATAGAAGAAAATTTCTTAATTTACCAATTAATTATTCAGTTTTTTCAATATTCTATGAGAACCCAACGCTAATTTATTTAAAATATAACAAAAAAAAATTGTCCATCCCAGATGTAGGATTTTACGGTGTGTCGAAGAAAAAAATCGCGGAGGTCTTAGGTTTGGGTGTCCAATGGGGAAAAAAATGGCCATTCGGACCCCATAACAGCTTATGGGATTTTCAAAACTCTTTTAAAACCGCTATTTGGTTAACTAGTGATTTAACTAAAATCGAGACAATACATAGAAACGATATAGATAAATATGGAAGATTTAAGAAATTTGGTGCTATTATACGTTATGCTGTATTTTTAGGAAGACGTTCTTGGCATATTATGTATCAAAATACAGATCCTTTTTATGATAGAATAAAAGGATTAGATATAACAATTAAAAATTTAAAAGAATTAGAAAACTATAAACAAGAAAATGATAAACTTAATAAAGAATGGTCAAAAAAATATGATAGTTTGACTATGAGTCCTTTTAAATTAAAAAATATAAATACGATATATCCCGAATACAGAGCATATGTATTGAGAAAACCCTCGCAACTAGTTTCTTTGGGATTATACTATCCTTCCCAAAATCAAAAACTACCTTTATTCTGGGATCGAAATTTTAAATATAATATAGAGTAAAATATATATATATATATGAATAAATTTATCATAGCAATATTATCTTTTTTTGTAGTTAATTTAATTTTTTCTACATTTGGGTTTTTATTTCCTACAGTAAATAAATCAAATTTTATGCCATATCAGTTATGGTGTAATGCAATAATTATTTTTTTATTGATTCTTCCTTTAAGTATCGGTTCATACGTATATGAATAAAAGATATAAAAATTGATTTATATATATCATATATTATAAATATAAATCATGGAAAAAAAACTGAATACCCGATTTAACGCTTTCTTATATAAATTTAAAGATGATGTCAAAACACATATTACTCAGGAATTGGGTAATGATATTACGCCCCAGATGCAATCTAAGATTATGAAATATATATATTCCTATGAGGGGATATCTATCACAAAGGAAGATTTGCAACGCAGAAAACGTGTGAAAAATATTGTTCCTTTGCATTGTAGATGTTGTGCAAAAAGAGCTAATGCAGAACAATGTACTCGACGACGAAAAGATGAATCAATCTTTTGCGGAACTCATATTAAAGGCACTCCTCACGGAAAAATGGATGATGAGGATATTACCCCTATAGAAAAAAAAGTAACTGTATGGGCTCAAGATATCAATGGTATTATTTACTACATTGATAATAATAAAAATGTTTATGACCCACAGGATATACTTGATAATAAGGTAAATCCTACAGTGATTGCTAAGTGGGAAAAAGGTTTAGATGAGAACGGCCAAGAAACAGAGAAATTCTTTATTAAGATGTAATTAGTGCATAAAATTGATTGTTGATTAATAGTATATATACCTTAAAAAATGAATGGAACAAAATACCTTAAATATTGTTTATCTGAAAATTGGGGAAATAATGATTTTATACAAATAAAAGAAAAAGTCAATATACCTCAATGCTTACCCTGCCCATATTCCATAAATTTCCAAATTTCTCACCCGAAGGTTTTATCTGGTGAAGCATATTGGATTACTCATAATGAATTATGTATTGGATATCATTCAGCAGCAAATCATAATATATTCAGACCTATATTTTCATATAAACGACAAAAAAAATTAGATATAGTGCATTATGGTAGAGAAGAAGAAGGTAATATTGATTATAGTATTAGTAATCCTAATTTGAAATATGCTAGAAAAAAATATTTTGTTGGTTTAGATAACGCAAGAAAACTACCAATCGATTGTGTTGATATTATTTTATCATTTATCAACATATACTTCTAACCCATTTGGTGACCACACCAATATATTTCATATCATCAAATCTAATAGTAAATTTTTGTGGCGATTTTTTTGATACTTCAGTGACTTCAACTTCTTCGCCTTTTGAATTCAAATAAATACTGCTTAGTTGATATCTTCCTCGCTGAGGTCGCGTAACTTCACCCCGTAAGTTTTTTTGCTTTTCTGAAAAGTAACCATAATCAATTTTCGGTTTAATCTCGCTAGTAGAATTCATTTTTTATTAATAAAAAGTTATAGTTTTAATTCAATTTATATAAAATTGAATAACTTTTATAAAATTTAGAAAATTGAAAAACTTTTACAAATTTTAATATATAAAAAACACAATAAAATGCCAATCCAAAAACCTACAGAAATCGACCTTAAAATCATTGAGGCTAAAAGCCCTAGTGAAATCCAAACACTACTCAATACGCACGGCGTAGCAGTAATAGCTCTAGACGACATTACAACTTTACAGCGGAACAACGCTGTAAACACTACAAAATTCTATCAGAATTCCAATGCAATATTTAAAGAAAATACCATCAAAGAACCCCCTCTTCTACAAAAGCTAATGGTAGATAAATATAAGCAGCAAAAAGCACCTGACGCGGCCTCAGGAATGGTTCACCAATATTTCACCCCTATTCACCATCTCCTTCATAGCAGCAATACCTTAATGAGTGTATTTGACACTTTAACTGGTGGCACCACTATATACGCACCTAATAGGCTTAGAATTTGCAATCGCTTTAAATTAGACGATAATTCCTTACACATAGAAGGCAAAAATATCTTCGAAGTTAATGGTGATAACATTAAACTGCTACCAGGAGACATAGCCTGCATAGCTGGAATAGCAGGTCAAAGACGATTCGTATTCTGGGATATGAACGGTGCAGACCTTAAACCAATTTACGACCTCTGGGTTAAAAATGGGTGCAAAAACTGGACTAAACCAGACCCTAACTGGATGCAGGAGCATTACGGAGGACGCAGACGAATGGTCACAGTTGACTGTAGTAAAAAACCTTATCTCATACTCTGGAGCGAGAGCACTCCTCACGAAATAGCTCTATCTCCATCTCTATCCGCCTTTATTTCACCTTTAGAAAAATTTGATACTAAAAAGATTACTAAAAATGCAATGACTTCCTATCACCCAAAAGAATACCTGGGTCTAACCCGACACGAATCTAACCTATTAGCCTGCTGCTACAATATGCCAGGTTTTACTTGGCCCTCAGGTAAAAAAGCCTATGCATTCTGCCACAGTAGAGCCTACGGATTCTACCTAGATAGAGTACGAGACCGCTATACTAAACTTAATGCACAAGGTCGGCGAACATTTCAACAATACATATTAGATATAGGCACAATAGATCAGCATACTCCTGAATACCAGGCGGCCCTATCAGCACGGGGTATTAAACTACCTAACATAGCATTCGCTGATACTACACCAAAATTCATAGTTGACCTCCTATCACTTCCTGACCAAACCCTTAAAAATTACGGCTTCATTCCAACTGAAGCACCTAAATCGACTAACAAAATCTCCCTTATTTCCGCAGGCTTTAACCATTAAATAAAAAATAAACTCCCGTTGATTAGGAGTTCTCTATAAAATTTTTTATATTTTTTAATTTATCGAGAATGTAAATCTGGTTGCTAAATTATTGGAAGTTTTATTTTGATATGATAATTTGGAGTTATGGTGCTGTTGTATTATAAATTTTCCTGATTTATTTCTATATAGAATAATTCCACCCACTCCATCTTGAATATTTAATATATTTGAATGATTATTCGCAACATAGGTAGTTAAATAGTTATTGCCATACCAATATTTTAATTGTTTATTATAATTACTACTAATATTGCAATAAATATTATTAAATTTCCTTCGCAATATTGAACCTTGAGGTTTTATGGACATTGGTTTACTATAAAACGTATCATTTTCATTAAATATATCTAAAAAAACGCGTTTGTTATTTTTAGTGTATAAGTAATAAAAATTCCATTCATTTTTTACTATATTGTATTGTTTATTTATTGCTAGTAGTTTTGCCATTTCTTTTGAATATATAAATATATCAAAATCATCATCCCACGGTATTCGTTTACCATGTCTAATACAACCAAGTAATGTTCCACCTGTTAAAAAATAAGTTATATTATTTTTTTCTAAATATGATAAAAATTCTTTAAAAAGGGGGAATTTCCACTTATGAATTTCTGTTGCGTCAGATATCATTTTCTTTATTTTTTTTCTCTTCGTTTCTATTGTTGAATCTACAATATTTCCGCGTTTTCCAAAAAACATTATATATTTTAATAATATAAATAAAAAATTCTTTTTTGCTAGAAATTTCTAACTTTTATTGTGAATAGCTGTAGTGGTATTTACTTGTTTATTTGGATTTAATATTTTATGAATATCTTCATAAATAAAGTCTATGCATTGATTAATATTCTTAATATAGAGTGGAACAATGTTGGCAAATGCCCCTTCTGGACTTTGAGCTAGAGAGATTATTTCATCCCTCATAACTTTTGTTTCACAATCTCTAGCGGGGGAACCCAGTTCAAGACACAATTCAAAAGTGTAGCATATAAGACCATACATACTTTTCCCATCGAAAACCTTATTAGTGATAAGTTGTTTAAAGAAATCAGGGTCAAGTTTTTCCTGCATATCTCTCCACATAGTAGAATCTTTTTTTACAAGATTACATAATTTGTTTCGGATTTCAGTGTATAATCTAACAAGCCAATCATAATCAGGGGGCTCTTCTGCTACTTTTTGTTTGAGTAAATCAAAAAAGGCTTTTTCAAAATTATCTTTAATTTGTTGATGAATTCGTTCCATTATATAAATAATATAAATCTCTTTTATACTATTTCATCTGCTTCATATATTGTAGGTAATTTAGTTTGAGCAAATTCTCGTTCTTCAAGCATTCTTATGGGAGGAGGATTAGTCGTATTGAGACTTGTGTATTCATTTATCCTAGCTTGCCTAGCATCGCGTATTTCTTTGCATTCAGCATATATAATAGCACTGCAAAAGGTGCAACAATAAATAGAATAAAGTCCACAGAAAATTTCTCCAATCATACAATTTAAAAAGAAAAAAGTATTTATTAAAAGGATTTAAATTAAAATACTTATTTTGAAATATAATGGAAGAAAATAAACCAAAAAAAAGAGGAAGAAAACCAAAAAAACCTACATCAGACCCTAAACCAAAGAAAATACCCAAAAAAAGAGGAAGGAAACCAAAAGGTGGTAAGATAATAAAAAAGAAAGAATTGGATAAGAAAGAAAATGCAAAAATAACAATGCCAAATATAATACTTCATTTAAAAACATCTACAAAAGAATTAAATAATGTTAAAATTAATGATAATATATTTGATTCATTTACATTTGATAAAGTAACGCAATTGCCGTATAAAAATTTAAATACCGCTACACCAACTAAATCTACTTATACACATAATGACGATGATTCAGATGATTTAAAATATATATGGGATAAATTATCACAATTAAAAAAATCGCTGCATCAAAATCAACTTGTAACAAAAAGAGCTGCTTGTTTTTGGTGCACGTGTCCTTTTGATAATCCGCCAGTTTATATCCCAAAACAGAAAAGAGGAGAAACTACTGAAGTATATGGTAGTTTTTGTAGTCCCGAATGTGCAACGGCGTATTTAAAAAAAGAACAAATAGATGAATCAACACGGTGGGAAAGATATGCACTGTTAAATAATATTTATGGCAAAATTTATGACTATGAAAAAAGTATAAAACCAGCACCTAATCCATTTTATACTTTAGATAAGTATCATGGCAATCTCTCCATTAAAGAATATAGAAAATTATTATTCGATGATAGACTACTTTTAGTGGTAGATAAACCATTAACAAAAATTGTCCCGGAATTATATGAAGAAAATAATGAAGTTCCAAATATTTATAGTAATTTATTAACAGTTGAGAATGTTAAAAAAACATATAGATTAAAAAGAAAAAACCCACCTACAAACAAATCTCAGATATTAAACAATAATTTTAATGTCTCTGTGAAATAATAATATTAGAATTACACCCCATTATTATTATCTACAATTATAAATTCATCATTACATACCTCTATTAAATTCCATTCTTCCTGTTTTCGTCGCCTTTCTATTTGTTTTTTCTTTACCCACTTTGAAAACTTTTTAACTTCTTGTACTGTTGTTATAGCGGCTCTTATTGTTCCCGCTACATATAATGTGCCCAAAATTAGTTCAATACCCGACATTATATATTACATAGAATTAATTATTAGATATATCTTTAACCTTAATATTTTCAGCTTGTTTTCTAAAATGATATTGTTCTAAGATTTTTTTATAGTTTTCTCTAGCTTCCTTTTTTCTATAATAGTCTTTATTTATATTATCCATAAAACCTCTAATTTCTGTCATAACTCCTTGATTTCTGGAATTATATATTTTGGGTTTGGTTTTATAAAAATCTGGGTTTATATATTCTTTAATGACGTGAAGGTAATTATTTTTCCATTCTAAAAGTTTAGTCTCACATTCTTCATTGGAATAATTTGTTTGTCTCATTATAAGTTTGATAATTTCTTCATGACGTTTTACATTTTGCTTTCTTTTCTTAATATCTTCAGATTCTTCAATATTGATAACATTTTTATCCGACATTATATACTAAATAAAAATTTAAAAATAATCATTTAAACGCTTCTGATCTATTTATAATATTAATGTCATACGCACCAGAAATAGACGTAACTGCTGTAGTAGATGATATCGCTACACATATTAAGAACCAGTTTGAATGTATTTTAGCTAGAGTATCTAAAGACCAGTTAACTTTGCAAGAAAATGTAAATATGATTTTAAATTTACCAATTGTCAAAGGTTTGTTAGAGGAGAAGAAAGAATTATTAACTATAATAGAAAAACTTGAAAAAGAAAATGAAGAGTTAAAAATGAAAAAAAAATCATTATCAGAATCTACAAATATAGCAATAGAAAATACAAAAAATATTAGTCTAGAAGTTCGTGAAATTGATAGTGATACAAGTAGTGTTACGAAAGAAGAAATCGTCGAGCATATAAAAGAAAAAGAATTAGAAGCATTAAAAAACCAAGTAAATAATATTTCTTCAGGATATCAACATTGGAAGCAACAAACATCTAATATTGAAAGTAAGATTGCAGAAACACAAGGTCAAATTTCTTCATTTAGTTTGCTTGAAGATTCCGATGCTGACCCCATATACTCAACTGATGGAGATGAAGAGGAAGATGAAGAGGAAGATGAAGAGGAAGATGAAGGTGAATATAAGTCATCAAATATAATTAAAACTGTTTTAATGGCACAAAATGCAGGCAAATATGCTACGATTGATAGTGATAGTGAAGAGGATGAAGAATCTCCACAAAAAAAACAATTGCAAAGTTTAACAGGAACTGTCGAAATAGTTAAAACTATAAATATAACAGCAGAGGAAGAGGAAGATGAAGAGGAGGAAGAAGATTTAGAAATGCGTGGAAAAAAGAAACAGGATAAAGAGGATGAAGAATTAGAAGATGAGGAGGAAGAGGAAGAGGAAGAGGAAGAGGAGGAGGAAGAGGAAGAGGAGGAGGAAGAGGAGGAAGAGGAGGAAGAGGAGGAAGAGGAGGAAGAGGAAGAATTTGACGTAGAAGAAATAGAGTTGGATGGAATTAAATATTATGCAACTGACCCAGATAATGGGATAGTTTATGAGTATATGGATGATAGTGAGATTGGGGAAGAGGTTGGTCGTTTAGAAGAAGGAAACCTTTTTTTATCGTAATATAATATAATAATGGTATTTCAAGAAATTTGTCCACCAGCATTAATATATCTTATATTTTCTACGACTCAGGTTGTTATAGATACAACCAAAGGATATTATAATTTAGCATTGACAAAAATGTTAGTAGCCTTAATTTTCACAACGCTTTTGAATTACTTATGTAGTTTGGGTTTAGGAATAATATCGTGGTTAATAGTATTTATTCCTTTTATACTTATGACTTTAATAGTAAGTATGTTATTATTGATGTTTGGATTAGACCCTACAACAGGTAAACTCAAGATTTTGGATCCTAATGGCGAAGAAAAACCAACTATTATTCCTGATGCTAGACAAGATGCTGCAGCTGCTGCTACCCCTGGACAAACAGCAACGTTAATTCCACCTGTTTCCACTTCTGTACCTGAAGGGGTGTATGTAGATTCTGCTAAGAATGGTAAAGATATTGTTCAACCGGCAACAGCAAAAGATACAAAAAAAGACATGGAAATAAACAGAAAAATTAAATTAATAGTTGACCAAACCTATTCTCTAACAAAAAATCAAAAACTTTCACAATATATATTGACAACATTGCAACAGTGCACAACATTATCTGCCAAACAATGTTCACAAATATGGATGGTAGAAGTTTTACCAATGATGAACAGCACATTGGGCCAAGATCAAACGGATAAACTATTGCGTTCTGTGTTAAATATATTTTTAAGTGAGGGTTATAGTGCAACAAATACAATTGGTGATATTATTGTGGGTAATAATAACTCTGCGGAAACGCCTTCAAAACAAACACAAAATGTATTAAATGATATGAAGATGAAAAGAAGTGGCACTACAAACTTAAATTATTACGAATAATTAAAAATAATTTATATGAATGTTGTATATAAATTATTGCATAAAGTATTTAAAATTAATATCTATTACATAATTAAACGATGATTTTTTCCACTTTATATTATTTAGCATCAACAGCAATATTTAGTGCAGGTGCATTGGGAGTATATTATTGGATAGACCAATCTGGGGCACAAAATCTAATGGCAAAAGCAACGTGGTATAGTATGAGAACATATATACAAACGAGCGAATATTTTACAGAAGGATGGAAAAACAGTGATAATGAGGAAGAATATGACGAAGAAAAATCAAATGATACATACGTTCATTATACGTTAGAACCTGAAGAAGCGTTAGTTACAAGTTTTGTAAATGAAAAAACACGAGAAGATATAAAAAAAAATCACACGACTGATTTGGAAATGGTGTCAACAAAAATAAATGGAAATGAATATTTTAAAATTTTAGAACACGATGAAATATTACTAGAAATAGATTATTTGCCTATCGAAAAACAATTTATTCAGGTAGAACTAGAGCAAAAAAATGAAAAAATATGTATTCACGAAAATTTAGATAAGTTTTATTTGGCAGACAATAAGTTATTTACAAAACCGTGGTTACAATGGTATTTAAGTAAATATTATGGAGTGAGATTAGAAGATACTTATACAATACATATTATTGATAATAGTGTAAATCTTTTTAAAATCTGTGAGAAAGACTATATCTTTTTGACTAAACAAGGTTATGATTCTCACAAGTTAGAATAATTTATTACAATAATTTATTACCAAAACAATATAAAAAATTGAAAAGTATATAAAATATAATGGCTACAAAACAAATTCCTATGGCAGATACTTCTAGTGCAAAACACCCTTTGTATGATAAGTGGGTTCTGTGGGCTCATTTACCACATGATACAGACTGGACAATGGAAAGTTATATTCGTATAATGACAATTGGCTCTTGTGAAGAAGCAGTTGAACTATATAAATCTATTCCTGAAAAGTTGACTACCAATTGCATGTTGTTTCTAATGAGGAATGGTGTTACACCCACCTGGGAAGATAGCCGAAATCGTAACGGAGGGTGCTTTTCATATAAAATACCAAATAAATCCGTAAGCGAATTATGGACTAAACTTAGTTTTAGTGTTATGGGAGAAACAATTTCTGGTGATACTTCTTTCCTGCATAAAACAACAGGTGTTACTATTTCACCTAAGAGAGCATTTTGTATAATAAAAGTATGGATGGAAGATATGGACTTTCAAAATCCTCGTCTAATAGATGAAGGTATTGGGTTACCAGGACACGGTTGTTTATTTAAAAAACACAAGCCTAATTATTAGAAAATAAAAATGACTATTTATAAAATTTTTATTTTCTTAATAAAACTTATATGGCATCAATGGCAAATAAAACTTATATGGCATCAATGGCAAATAATAGTGGAATTAACCATTTAACTACTCAAATGGACCAATTAACTACACTTCCAACAGAGATGCTAGTGATGAGAGTTCACGGAAGATTGGGAAAGAAACTTACTGAAAAAGAAAAGAAACTTATTAATAAACATTTGGATATAATACAACTAGTCCAGGATGGAGAAGCTTGTTTAAGTACTACAGGTGCTCAACATCCTGAACTAATAGCAGAAAGCGCAAAACGTTATGGTCCCAGTTTGTGGCAGAATAGTCAACTAGGAGAGAAGCAGCGCGCCGAGATGGCAGGCATATTACAACAGAAATTTCCTAATAACTCAAATAATATAATGTTGTGGACAGGGGATGTAAATTGGAAATTTAGCAACAAATCCCAAAGTGTAGAACTTATGACATTGCAAAATGTTGGTAATGCACACGCTTCAAATGCCACGCAGCATATGAAAGAAACATTTACACTTGTAGATCTAGCAGAAAAAGTTGGCACTGACCAGCTTCCTATAGAAAATGCTATGAATATAAATAGCAATAACGGTCCTCCTCTGAGAAAAAAGATAATAATAATAGCTTGTAAAGGTGGTGGTGCCGGTGAAAGCAAATGTGGTGGAAGAAGAAGAAAATATACGCGGAAAAGAAAACAAAAAAGGAAACGTAGAAAAAGCAGAAAAATAAAAAAGAGAAGAAAAACAAAAAAACGACAAAGAAAGCGAAGAAAATAAATAAATATTAATAACATATATTTATTTATTGTGACGGTAAAGGAGCAAGGCATAGTTTAATTTCACCCAATGAAGCTACAGAATATTTTACAACAAGTGGTAGGTCATTTTCTAAATACATCTCAATTTGACCACACAAATTAGTGCATTTAATAAAATATCCAAGATTTTTTAATGAAAAAACTCCCTGGATTACCTTATTACTATCTTCTTTATGAATAAAAGACATATTACCATCACATTCTGTTCTACGCAATTCACACATAGCAAAAGGGCCATTTGCTTTAAAAATAAGTTCTTCTCCTGCGGATTTAATTTCTAATCTCTCCGATAAATAGGTAAAATCCCTAATAATTTTTTGGAAATCTGTTGAAGGAAGATTAATAACACTTGAAAATTTCACTTCAGGTAATTCAAGTTCTTCTTCATCTGGTTCAATAAGTTTTAGCTTCTGAATCTTGCATTGTTTAATATCGCCATTTTCAAATTTAAGTCCTAATTGATCAACAACACCATCATTATACTCTTTTTCGTCAATATAAATAGTTAAAGTATCATCGTTATCAATAGTATTTATGAGTTTAAAAAGATGAAACATATTTACACCAACAATAATTTTAGGATACTTACAATAATAATATTCAAATTTGGTTGCGTCTAAAAATAAATGTGCTAAAATGGTATGAGATTTATCCATATTGATAATTCTTATGCCATCTGGTTGAAAACTTATATTAGTTTCTAATAGGATATCTTTTAAGGCTGTCATTAATACTCTAAATGGAGCAATTTGAACTGTTTTTATTTCTAGAACCTTACCTGGAGAATCATCTTTTAATTCTGACATATATAGATTTCTCTCTAACAATCTTTAAATACTTATAAAGTGTGTATTAAATAAATAATCTTATAATAATTTAATATGTTTTGTTGCAAAAACGCTCAAGTAGTAGATGAATCTGCTACTGAAGTAATATTAACAGAAACAGACAGATTAGAAATAGAAATTATAAACAATAATAAATTAGTAAAAAACAAAGATGAAAAGGTATTTTTGCGCAGTGGTGGTTTTGGTTCGGTGTTTATTTTTACAAATGTTATAGCAAATAAAAAATTAATAGAAAAACGGGGACAATTACGCCATATATATAGAACATTAATAGAAGCAAAAACATTAATTGACCTAAATGGCCTTTTTAGTCCACGATTTTTGATGTTTAAAACAATGGAAACATATACCAATTTAACTATGGAATATATACCAGGAGAGGATTTATTTGAATATTTTACAAAAAATAGAGATGAAATTGATAATAAGTGGATAAACTATATTATAGCATCGATTAGTGTAGCATTAATTTGTATATTTAATAGGGGTTATATGCATTTAGATTTAAAATTAGAAAATATTATGTATAATCCTGAATGTAAAAAAATAACTCTGGTTGATTGGGGTTCTTCACATCGAGCAACAACTAAGCTAAGAAGAATAAAATATAATGTGGGAACAAAAGATTATTGTGCTCCAGAGATATTTTTGCGACATTACTATTCAACTAGTGATATATATTCAATAGGTTGTATATATTGGATTTTGTTAACAGGACAATATCCACACGATATACAAAGCCAACGAGTTGGTTATATACAAATAAGTGATGAATTTCCTTCTCCTGAAAGAAAAGAAACTTTTGAATTATTAAATGAAGAACAACAAAGTTTTTTAAAGGTCACGCTATTAAAGGATTGCAGAAAAAGAATAACGTATCCAGAATTAGAGAAAATAGATTTTATCAACAATTATATAAACAACTTAAACTTATAAGTATTCAAATAATTATATGCAAAATTTTTTGCGAGCGATTGAAGGTATTAAGGCGACTGTAAAAAAAAAATATTCAGAAGATACTGGAGTATTATTGGAATTAGAAAGAATTATAATGGAAATACCATCCAATCTCGAAAAATTTGATAAAAATAGACAAAACAATCAATCACCAGATATAGTAAAATATGTAGTAGGATTTTTAAATGACCCAGATAATCAATATTTTTACATTAGACATACGGAATCATTTGTAAAATATAATGGTATAAATTATTCACGTATAAATGAAGACGAAATTTGGCACGCTGTTTATACTTATTCAAAAGGATGTGACCCTAATATTAAACATTCCATAAAAAATGCTATTTTAGAAAATATCCAAAATAAAAGTATGTTTAAGTCTATCCCAGAATCTAAAACAATTCAAAATGTAATTAATTTCTTATATCCCACAATTTTGAACTCTAAGGAAGAAGCCAAATACTTTTTAAGCATTATCGGGGATAATATATTGAAAAAAAATAAAAATATTATTCACTATTTTTCTGGAGATAGCAAATCTTTTGTAACTGCACTTAATGATAATATATATGATTATACAAATCGCTTCTCAACTTCGTCAATTAAATGGAGATGTTATAAACATAATTTCACTGATTGTAGAATTTTAAAATTTAATAAAGCAGTTTTATCTAATCATTGTTGGAATTCTTTTATAAAAAATTATACACTGGATATTCTAACTGTATCAACACATTATTCAGATAGATACAAAGGGTCAGAAAATTTCATCAAAAATAATTTCACTGATTCCGATGTTAAAAATTATATATTATACTTGCAAAACAAAACGGAGATAGATATTGTAAATGATTTTTCAACATCTTGTTTTAACAGCTCGACAGGTACAGTAGATTGGGAAATTATTTACTTTGTATGGAAAAGATATTTGGTTCAAAATAATTTTCCTAATTTTTTATTTATCGACCCTCTGAGACAATATTTAACAAATACATATCAATATGATACAAATCTTAATGCATTTAAAAATATAGGAAGCCCCTTTATTGATAAAATTTATAAATTTAAAGCTTTCTGGAAAGAAACCATAACGGAATGTAAAGCAGCATTTTGCGAATATGAAATAGGGGAAATTTGTCACCTATATAGAAACTGGGTTAATAATTCAACAAATTTATTATTGAATCAAGAAATGATGAAAACAATTGTAATGTATTTTTATTCTGCAAAAATACAAGATGATAAGTATATTATTAATATAAAATGCAGTTTATGGTGCAAATGGCTAGATATTAATAAATGGATTGATAGTTATAAAACTAGTTACAATAAAGAAGTTATTAAAGTCAGTATCTCAAATTTATACAAATCTTATTGCGCGTATCAGATGCAATCGGTTAAAAATGATATGCAAAATAATTCCGTTAGTAAGGATTATTTTACTAAATATTTAAAAAGTAATATACCAGAAAAGTATATTTTAGAGAATTTAGTTAATCATAAATATTTTAGCATTTAGCATTTAGCATTTAGCATTTAGCATTTAGCATTTAGCATTTAGCAAAACGTCCACGGCTATTATGGCAATGACCAGTCTTATTACGTCTCTTTGACGTGTGTCTGCGTTTCTTGTGTCTGCGTTTTTTGTGAGTTTTGTTTGCGCGACTGTTATTGCGGTTTCCTTTACGCATTAATACAAATTTCCCCTTTTTAGGTTTGTAACCAGCTTTCTCTAAACGTTTTTCTCTTTTTGCTGTTGCGTGTTTCTTTTTAGAAACAATGCGACCGTGTTTATTAAACATAAGATGAGCGCGTGTCAATCCACCGCTG
>Ga0209091_10000977_pt1 | contig 26350 bp, 36 predicted proteins | sample ArcticOcean_MG_C_6_FD_187438 | JGI IMG/M metagenome (GOLD analysis project Ga0209091, IMG submission 187438) | Marine microbial communities from western Arctic Ocean - ArcticOcean_MG_CB8_128 (SPAdes) (version 2) | ecosystem: Environmental > Aquatic > Marine > Oceanic | place: Arctic Ocean...
TTGACAATAAGAATAGATAATATATATTCCCATATACATTAACTAACAAATAGGAGTGAGAATGTCACAAAAAAAAAATAGAATAAGACTTAATCAAGAGTATAGAAATAAGATTGCAAATAAAATAGATGAGAGATTGCAAATGGAAGATACTGTTGAGAAAGAAAGATACAATCAGTTGAGAGAACAAATGCAACCCAATCAAGATAAGGCATGGGATTTAATGTTTAAGATTGGTAGAGAAAACTATCCACAATCCGATATTGACATGGCATGGCATTTACAAAAAAAGTATGAAAATGTAAATACTATTGCACCAGATAGTTGCTTTCATGTTGCGTATGAGGGTGTAAGAAGTGAGGACAAAACAAACTACAATGGGGATATTCTTGAGAAAAAAGGTAGCCCAATAAATATTGAGGAACACTTTGATTTTAAAATTGATGGCTCAATTAATACAGGTAGTAATAGTGGAAGTAAGGATAGTGATTTTGGATATGCTTATTATAGAGATGAGTTAAAAGCACAACCAAATTGCAATCCAGATATCAATATCCAAATGGCAGATAAGGACAGCAATAATCCTTACCAAAGAAAAATCTGTGAGGCAAATGACAAGTATCTTGGCACTAATTGTAGTGGTAGAGATAACGCAACGTCTTATCAAAAGGAATGGGATAGCAAATATTCTATGGACTTGATTGGTCGTGAGTATTGTAGAGATAGACAGTTGATGACTACCCAAGAAAACTATGCTGACTTATTATTTTGGAAAAACCAAAAGTCTGCATTTGTCATGGCTCATACTCAATGGGTTAATTCTATTTCAGCACAAATGAAAGAAGTTAAACTAGGTCTTAAAGGATATAAATATCTTGATGAGGCATTGGAACTTTCAACTGAACTTGGTTTAGATATTAAAGACGTTGAGATTGTCCAAACTAATTCAACAGGTCTAACTATCTTCAATCCGAAAAATCTTGCTGAAAGAATTAAAGGCATGAAGAATGTTAAGAAACAAACAACACAAGAGAAGATATTGGCAAGAATGGAGTATGAAAGACAAGCCGAACAATATGCCTATAAAGATATAAATTAAGCTATTGACTATGTATGGGATTAATATATAATCCCATACATTAACTAACAAAGGAGTGAGAATGGAAATCAATAAAACATTTAGAATAACTTATTATTCTAACAAAGATCAAAAGCACATAACAAGACAGGCAAAATGGGATAGCCAATGCAGATATTGGACAAGCAAAATAGGTGCAAGTCTAATGACATATTTTGATATGGACGCACAGGGTTATAGAACTGCCAAGAACTCATGGAGTGTAAAACTATGACACAATTAAATGATGAACACTTTGAACTGCATGACCAGAACAAAGTTGAACGATATGAACGACAGAAACTTACATTTTTAGAGGACAGAATTAAGACTCTAGAAATTGCAATTGAAAGCCACGCAAAAATCTTGGCTAGGTTTCAGATGACCGAGGGCAAAGAATCATGAAATATTGCCAAGGTCCAAAGTGTCATACATATGACACAACAGACAGAAAACGTGGACCAAAAGGAAACAAAAAAAACCAGACCAGAAGTATAAGCACTTATAGTTATGGCAATGGAAGTTTCTGCACGTTGACTTGTCAGAATGATTGGTGGTGGGAACATGGTCAACGAGCAGTTGACCACTTTGGTAGGCTTGAACACCCTCTTATATTAACTGAGGATAATGCATGGCGTCAAGTATTTAACCAAGAGCATTGGAACGATAATACTCAGCCACAATACATTGAAAAAAATACGATAACTAAAGCAATAAGACCATGTAGCCCAGATTAGATTTGACAATGTATGGGGTTGATGTATAATCCCATACATAATAACAATAGGAGTGAGAATGAACATAACATATAACAACACAAGCTACGCAATACCAAAACCATTTGACCAATGTTTCATGGGAGATACACCAACTAAGGAACTAACTGTAATGAATCCTTTCAGTAGTGATAGTTGTAAATTGCCTGCGTTTGCAGTTGCAATCTATGACACTATTAAAGGTAGTGAACTAACTGAAGATTATGACATAGTAAGACAGGGCATCACTTGGTTTCAAAAGAACTTCCCCAAACAATACTACGTATTGTTAGACTAACAATTACTAGGGGATAGCTTTCAGCTATCCCCCCACAATCCCCACTTAATAGAGGTACCAACACGTTCTGGTTGTATGCTCGTGAACTTTGGGCCCACCCTCCCGGGTAAAAAAGGGGTCCCAGAATATTTCTCTTTAGGGTTGGATTTAGACATATACGTGCTATAAAATCAAAATGAGAAAAATAAGGTGTTGAAAAAATATTACAAAAAAATTATATGGATCAAGAAAAACTAAACCGTTTACCCCCGGACGTCAAGAAGCAGTTCCTTAAACTTGCTCTAAAATTATCTGAAAAAAAAACCAAAACAAAAGTACACGATGATTTTCTTTCTTTTGTAAAACACGTTTGGCCTGAATTTATTGAAGGTAAGCACCACAAAGAAATTGCAGACAAATTTAACCAAATAGCAAATGGTAAAATTAAAAGACTAATTATTAATATGCCACCTAGACATACAAAATCTGAGTTTGCATCTTTCTTATTACCTGCCTGGATGGTTGGTCGTAAACCCGATTTAAAAATTATTCAAACGACCCACACAACGGAACTCGCGATCCGCTTTGGACGGAAAGCTAAAACACTTATGGATGACCCTATATATAAACAAGTATTCAAAACAAGACTAAGAGAAGATTCACAAGCCGCGGGCAAGTGGGAAACTGAACAAGGTGGTGAATATTATGCAGCTGGTGTCGGTTCAGCAATTACGGGCCGTGGTGCGGATTTACTAATCATAGATGATCCTCACTCTGAGCAAGATGCTTTGAATATGACATCAATGGAAAGAGCTTATGAATGGTATACATCAGGACCTCGTCAAAGATTACAACCCGGCGGTGCTATTGTCTTGGTTATGACTAGATGGAATATGAAAGACTTAACAGGGATGTTACTTAAATCTCAAAAAGAATTAAAATCTGATAAATGGGAGATTATAGAATTTCCTGCAATCTTACCTAGTGGTAAAGCAGTTTGGCCAGAGTATTGGAATATAAAAGAATTGCAAGGGGTTAAGGCTTCACTATCTGTTGGTAAGTGGAACGCCCAATGGATGCAAAATCCAACATCTGAAGAAGGCTCACTAATCAAACGTGAATGGTGGCGGAAATGGGACCGGGATTATATTCCAAAATTAACTCACGTTATACAATCTTATGATACCGCTTTTCTTAAAAAGGAAACTGCCGATTATTCTGCAATCACCACTTGGGGTGTATTCTATGAATCCGATGACGCCGCTCCAAATTTAATGTTATTAGATGCATTAAAAGAACGACTCGAATTTCCAGAATTACGTAAAAAAGCTAAAGAACAATATGACTATTGGAAACCAGAAACGGTGATCGTGGAAGCTAAAGCTTCTGGATTACCTTTAACTTATGAGTTGCGTAAAATGGGGATTCCTGTTATAAACTACACACCTAGCAAAGGTAACGATAAACATGCTAGAGTTAACGCTGTGTCTCCTCTCTTCGAGAGTGGACAAATTTGGGCGCCGGATGAAAAGTTCGCTGAAGAAGTAATTGAAGAATGTGCATCCTTTCCTTATGGAGATCATGATGATCTCGTGGATAGTATGACACAAGCGGTAATGAGATTCCGTCAAGGGGGATTTGTTGGTCACCCTGAAGATGAAAAGGACGCAGTTTCGATACCACATAACAGGACTTATTATTGATGGCTAAACCAAATTTATTACTACTACAAGTTTTAACTAAAAATAGAAATGCTATTAGAGATGGTGTTGCTAAAGTTCAAGACGTTGTTACAGATTATTTTAGAAGTGGTGGTAAAGATATACAAGTTAGTGATAGAGCAATTATAGAAGATTTTTTTGTCAAAGAAGCACCCAGTAATGTAACTTCTATGGATATAGCTGAACCTTTAGTAGATTTAGCACAAAATTCTAAAACGCCATATTCAATGGCTAATGATTTAAGTAAAAGAAACCCAGGTTTAAAATTTACCGATGATATGACTTTTGGTGAAGTCGATGAAATTAAACAAGGAATAGGATCTTTGCCCAAAGGAGTTCCTGGAGAAATTTTTGATACTAAAAATGCAGCAAGAGATGAAGCGGCAACTTTTATTAAAGCGATGAGAGAGCAAAATATTTCTAATACAGATATTGCTGGAGTAAGACGTGTCCCGGGTGATGAGCAAAAAAGAACTGCAGAATTAGTTGTCAATCAAAATAGAATGGGAGCTGACACTTCTATTAAACAAGATTTTATGGAAGAGTTTACAGAATTAAAAAATACAAAAGGACCTAGATTCTTTAAAGAAGAATTTTTAGGTTATGATTCAGTCGGTGATATGATTAATAACAAAGGCATTGAGGCTAGAAACGCTATCATTGATGATTTAGAAATTTTAGGTGTTGCAGAAAATGAAGTAATGCAGATTGCAAGATCAGCTAATGAAGTTGCTGCTAAAAATCCATTTGCTCCTGAAGCCTGGATAACATCTATTAAACAAGATTTAGAATTAAGTAATATTAATTATGACATGAGATTCTGGGATAATTACTTCGATCAATTGATCGACTCTACTCGTAAAGAACCTTCAATGTTTAGACATGGTGGATTAGTTTAATGGCAAGCTACTTAGATCAATTTTTAAATAAACCAAGAGATCCTGTTAATCCTTTTGATTTAGATAGATATATATCTAACTATCCTGGAAAAGATAGAATTCAAGAACTTCAAAATATAGATTTTCAAAACAACCCTAGAGATACGGCAACAGGAACTGCTTCTGATTTTAGACATTCTGCTGCAATGAATGAATTAAGTAAAAGTTTAAGTCCAATGAATAATAAAATTGGAAATTTTGTAGGAGATTCTTTAGCTTATGGATTAGGAGCTATAAATGAAATTCCAGATGCGTTTAGAGGATTTAGCTTTAGAGAAGGATTTGATCCTCAATCAATGGCTGATGCTAAAGAAGATTTTTCTGCAAATTATGATGGAAGTTATGGAACTCCTAACACAGCAACTATTGAAGATGTGTTTGCAAAAACATTAGGATATCAAGCTCCAGGAACTAATATTCAAACATCTTCTGCAATAGGAAACCCTATGGGTTATGGCGCAGCACAAGCTTCTGAACTTACTGATCTTGAAAGAGATTTTCCAGGTATGAGTACAGGAGATATTATTGATTCTATGAATGCTAGACAAAGAGCAAACAGGTTTAGCGGTATGGGTCAAGTAGGTCCAAATAATTCTAATATGAATGCACCCACTATAGATCGTTCTAATGTTATGGGAAGAGATTTAGAAGCAGATGACGGAGCTCAAATAGTTGATGGTTTAACAAGTCCTTACACAATTAGAGGTCAGATAGCTAATGATTTAAGAGATGTTGCAGCCATCCCTGGAAGAATCAAAGATGGTATAATGAATTCTGCTCCAGTTGAATTTATAGGAGAAAAATTTAATAAAGCTAAAGAAGGGATTATGGGTTCAAGTGCAATGGATTTTTTTAGAGGCCTACCCACACCGGGAAATCTACTTATGAATATGGCAGCTACTAGAAATCCTCTTAGTCCTAGAGCTTCTAATTATAATCCAACACTTCAAGGTCAAGTAGATTTTATGAAAGATCAAGGTATGTATGGTAAAAATCCAAATAGTGGTTTAGGTCAAATTACAGGTGGAAGACTTGCTGGTAAGAACTTAGTATCTGGTTTTGGATCTAATGATTTAGGAAAAATGTATGGTAAAGATTTATCTAAACTAGAAGGTTACGTAACAACAATGCCTCAAAGGTTTTCTAGATTAATGAAAAATAACCCAACTTCCTATCAAAATAAAATAAATAATTTAAATAAAAAAATAGCACAAAATAAACGTGAAGCTGAACAAGCGCAAGCAGCAAGAGAAGCTGCAACGGCGGCTAGAGCAATGGCAAGAAACCCACAAGTATATGCAAATGCCGGTATAACTTCAGGAGGTTTTGCTTCTCAAAACACAGGTACTAATTCAAATTTTTCTAATAGAACCGGCAGAGGAAGAACAGGATATTCAGAAGGTGGCCTCGCTTCAATGTTCACTAGGAGGAGATAATGCCAGCTCAACCTACTTTTAAAAAAATAGAAGGTGAATCTTATCTTTACGAACTTACCTATCCAAGCGGAACAAAAGGATATGCTGTAAGAGCAACGAGAGCAGGTGTTCCCGGTAAAAAACAATATTTTCCATTTACTAAAGAAGGGTTAACAAAAGCTAAAACAGTTAGAAATACTTGGCTGGAACAAACAGAAAAGATTACAAAAGAATTACTTAAAAAAGGTCCTATAGATCCTGCCATTAAAAAAATGGCAAATCCAACAGACCCTAAAAAACCTTGGAGATATACAAGATCAGATTCTCCTGATACTTTTCACGCAACAGAACAAGACGCTAAAGATTTTCAAACCGCTGCAAAAAAAGCAAAAGTTGATGCTAATACTAAAATACCTAAAAGTGATTTTGCATCTATTAAAAATAAAATTATAGCTGGAGATACTTTGGAAAAAATTGCTTCTTCATACGACGCAGATATTGATACTGTAAGACATTTATTAAACAAAAATAACACAACTTATTCTCAACTAACTCCTAACGTTTCATATCGTAAAGATAAAGATTTAAGAAAACTTTTAAAAGATAATTATGGAAAACTTTCAAGAGCATCTTTAGCAACTAAATTATTTCCCGATTTACCTATTGATACAGCAAGCAATAGAGTCGGTACTTTAACTCAAGATATGGTTAAAGATGGAGAAATTAAAACATTACAAAAAGGTCAACAATCTGAAGAAGTTGCAGCAAGAACTTCTACTGATCCTAAAAATGTTATAGCAAATAAAATATCAAAAAGAAGAAGTAAAAAATTAAAAGGGTTGGGTTCTAAAAAATATGAAGATCATTTAAGAGTTTTTAAAGCAGACCTTCAAAAATTTTTAGGGTTAAAAACTATTGTTAGAAAAGACGGTAGTGAGTTTTATCCTATTGATATGGGACATAGAGCAGACATAGATCAAATTAAAGCATTATCAAGATTTGGTGCAAGATTAACTCCTACAGACTTAGGTCCAGATTATTATAGATCAAACAGAGAAGGAATTGCAAAATTTAAAACAGGAGTTAAAACTTTAGAACGTCAATTAAAACCTTTATACACTACTCAAAAAAATTTATTAGTAAGAGCTTCAAAATTTGATGTAGAAGATATTCCGGAAAGTTTAAAAAAATTAATAGACAAAAATAATGATGATATAAGAAAATTAGTTGGAGATGGAATAGGTGGGAGAATTAAACCAATTACAATTAATGTAGATACTTTAGAAGTTTTAAAAGGAGATCAAAAAATAATTAAAAGTTTAGGAATGGGTTTTGTAGATAAACCTATGAGTGATATAGAATTTCCTAATAGATTAAATAATTTTACTGGTAGTGAAGATGATGTAATAATTAAAGCAAATTTAGGAGAACAAGTTTTAAAAGAAGCTGTTGATGAAGGATTAGTAGATTCTAAAAAAGGTAAAATACTTTTACAAGAATTTTTTAAAAGAGGAACTAGTCCAACAGTAGTTGCAAAATCAAAAGGAAGATTTGTTCCTTTAGCTGCTGCTTTTGCCGGCACAGTAGCTTTAGGATCTTTATTTGGTGGAGGATCAGCAACAGCTGGTGAAATAACTCAACCACAAATAGTTGAAAAACCAGAAACAGTTCAATACAACCCAGAAATAGGATCTTTTGTTAATCCTATAACAGAAGACAAAACAGATCAAAACGCATTACTAGGATGGGCTACAGAAAACCCGCTGACCACTCTTGCTGGTACATCTGTTGCTTTATCTGTTAACGAAGTTCCAAGAAATTATAAAATGCGTAGAGGAGTTGGGGACATGGGACCGTTGCCAGGTGGTAAAGGTAAATTTAGATCAGCAGTTGGAATTGGTGGCGCACTAAAACCTATTCTTACAACTTTAGGAACGCCGGCAATGACTTTAGGATTCGAAGGACTATTGGGCAAACAAAGATTAGAAGAAGGCGAAAATATGTCTGATATTTTAATGGATCCATTGGGGCCCGCTTTGGGAGTAAGTTTTATGGAACCTTTATCTAGAGGTGCAGGTGTAATTAGAGATGCACCAACAGGTATAGGTAATTATTTTAAAAACTACACAAACTTATCTAATGTTGGTAAAGCAAAACCTGGAATGCTTAGTAAAGCCTTAAGATTAGGAATGAGTCCGAGAATGATTGCAGGAGCTTCAAGATTTTTAGGATTACCGGGATTAGCTTTAACAACAGGACTAGCAGGTTATAATGCATATAAAAATTATCAAAACGAGGAAGGAATGATTTACAATTTATTTAATAACGATGAATAGACGAAGTTTTATAAAAGCCCTTGGCGTATTGGCTGCAACACCTGCATTAGCAAAATATTTAAACGTATTTAAGTCTGCTCCTATTCGTGAGGGTATTGCTAAAGGTACAAGTATGGGTATGGATTTTTTTAATTCAGTTATTAAAAAAGTTATGGATGAAGGTACACAAGTTGGCGAAGCAGATAGAATAGTTACTTTTAAACATCCAGATAGAGCTGATATTTTAATAGAAGTAGATAAAGGCACTGGAAGTACAACTGTATTGTTCGAAGCAGATTCAGGTACAAAATCAATGGGTGAGATAGTAACAACTGCAGATGAAACTACCGGTGGTAAAGCGGTTTCTGAATTATTTGAAGGAGAAGAAGTATATGGACCTACGGGTAGAGATGTTCAAGAAGGAATTACAGGTGGTATTACAAATTTAGAAGAATTTCTTAAAAAAAGAAAATTTGCATCAGGTGGTCGAGTAGAACTTGCAAGAGGTGGAATTCCCAGAGCTTTACAAGCAGCATTAAAAGCTATTAAAAGTAAATTTGGTGATGACGCTATTAAAAATGTAGAAGACACACCTGAATATTTTGACAATTATGAAATCTCAGATTATTTTAATATAAATAGACCTGAAAAAGCTATTGCTAGAGATAAATTTAAAAATTTTGGCAAACCTGGAAAGTACAATGAAGATGGTACTATTGATTATGATTATTATGCACAAATATTAAATGATTCTGAAAACACTTTTGTTACAGGAGATGAAACTATAGAAGAATTAGAATTTATATTAAAAGAACATAGTTCTGAAATGGAATATCTGTATAATCAATATAAAACAGGTAAGTTAGATCCTGTAGCAGGTGAAAAAACTGAAGGTAGAAAAAGATTTTTACAAAACAAACTTGATGAAGTAGAAGCAAGTGGTGATAACAGATTAATTACAAGAGATGAAATGGATGAATTAGAATCTTTTGATTTAAGTGTTGATGATATTAAACAAGGTTTTGTACCTGAAGAAATTGACATCAGTCAAGGTATGATTGATTTAGATGAATTAAATTTTACTAAAAATGCTGAAGCAGCTAAATTAAGAAAAGAATTTCCTGGAATTTCAGATGACCTAATAAAACAGATTTTATTTGATGATAATCCCCAAAGAATTGCAGAAGTAAAACAGACTATGAGAGAAGGTTTAAAAATGCAAGAAATTGGAAAAGGGGATGATGAAATTTTACAGATACTTAAAAACACATCAAGAACTAAACAAGCCCATGGCGGAATCATTGGTTTGACAAATAACCCAAGGTCTGCTAACAACAAAGCAGGTGTTGAAACATTATTTAAAGGAAGATAGAATATCCCTATGGCTACAATAGACAAATCATTACCCAATATTGATCCTAATAAATTAGGTGAAGAAATTGATATTGAAGAAATACAAGAAGCAGAAGTAATTGATACCCCAGACGGTCCTGTTGAGATTGATATGACTGAAGATGGTGGAGCAGAAGTTGCCTTTGACCCTAACGCTAAAGAAGTACCAGAAGGTATGGATCATTTTGATAACCTTGCAGAAGGTTTAGATAAACAAGTAAGTGGTTCATTAGCATCAGAGCTAATGGAAAAATATAAAGATTATAAACAATCAAGACAAGAATGGGTTGAAAGTTACAGAGAAGGTTTAAATCTTTTAGGATTTAAATATGTAACTAGAACAGAACCTTTTAGAGGAGCATCAAGTGTTACTCACCCAGTTTTAGCAGAAGCTGTAACTCAGTTTCAAGCGCAAGCCTATAAAGAATTATTACCAGCAGATGGTCCAGTTAGAACTCAAATTTTAGGTACTTTATCTGTTGAGAAAGAAGAGCAATCAAAAAGAGTTAAAGATTTCATGAATTATCAAATTATGGATAAGATGAAAGAATATGAACCTGAGTTTGATCAAATGTTATTTTACCTTCCATTATCAGGATCAACATTTAAAAAAGTTTACTATGATGATTTACTTGGAAGAGCTGTTTCAAAGTTTATTCCCGCTGAAGATTTAGTTGTACCTTATTCGGCAACATCATTAGAAGATGCGGAAGCAATTATTCATGTCTTAAGAATTTCTCAAAACGATTTAAGAAAACAACAAATCAATGGTTTTTATAGAGATATTGATTTGGGAGAACCGCCAGTACAACAAGATCAATTAAAACAAAAAGAATTAGAATTAGAAGGTATCCAACAAAATGGTACAGAAGATATGTACACAATTTTAGAGATGCATGTTAATTTAGATCTTGAGGGTTTTGAAGATGTTAATCCAGAAGATAATGAACCTACTGGAGTTAGATTACCTTATATAGTAACTATTGATGAAGCAACTTCTGAAATTTTATCTATTAGAAGAAACTTTGAAGAACAAGATCCTTTAAAAAATAAAAAAGATTATTTTGTTCATTTTAAATTTTTACCTGGTTTAGGTTTTTATGGTTTAGGTTTAATTCACATGATTGGTGGATTATCAAGAACAGCAACTGTTGCTTTAAGACAATTATTGGATGCAGGAACTTTAGCTAATTTACCCGCTGGTTTTAAAACTAGAGGGGTTAGAATGAGAGATGATGCACAGCCTTTACAACCTGGAGAATTTAGAGATGTAGATGTTCCTGGTGGAAATATTAAAGATCAGTTTATGCAGTTACCTTTTAAAGGACCGGATCAAACTTTATTACAATTAATGGGTGTCGTTGTTGAAGCAGGACAAAGATTCGCATCGATTGCTGATATGCAAGTTGGAGATGGGAATCAAGGTGCAGCAGTAGGAACAACAGTAGCATTATTAGAAAGAGGTTCTCGTGTAATGTCCGCTATTCACAAAAGATTATACGTGGGTATGAAAAACGAATTTAAACTATTAGCAAATGTATTTAAAACTTATTTACCTCCGGTTTATCCATACGATGTACCAGGAGCGTCAAGACAAATTAAAGTTTCAGATTTTGATGATAAGATTGATATTCTGCCCGTTGCAGATCCAAACATCTTTTCTCAAACACAAAGAATTTCTTTAGCACAAAGTCAATTACAACTAGCGCAATCAAATCCTCAAATGCATAATTTATATCAAGCATATAGATCTATGTATGATGCGTTAGGAGTAAAAAATGTTAATGCAATTTTACCTCCGCCGGCAAAACCAATTCCGATGGATCCATCTTTAGAACATATTACAGCAATGTCACAAAAACCTTTTCAAGCATTTGGTGGACAAGACCACAAAGCACACATCGATGCCCATTTAAGTTTTATGTCTATTTCCATTATTCAAAATAACCCCATGGCTATGGCGTCTTTACAAAAAAACATTTTAGAACACATTAGTTTAATGGCACAAGAACAAGTTCAAATAGAATTTGTAGAAGAATTACAAGAGATGCAACAAATTCAACAACAACTACAACCGTTAATGCAAAATCCTGCAGCAATGCAAGATCCTAACGCTATGCAAATGCAACAAAGGATTCAACAAATTACAAATCAAATAGAAGCAAGAAAAGCTATTCTAATTGCAGAGTTAACTATGGATTATGCTAAAGAAGAAGACAAAATTAGTAGCGGAGCAGGTGGTGATCCATTAATTAAACTAAAATCTAGAGAATTAGACATTAAATCAAGAGCAGATCAAGAGAGAAATGACTATAATCAACAAAGAATTAATGTTGATAAGATGAAAGCAATGATGAATGACACTCATCACGACGAAAAACTAGAGCAAAACGAAGAATTAGCAAATTTAAGAGCTGATACTAGTTTAGAAAAGCAACAAATGTCTATTCAAAGTAAAAAATTCGATTTTGGTAGAAATTTTAAAAAAAATTAGTATAATCAATTAATAAGGAGAAAAATATGGATAAAGATTGGCAAAGAGGTTCTAGATTTATGAACGACGACGTTAAAATTGAAAAAGAATTAGGCGTTGGTTCAGATGGTTATCAAACAGGTAATAAACCTGTTGAAATGACTAGTGGTACTAAATCTCAAACAGTAATAGTTAAAGGTACTAAACGTATGAGAGCGGATAAAAAACCTGTAAAAGCTACTTGGTACTAACATGTGGTTGTCGGCAATTAAATTAGCCGTTTCTGCTGGTAGTAAAATTTACGCTAACAAACAGAAAACAAAAATGGCTATGTCTGATGCTCAGTTAATGCACGCATCTAAAATGGCCAGCGGTGAGGAAGCTTACCAGGGTAAACTTTTAGAATCTAGACAATCAGACTGGAAAGACGAATTTATTTTGCTTTTACTTTCGGTCCCGATCGTAATGTTGGGATGGTCTGTTTGGTCAGATAATCCTGTACATATGGAGAAAATGGAGTTATTCTTTCTACACTTTGGAAATTTACCATTATGGTACCAAACAATTTTTGTTGGAGTAATTGCATCTGTCTATGGACTTAAGGCAACACATCTGATAAAAGGAAAGTAACAAGGAGAAAATATTATGAGACAAAATGGCGTAAGATCAAATGTTAGATTTCCATACGCGAAATCTGGAAGTTCTACAAAACAAGGAGCTAATGATAGACTTGACGAATCTTTAGGTGAAAGAGATGGCAAAGAGTCTACAAAGACACAAAGCTTTAAATCTAGAAGAGACGAATCTAGAGGATCAAGTAAATAATGAACTCGGGAAGAGATAATTTATTAGAAGAAGTAGGAAGAATTGATTCTGAAAAAATGAATCCAAATAGACGAGCAGAAAAAAGAAGAGTCGTTGGTGAAATTAAAAGAGGTTATAAAGCTGGTGGTAAGGTTAAAGGTTATGCACATGGTGGTAAGGTTAAAGGTTGTGGAATTGCTAAAGGCGGTTATGGTAGAGCACTCACAAATAAATCTTAATGGCTAATAACTGGATTCAAGCTGCCAATAAGTCTATTAAGAGTAGGGGTACTAAAGGAAAGTGTACACCTATAACTAAGCCGGGCTGTACAGGTAGAGCGAAAGCTTTAGCTAAAACTTTTAAAAAGATGGCTGCAAAAAGAAAAGCATGATAAAAAAAATATTAAATTGGCCAATAGAAATTGTTAGAACTATATATACTAAACTTGTACATAAAATCTTTGGTAAAAAATGTAAATGTATAAACAAAGTAAAAAGCAAGGTTGACAGACAAAAGTTTGTATGCCAAGATTGTGGAAAAATTTTAAGTAACTAAAGGAAGAGGAGAAATAATGGACGAAATAAACGTAATTAGTAAAATACAAACAGCTTTAAAAGACAGATTACAACATATAGGTGATTCAATCCTAGCTGGAGGGGTTGACAACATGGAGAAATATAAGTATCTAGTAGGACAGGCACATGCCATACAATTAACATTACAGGAAATCTCTAACCTGCTAAACCCTAAGGAGCAAAAAAATGAGCCAGGAAACATTATCGACATCACCGGAAAAAACAACGGAAAAAACAGAAGCACCAAAAATTAAACTGGCGCTTGAAGAAAAATACGAAGAAGAGAAAAAAAACTTACCACCCGAAACAGAACCTTTATCTCCAGAAAATATTGGAAGTGAAACTGTTGATGAACTACCAGAACCTTCTGGTTATAGAATTTTAGTCTTACCTTTCACCCCTAAAACTAAAACAAAAGGTGGAATATTATTTTCCCAAGAAACATTAGATAGAGCAAGAATCGCAACAACATGTGGTTATGTTTTAAAGATGGGAGATTTAGCATACAAGGATAAAGATAAATTTAATGAACCTTGGTGTAAATTAAAAGATTGGGTTATCTTTGCTCGTTATGCGGGTTCAAGATTACCAATAGAAGGTGGAGAAGTGCGTATACTTAACGATGATGAAGTTTTAGGAACTGTTAAAGATCCTGAATCTCTTCTTCATTTAATTTAACAACATAGGAAGGATACTATGCCAGAAGATATAAGAGCATCAGAAGAATTAATTGACGTTGGTGAAACGACCGGCGCTGATATTAATTTAGATGAAAAAGGAGAACCGGTAAAACAAGAGGAAGTTGTAGAAGAGAAAGTAGAGGTTGAACAGGTACCTGAAGAAGAAGTAAAAGAAGAAGTAAAAGAAGAAGCCAAACCTGAAGAAAAAGATGAGTTAAAAGATTATAGTGATGGCGTTCAAAAACGTATTGCTAAGTTAACTCGTAAAATGAGAGAAGCAGAAAGACAAAGAGAAGAAGCTGTCCATTATGCTCAAACTATTAAGCAACAAAAAGATCAAGCAGAAAGGAAATTATCTAAATTAGATAAATCTTATGTATCTGAATTTGAAAGCAGAGTTACAACTAGTTTAGCAGCAGCTAAATTAGCTTTAAAAAATGCTATTGAATCTCAAGATGTAAATGCACAAATCGCAGCACAAGAACAGTTAGCTACGTTATCTGTAGAAAATGCTAGATTAAATTCTTTAAAAATTGCTGAGAAAGATGTTACTCCTCGTGAAAGAGAAGTAAATATTAACCCTCAAAGACAACCAGCACAACAACCATCTGATCCGAGAGCCGAACAATGGGCTTCACGAAATGGTTGGTTTGGTAATGACTCTGCAATGACTTATACGGCTTTTGATATACATAAAAAGCTTGTAGAAGAAGAAGGATTCGATCCTAAATCTGATGAATATTATGAGGAAGTTGATTCAAGAATAAGACTTGAATTCCCCCATAAATTTGATAAGATAGAATCAAATACTACAAAAAGAGCAAGACCTGCTCAGAATGTAGCCTCGGCCACACGTTCAGCCACAACAGGACGCAGAAAAATTGTGAAACTCTCACCGTCACAAGTAGCAATTGCTAAAAGATTAGGTGTGCCGCTAGAAGACTATGCGAAACAATTAAACATCACGGAAGGACAATAAGTTTATGGAAAATGAAAAAATAAAAACTTCACGTGCGAGTTCTACGAGAGAAAAAGAAAAGAAAAAAACTACGTGGACTCCACCCAATTCACTCGATGCACCACCTGCGCCTCATGGGTTCAGACACAGATGGATAAGAACAGAAGTTCTTGGTTTTGACGACACTAAAAACGTTGCCGGTAAACTAAGAGAAGGATGGGAGTTAGTGAGAGCTGACGAATATCCTGGAACTGAATATCCAGTTATGACCGAAGGGAAATATGCAGGAGTTATCGGAGTGGGAGGCCTAGTGTTGGCTAGGATATCTGAAGAAATCGCGCAGTCTCGTGAAGCATATTTTAAAAGACAAAATATGGATCGGGATGAAGCAATTAGTAACGATTTAATGAAGGAACAACACCCAAGTATGCCGATCAATCAAGAGAGGCAGACTCGTGTAACTTTTGGTGGTACAAAGAAATAATTATTTAGTAATTTCTAGTTCCAACAAATTAAATTAACGTACTGGAGGCCTTTCGGGGCAGGTACAAAAAAAAGGAAAATAACTATGGCTAATACAAGTACAGCTGGTTATGGATTAAGAGCCGTGATGACTGTTGGAAGTACTCCAGCAACATCTGGTCAATCCGAATACCAGATATTAGGCGAAGGTGCAACGGCTGGTTCAGCAGTTGTGTCTAAGACCTTTTTCAAAGGCGACACCGTTTCTATAAATTCTGGAGCAGGTGCAGTTGCTGGACAATTAGGTTATATTCAAGATGCTACATATGCACTAACCGATGATGGTGTTGTAGGTGGAGCAGTTTGGACGAATGCAACAAGTCCTTTACTAGTGGGTGTCTTTAACGGCGCTTTTTATGTAGCAGGATCAACATCAAAACCTACTTGGGCGAACTCATTTGATAATGGGACGACAGTAACGACAGACTACAACACAGGTTCAGCAGGCGTTGCAGCTTTTGTAATGGATAATCCTAACCAGGAATATCATATCAGAGCGAACGATGCATGGACTCAAGCGGATGTAGGAACGACGTTCAATACAGGTAGCAATGGAGGAACAGGAATAAGCGGAATGTCAGACGAAAGATTAGACGTTACTACAGCAGCAGCTGCAACTAGCGCACTAACTTTAATACGATCTGCTAATGTACCTGATCAAAAAGATCAGACCGTTGGTGGTTCCGATGTTGTTGTACTAATCGATAAAGCATCAGCTTTATTTAATTAATCTGAATAGGAGAAAATAAACATGGCAATATCAAGAGCACAACTCGTTAAGGAGTTGGAACCAGGTTTGAATGCACTATTCGGACTTGAATACAGACAATACGCAGATGAAACAAAAGAGATATTTGATACGGAATCTTCAGACAGAGCGTTTGAAGAAGAAGTGATGCTATCTGGTTTCGGAAATGCAGCAGTTAAACCTGAAGGTCAGGGTGTAGCATTTGACGACGCACAAGAAACTTTCACTGCGAGATACACTAATGAAACGATCGCTTTAGCGTTCGCAATCACTGAAGAAGCGATTGAGGATAACTTGTATGACAGACTTGCGTCTAGATATACAAAAGCTTTAGCAAGATCTATGGCGAGCACTAGAAACATCAAAGGCGCAGCAGTGTTGAACAACGCGTTCGACGCAAACTACGCAGGTGGTGACGGTGTTTCTCTATTGAGTACAGCACACCCAACTCTATCAGGAACTTTTTCTAATAGATTGGCAACTAACTCAGATCTTAATGAAACTTCATTAGAACAATCGTTAATTGACATCGCAGCTTTCACAGACGAAAGAGGCTTAAAAATTGCAGCTAGAGGAATGAAATTAGTAATTCCTTCTAACTTACAATTTACAGCTGATAGACTGATGAAATCGCAAGGTAGAACTGGCACAGCTGATAATGATATCAATGCAATCAAAAACATGGGAATGGTTCCAGAAGGATATACTGTAAACCATTACCTAGTTGATACTGATGCATTTTTCATTAAAACAGATGTACCAAATGGGATGAAACATTTTAGTAGATCCCCTATCAAAACTACTATGGAAGGTGACTTCGATACTGGTAATGTTAGATACAAAGCTAGAGAAAGATACGTTTATGGATTTTCTGATCCAAGAGGCGTTTTCGGAACTCCCGGCGCGTAATAAATAATTTAAAGGGCCGCCTCAAAACGGCCCTTTTTTTAACTATAACAAGGTGTGTAAATGAAAAGAACTTCTATCAATATCTGGGCCTACAATCATCATGCAAAATTTAACATTGAGCATGAGTTAGATACTGCTGAAAATGTAGAAAAAGCAGTACTTGACAAGTTGGGAGAAAACAGTATAGTGTGGGAGTATCTCGGAGATAGTTATCATCCGGGATCGAATCGAATAACTTATGAGGAGGTTATTGATGATACAAGACCTGTACAAACAAAAACGGTCCTTGGAGTTGAAGTGGCAACAGGAGCATCTGGATAATAACAGATATACTCTTAATATGACCCTTATTGATCATACGATTAGAAAGGTCATTACCGACATAAAGCTTGAAGAAGCTCGGATTGCTCACTTAGAGAATAAAGTTGAAAACTCTGCTCCACAAGTTTCTGTAGCTACTTAAGTCACAAAGCTACATCGCTGAAATCGCACTTTCCTATAAGGATCTCTTGCACTCTATTTAAAAATCATATATAAAAAAGACACTATACATAAATTAATATTCTGCATAGACGCAGTATAGTCGACGGCCTAGAGACTATGTGGAATTTAACTAGGAGAATATATCATGGCTAATACTAACTTTTCCGGCCCAATATCAGCTGGAAACATAAGAAACACTACAGGAATAACTGTTGGTGAAAATGTAAAAAACACAGGTCAAGTTGTAATGTCTCAATCAATAATGATTGACACTGCAATCGCAGCCGGAGCAACTACATTCAATGTAGGTGTGATACCAAAAAACTCACAATTACTTACAGCTACAATAAGAACAGCAGTAGTTAATAATAATGTTACTTCATGTACTATATCAATGGGTAAAACATCAAGTGTTGCATACTTTTTAGCTGCTCAAGATGGTCAAGCTTTAGCAGAGTACTCTACTTTAGCAACTGGATCTTTAGATGAAGCTGATAGATTTGGTTACGATACTCAAATTATAGCTACAGTAACTACAGTAGGCGCAGTGGATGCTACTCCAACAGGACAAACAACTGTTACGTTTACATATTTACAAGCGAACAATTTAAGAGACGCTACAGCAGCGTAATTTAATTAATAATTTAATGTGGGCTTCGGCCCACATATAATTCAATAGGAGAAAAATTATGTCAGGCGGCGGATCTTTTACAAGCGACCAAACAACCTTACACCAAGCAGGTGCTACAGCTGGGATAAATCTTAGAACAGGTAGAACTAGAGTTACATCTATTCAAGCTGCAGGAGCAGGTGCATCAACAGTTGCACTTTACGATCAAACAGCTGCTTTAATTGTAGCGGGAAATCTAAAGGCAACATTTTTATTTGATACAGATGGTTTATCTGTTTATGTTCCAGGTTCAGGTATTTTATTTAAAGACGGAGTTACTATTGTAGTGACAGCGTCAGCAGGAGCTACATTAACTATCACTGGAGGATAATAGTTTATGGCAACTATTACTTACACAGTTACTGTTGCAACTGGTACTAATGCTTTTAGTGCAGGTGCTGATAAATTTTTTATTAATGGCACTGTTAGTCCAGTATTAGAACTTCAAGAAGGTAACACTTATATTTTTGATCAATCAGAAGGAACTAATGCGGGTAATATATTAGCTTTTTCAGTTGAAAAAGATGGAACTAATAATGCTTCCGGTACAGGAGTTGCTTATACAACAGGTGTAACTACAACAGGAACAGCGGGACAAGCTGGAGCTAAAACAACAATTTTAGTTGCCCCAGTTAAAACTGTCGGCGCTCCTACTTTATTTTACTACTCTGCAACTACCGTTGGAACAGGTAATGTAATTAATACAATATCTCCTAGTTCAGGAACTAATAGATTTAATCCGGCGATTGATGATATTATAGAAGAAGCATTTGAAAGAACTAATATAAGAGGAACCAGAACAGGTTATCAATTAAAATCTGCCAGACGTTCTTTAAATATTATGTTTAAAGAATGGGAGAATAGAGGAGTTCATTTATGGAAAGTAAAATTAGCGGAAGTACCTTTAATAGAAGGCCAAGCAGAATATAGTTTTGCAACCGATTCAATTAATTTTCCAAATGATTTAAGTCAAATTTTAGAAGCAACTTATAGAAATAATACTACTACAACGGCGCCTACTGATGTTGCTTTAACTCAAATTAGCAGATCTGCGTATAGTGCAACTCCTAATAAATTAACTAAAGGTACGCCTTCACAATATTATATAGATAGAAAAATTAATCCAAGCATATTTTTATATGCTACACCAAGTTCAAGTGTATCAAGTACAAGTACACCTTCAAGTTATCAATTTCGTTTTTATTATATGGCACAAATAGATAATCCAGGTTCTTATACAAATACATCAGATGTAGTAGATAGATTTTATCCATGTATGATGTCTGGTCTTGCTTATTATTTAAGTATGAAATACTCACCAGCTAGAACACCAGAATTAGAAAGAATTTACGAAACAGAAATGGCAAGAGCATTGGATGCCGACAACCAAGGAACATCTACATTTATTTCGCCACAAACTTTTTATGGTGATGGAGTACTATCATAATGGGAGTTTTTGCAAGAGGTAAACAAGCTTTATCTATTTCTGATAGATCTGGATTAAGATTTCCATATACTGAAATGGTTAGAGAATGGAATGGTTCTTTAGTTCATTATTCAGAGTATGAAGCAAAACAACCTCAACTTACTCCTAGACCTGTAGGATCAGATCCACAAGCTTTACAAAATCCAAGAGTACAAAGAGCATCTACTCCCCAATTAATTTTATTAAATAATAATCCTTTTGAAGTTATTATTTTTGGAGCCAATACTTATGTTAATGTTTATTCTTTAGATCATCAAAGAGAAGCTGATAGTAAAGTTAGACTAAGAGGACCCGCACGAGTTGTTGAATCTGGCCCTGGTGGAGCGAATCCAGCAGATACTTTAAACTTACAACAGTTTGCACCTATTCCAAATATATCTGGAGTAGTAGATATTGATGTGGCAGCTGGCTTTACAATTCAATTAGGAAAAATTGATGCTGCAGGAAATGTTACACAGGCTACAACTGCAGATATCTTAACTAATCCTATTAGTTATTTTTATTTTCAAAGTGGTGACACCGCTACTCAATCTGGTATAACAGGTGGAGGTTTAAATTGTTCAGCAGGACCTGTAACATTAAAGGCATTATAATATGGCATATACTTTAGCAAATTTAAAATCAGATATTAGAAGCTATACAGAAGTATCAAGTACAGTTTTAACTGATGCTATTTTAGATAATATTATTAAAAATACAGAAAATGGTATTTTAAGAGCAGTACCTACTGATCAAAATGCTAATTATGCGACATCTAATTTAATTTCTGGAAATAGATATGTAACTATTCCTCTTGATTTAAGATCAATTAACTATGCTCAACTAACAAATGCTAATGGAGATCAAATATTTTTAGAACAAAGAGATCCAAGTTTTATGGCAGAATACTATTCTACACCTTCAACTTCAGCAGTGGGAATACCTAAATATTATGGTAATTGGGATGAGACTTACTGGGTAGTAGCACCTACTCCAGACACTGGTTATTCTATTACTTTAGCTTATAATAAAGAACCTGTTAGTTTAACTAATACGACACTTCCAACAGCACTTCCTGCAGCTACAAACGGTACTTATTTATCTAATAAATATCAGGACTTGCTTTTATATGGATCTCTGGTAAATGCATATGGGTACTTGAAAGGTCCGCAGGATATGATACAATATAATCAAGGGCTTTATCAAAATGCACTTACAACGTATGCAACTGAACAAATTGGTTACAGACGCCGAGACGAATATGATGATGGAGAACTTCGTCAACAATTAAAATCAAAATCACCATCAAGTTACGGAACCAATAATTAAGGAGAAAAAAATATGGCAAACGTAGTACCTTATGCATTTAAACAAGGCATATTAAAAGCAGACCACGATTTTACAAGTGCGGTAACAAATTATCCGTTGGCAACAAATAACGCTTACAATTTAGCTTTGTATGATTACAATGGTGGAGTACCTCCATACGATGTAAATGATACTAGTTACTCATCAGCAGTAGCAAATGAAGTTGTTGGAACAGGATATACTGTTGGCGGAAAACCATTAGTTATTGGAACAGTTGGACAAACCGGTAATTTTTCAACCGTTGATTGGGCAACAAATGCTATTTGGACAACAGCAACTATTTCAGCAGGATATGGAGTATTATATAGATGGCAAACCGGAGGCGGAACAACAGCTAATCAATTTATTGTTGCAATTTTAGATTTTACCGGAGCAAAATCTTCTACTGCAGGAACTTTCGAAGTAGTCTTTCCTACAATTGTTACTGGTGGAGATGCTATTTTAAGTATAACTGGAAACCCGTAGGAATTAAATGGCTTTAGTATTAAATGACAGAGTAAAAGAAACAACTGCTGTTACAGGAACAGGTCCAGCGACTCTTACAGGTGCGCCTGTTGGATTTGAGACTTTTGCTAGTGGAGTTGGTGGTTCCAATACAACGTATTATGCAATTGTTTTTGAAGGAGCTTCTCCTGCGGAATGGGAAGTTGGTTTAGGAACTTTAAATGGTGCGGGTACAATATTAACAAGAACAACAGTTATAACTAGTTCTAATTCAGATGCTGCAGTTACTTTTACAGGCGTTGGAAGTGACAAAAGTGTATTTTGTACTTTACCAGCAAGCAAAGCAGTTTATTTAGATGCAAGTGGGGTTCCCGTTGGCGCAGCCAGTAATGGTTTTGCGGTAGCAATGGCAATCGCTTTATAGTATAATAAAAAAAGGAAAAAAATTATGGCACAAGAATTTAGATCACAAGGAACCCAAATAACAAATACTCCTACAACAATTTATACAGCAGGAGCTTATGATGCAGTTATTGGAATAAGATTAGCCAACACACACACAGCAGCAATAACAATATCTGTGTGGATTAATGATGGAACAGTAAGATATATTGTAAAAGATTTGAGTATTCCCCCAGCAAGTTCAGTAGAAATTGTACAAGGTGGGGCAAAGTTTGTTATGGAAAATACTCAAACTTTAGTAGCTCAAAGTTCAGTAGCAACAAGTGCTGATGCTTGGGTAAGTGTAGTTCAACAAATTAGCGCATAGGAGTTTTAAATGAGTACTAATTATCCAAGCGGAATATACGTAGGAAATAATCCCGGTTCACAGGAAATATATACTCACGCCGCAGTTATAGATAATTATTTAACAATTGAAAGTGCAGTTCTCGCGGGACCTGTAACTTTTGTTGTAACGGTAATAGTAACTGGAACGTTGGTAATTGTATAATGAGTAAAATAGAAGTAGATACTATTGATACACAGGCTTCAACAACTTTACAAGTGGGAGACACTAATACTGCTACTATTAATTTAGGTAAAACAGGTGATGCAATCATTGTCCCAGCAGGAACAACAACTACTCAAAGTGGAGCTACAAATGTTCCCTCAGGTGGAACAGTAAGTATTCAAACAGGTGGTACTTTAACTATTGACGCAGGTGCTACTATTACAAACAACGGTACAGCTTCAGGATTTTCAGCTGACCTTACAAATTTAAGCGCAACTAATTTAACAAGTGGAACTGTGCCAGACGCAAGATTTCCAGCAACTTTGCCAGTAATATCAGGAGCTAATTTAACAAATTTGAATTTTACAAGTGTAAATAATGACATTGCAACTTTAGCTTTACATCAAGCAACAAATAATAACTCTTCAAGATATAATTTAGTAAATTCTAATGTAGATGTTTATCAAGATTCAACAGCTATAGCTAATTTGACTAATGTTGCTAGAGATACAACAGGTGAATTTATGTCAACTGCTATAGCAAGTGGTGCAACTGCACAAGCTATAACTGGTTTAACTGTTGCTGGTGGAAATATTGTTAGAACATCACCAGAATCGACTGCTATTACAAATTCAGAAGATGGCGATGGACAAACTCAACTTGCTTATACTACAAGTAGTTCAGTTTCAGGTTATGTTACAGCCGATTTAGGTGCGGCTTATACTATTGTGCAAATGGATTTAGGTAAAAAAAGAGCTGCTGGAGACCCTAGATCAATTCTTATGTCCTATAGTACTGATGATGCTTCATACCCAGTTATGGATCTTACAAGTGCAACTTCAACTGTAGTTTCATTTACAGGAGAATCAAAAAATCTTTCTAACTTTACAAGTAGTGGTACTGCTGATTGGGCAGCATTAACTGTTAATGACTATGATAGTATTTGTAGAGTAACAGACTTTGCAACTTTTTCAGCAAGATATTTAAGATACAAATTTGGTAGTGCTGATTTTCATGATGCTAATGCGGCATGGTCACAATTTAAAATATATAAACAAGGCATTACTACTGGTGCATCAGGCAGTTATGAATCAACTGCACAAACAGCAAATGCTTCAACAAGTATCGTTTCAGCAGTATTAACTTATACTGATAATGTAGGAACTACAGCTTTAAATACAGATTTAGTTTTAGAAGTAAGTGCGGATAATGGAGTAACATTTACTAGTGCACCTTTAACAGCAGCAGGAAGTTTTTCTTCTGGTATATTACAAGCAACAACAAGTGATATAACGGTAGTTGCGGGTACACAAATTAAATATAAAGTAACATTTGCTAATCAGGCGGCGCTAACAAAAGTAACCCAAGTTAACGGAGTAAGTTTAATATATTAATATGAGTGAAGTAAAAGTAAATAAAATTAGTCCACGATCCGGAACAGGTGTACAGCTAGGAGATAGCGGTGATAAATTTACAGTTCCAAGTGGTAGTAATATAACTATTGATTCAGGCGCTACTATAGTTAATGATGGAACGGCAACTGGATTTGATACAGATACAAATGATAAAGTTAAAGTAACTACTAACGATACTACTCCTGGTTTTTTAACTACAAAAATTTTAGCAGGAACAAATATTAGTTTAACTACAGGTAATCCAAGTGGTGATGAAACTTTAACGATTGCTAACACAGCACCAACACCTGATCCTCCGATTGTTTGGCAATCAGTAGTTACTGCTGCAACTTTAACTACAATAGCAGGTAGAGGTTATCCAATTAATACAACTTCAAATGCTTGTACAGTTACATTACCGGCAGCAGCTTCTGTTGGAGATCAAGTTCAAATAGTAGATTATGCAGGAACTTTTGCTAGTAATATTATTAATTTAACTTCTAGTTTAAACATAAATGGTTCAGCAGACGATAAAGCTTTAACAACAAATAGAGAAGGTGTAATTATAACCTACGTAGATGTTACTCAAGGTTGGGTTGCAACATCTGGAGTAAATTCAGGCAACCAAGCATTAGATCCAGCACCTTATGCAATAGATTTTTTAGTAGTAGCTGGTGGTGCGGGTGGAGGAAAATTTACTGGAGGTGGAGGTGGTGCTGGTGGTTATAGAACATCAACACAAACAGTAGATCCTTCAGTAGTAATTACAGCAACAATAGGAAATGGTGGTGCTGGTTCTACTTCTGCAGGTTCAAGAGGTTCAGCTGGTGTAGATTCATCATTTTCAGGTTCAGGTTTAACAACTATTACTTCTAGTGGAGGAGGAGGAGGAGGTTCACATACAGCAGAAACTAACGGTGCAGATGGTGGTTCTGGTGGAGGAGGTTCAGATAATACAGTACCTAGTCGTTTAGGAGGTTCTGGGGATACTCCTTCAACTACTCCTGCTCAAGGATTTGATGGTGGAACTGCTACTGATAGTGGTGATACTACTGATGGTGCTGGAGGAGGAGGAGGTGCTAGTGCTGTTGGTGCAGATGGTGTTTCAACAGTTAGCGGAGGAAATGGTGGTGCAGGTTCAGCTTCTTCAATTACAGGTGCTTCAGTAAATTATGCCGGTGGTGGCGGTGGTGGAACTGGTGCTGCTAGTTCAGGTAGTGCTTCTGGCGGTGCTGGTGGTGGTGGTGCTGGTGGAAAAGGAACAAGTGGAGCAGGTACAGCAGGTACAGTAAATTTAGGAGGAGGAGCCGGAGGCGGCGGTGGTAATGGACCGGGTGGTAATGGTGGAGCAGGTGGTTCAGGTGTTGTTATTTTAAGTATGGCTGATGGAAATTATTCAGGAACTACAACAGGAAGTCCAACAGTTGATCTAAATGCAGGTGGCACAGGGAAAACAGTTTTAACATTTACAGGAACAGGGAGTTACACATCATAATGGCATCATTTGCAAAAATAGGTTTAAACAACAAAGTAATAGAAGTATTATCGGTTCATAATAATGAATTGTTAGATGCTAAGGGAGTTGAACAAGAAGTTAATGGAATAGACTTTTTAACTAAATTAACAGGTTGGGCTATTTGGAAACAAACTTCTTACAATACTCATGGTGGAGTTCACGATTTAGGTGACACACCTTTAAGAAAAAATTACGCAGGAATAGGGTATACTTATGATGAGGATAGAGACGCTTTTATTCCTAAAAAACCTTATGCATCATGGTTGTTAAATGAAACAACTTGTCAATGGGAAGCACCAGTTGCTTATCCAGATGATAGTCAATCTTATAATTGGAATGAAGAAACAACAACTTGGGATATAGTAGAATAATATGACAGGAATTTTAAAAGTAAATACAGTCCAGGACGCAGATGGTAACAATATCATCAACGAAAATGCTAACACGGTTACAGTTGGT
>Ga0209091_10000983_pt1 | contig 26154 bp, 26 predicted proteins | sample ArcticOcean_MG_C_6_FD_187438 | JGI IMG/M metagenome (GOLD analysis project Ga0209091, IMG submission 187438) | Marine microbial communities from western Arctic Ocean - ArcticOcean_MG_CB8_128 (SPAdes) (version 2) | ecosystem: Environmental > Aquatic > Marine > Oceanic | place: Arctic Ocean...
AGGGTTTTTACTCTTCCATCCATAATTTCTGGAAAACCAGTTTTTTCAGATACTTCTTTGGCAGGAATATTTGCACCTCGAAGTGCATTATATGTTCCTCCGGTAGATAAAATTTCAACACCATGTTGATTTAAAGAGTTTGCCAAATCGATAAGACCACTCTTATCCGAAACACTAATTAGTGCGCGGGTAATTTTAAACATTGCTTGCCTTTATTAGTTAATTGAATATGTTTTTAATTTTTTTCTTAGCGTGCCACGATTAATTCCCAAAATTTCAGCTGCTTGGCTTTGATTTCCATTTGTATACTTCATTACGGCTTGGAATAAAGGCTCTTCAACTTGACCTAAAACTAAGTTATATAAATCACCAGGACGATGCCCGTTTAGACTTTCAAAATAAATTTTCAGTGCATTTTTAGTTTGTACGCGCAATAACTTAGTGTCCATCGATTTGGATTTTTTGATTTCATTTGGCATTTGTTTCTTAGTCACTTTATTACGATTCCTAATGCATTATCCAAAAAAATAATGGATAAGTTATTCCGATAGACGGGTCAATTTCTTTATTTTAGGGATTGAAAATATTCTTTTACTAGACCTATTTGTTCGTTCGCATTTATAGCTCTCACTGCTTTTCGCTCTAAAATCTTTTGAATTATCTAAATACATACAGTACCAATTTAGATGCTTTCTAGCTAATCTTACTCCAAGCTGCTCCCCATAAAAATCATACAAATCAAATAAGTGTTCAAGCATAGTATCACGGACATTATTTTTTTCTAGCGGGGTAATATGTTTTCCTTCATTTAAATAGTAATTTAATTCACGAAAAATCCAAGGCTTTCCTTGCGAAGATCTTCCAATCATTAAAGCATCAGCATTGCTTTTTTTTAATACTTCTATGGATTTTTCTGGAGAATTAATATCACCATTTGCAATGACTGGAATAGAAATCGATTTTTTTATATGCGCTATTGTATCGTACTCTGCTTTTCCACCAAAACGACATGCTCTAGTTCGGCCATGAATTGTAATTGCCTTTATACCGCTATTCTCAGCAATATGAGCTACTTCTATTCCATTTCGCTCATCTGGGTTCCAACCGGTTCGCATTTTAAGAGTTACTGGTACATCAACTGAATTTACAACTGCCTCAAGTATGAGCTTTATTTTTTTTGTATCCCTCATAAGTGCTGAACCTGCAAGTTTATTGCATACTTTTTTTGCCGGACAACCCATATTTATATCGATTATTTGAGCTCCTTTTTCGACACAAAGCTGAGCGGCAATGGAGAGTAGTTTTGGTTCTGAACCTGCAATTTGAACTACCCTTGGTTCTATATTCATATCTAGATTGAGCCTATTTTTGGATTTTGTGGTTTTCCATAAGCTAATATCAGCAGTAGTCATTTCAGAAACTGTCATTCCAGCACCAAATTTTTTGCATAATCTTCTAAATGGCGCATCAGTGATTCCCGCCATTGGTGCCAATATAAACGGGCTATCTAATTTGTATTCTCCAATTTTCAATAGTATTACCTAGTTAGATTATTTTTTCGAACCACATATTAAAGACCATTCATTGTGATGTGATGAAGAATCAAAGGTTACAAAAGATCTGTATGCATTTTCAATAAGTTTAACTTGACTGATCAGTATCCCTGAAATACCAATAATCCCATTTCTTTTTAGCATTTTAGTCAGTAATGGAGCGAGCATTATGAGAGGTTCTGCAAGTATATTAGCCACAATAACATCATATTTTTCTGAGCTATCATTAATTTTATCGTAAACAAAAATATTTTTTTCTATATTATTTTTTAGGGCATTTATTGTTGTTGCTTTAATTGCTTGTGGATCTATATCTATCGCTGTTACTTTGCTTGCGCCAAGCTTTAAAGCGCTGATTCCGAGAATTCCAGAACCGCATCCATAATCCAATATACTTTTATTTTCTAAGTCTAGTGAATCGAGCCACTCAAGGCATAGTTTTGTTGTTGAGTGAGTTCCAGTACCAAATGCCAAACCAGGATCAAGACGGACTATGACCTTACCTTTACTCTGACCACTGTATTCTTCGGGATATATCCAAAGATTCCTGCCAAAGCACATAGGCTTAAAATCTTTCATCCATTCCCTCTCCCATTCTCGCCCAATGAGTTTCTTGACGGTATGTTCGGGTAGTTCTTTTATCTCGAGAGATATCAATAAATCATATTTTAGAGATTCAAAATCAGTATCAATTGAAAAGAGGCCTGTTATAAGGCTATTTTTCCAGTAAGGGGTTTTACCTGGTAATGGTTCATATATAGGCTCTGTACCAGCATCACTATAAGTTATAGATGCAGCGTTATGCCTATTGAATATCTTTTCCACGCATTTTTTATTGAGCGAACCGAGGGACAGTTCAAATTGGTACCAGTCAGTATAATTTGATGGGTCCATATTATTAATATACTAGATTATAGTCCAAGTCTTTTTTCAAGATAGTGAATATTGGTACCGCCATTTTTAAACGCAGAATGCTGAAGAATCTCTTGATGAAGTGGAATGTTTGTTTTTATGCCTTCAATTACTATTTCTTTTAAAGCATTGCTCATGCGTGTAATTGCGGAGTCCCGGTTATTTCCATGGGCGATAATTTTTCCAATCATTGAATCATAATGAGGAGGTACCTTATAACCACTATATATATGACTATCGATTCTAATGCCCGGACCACCAGGCATATGCCATAGTTTTATATCACCGGGTGAGGGCATGAAACTTTTTGGATCCTCTGCATTCATTCTGCATTCAATTGCGTGACCTTGTATTTTAATATCCTTTTGAGAGAGTTTTAATTTCTCTCCAGCTGCGATATTTAATTGCTCTTTTACAATATCGACACCAGTTATCATTTCTGTGACTGGATGTTCTACTTGCAATCTTGTGTTCATTTCAATGAAATAAAATTCGTTATCTTGATAAAGAAATTCAAATGTTCCTGCACTTCGATAACCCATATCTAGACATGCTTTAACGCAACGATCACCAATAAATTTTCTTTGCTTCTCAGTTATTCCTGGTGCAGGTGCTTCTTCAATAACTTTCTGATGTCTACGTTGCATCGAACAATCTCGCTCACCAAGATGGATTGCATTACCTTGCCCATCTGCCAATATTTGTACCTCGATATGACGTGGTGTTTCTAGAAATTTTTCCATATAAACATCTTCATTACTGAATGCGGAACGGGCTTCGGCCTGAGTGAGTACAATGGCATTTAATAGTGCTGCTTCGGCATGGACTACTCGCATCCCTCTGCCACCACCTCCGCCTGAGGCTTTAATTATAACTGGATAGCCAATTTCTCTGGCAATTTTAAGATTTTCATCTGAGTTGCCAGTAAGTACTCCATCTGATCCAGGAACTGTAGGTACCCCAGCTTCTTTCATCATTTTAATTGCTGAAACCTTGTCACCCATCAGCCGGATTGATTCTGCTTTTGGCCCGATAAAAATAAAGCCAGAAGACTCTACTCGTTCAGAAAAATCCGCATTCTCAGAAAGGAAACCATAACCTGGGTGGATTGCTACAGCATCTGTAACTTCTGCCGCACTAATAATACTAGGCATATCTAAATAACTATCTGCACTTGCCGCTGGGCCAATGCAGACGGTTTCATCCGCTAACAAAACATGTTTTAAATTACTATCAATAGAAGAATGAACAGCAACTGTTTTGATACCCATTTCATGGCAAGCGCGAAGAATTCTTAATGCAATTTCGCCACGATTAGCGATAACGACTTTAGCTAACATATTGCTAATTTTTTAATTATTTGCATGTTTGTCAATTACGAACAATATTTGATCATATTCAACTGGGTCGCCATTTTGAGCACGAATTGATTTAATGACACCGTTTGCCTCTGCTTCGATTTGATTCATCATTTTCATTGCTTCAATGATGCATAATGTATCGCCTTCTTTGACGTGATCACCGACTTGTACGTATGGCGACGCCTCTGGAGAAGGAGATGCATAGAATGTTCCAACCATTGGGGATGGTACTTCGTGCTCGGTATTCTTGTTAACTAATTGTTGAGTATCGATACCATCATTTACTATTGATGCCTGATCTGACGTTCCTATTGGCTTTGCTGGTATTGTCTGAGTTTCTATGGGGGCGAGAATTCTGCCGCTTACCTCACGAGAAATTCGGACAGAATCTTCTCCTTCAGTAATTTCGATTTCACCTACCCCAGACTCATTTAGAAGTTCTATTAGTTTTTTTACTTTTCTAATATCCATAATTTACCCCTAGTATTGCTCAATTTTTTTTATGGCAGCAAGTAAAGCCAATTCATAGCCATGAGCCCCAAGACCAATCAAGCAACCTGCCGCAATATCACTAAAGTAACTTTTATGTCGAAAATCTTCCCGAGAAAATACATTACTTAAGTGAATTTCAAAGAACGGAATGTTGATAGCAAGGAGAGCATCTCTTATTGCAATACTTGAGTGCGTAAATGCGCCCGGATTGATCAATATAAATTGTATATCTGAATTTTGACAAGTTTGAATTTTATTAACAATTTCATGTTCTGCATTGCTTTGGAAGCAATCTAAAGAATGAGTATGTTGTTTTGCGAGCTCCATTAAATTATCTTCAATGGTATCTAGATTCATCTCACCATAGACATCTGGCTCTCTAGTGCCAAGCAGGTTAAGGTTTGGGCCATTTATTAGTAATATATTTGCCATATTCGATTATCTTTTTTGTATTTTAATGGAAGATAACAGAATTTAACCGCATTTAACAACTTTTTATGTTTTTTTAACTGTAAATTAATTGATATATGGGGGTTAATTTAATGAGCTTAGATAGAGCCTAGTTGCATTTTTGCTTCACTTACAGTCATTTCACCGTTTTCTATGGCCTTTAATGTTTGAGTTATTAACTCTATATGGTGTTCTTTGATTTCGCCAATATGAGTTTTGATGATTTCTTGATCTTTTGTAACAATCATGGTGAAAGGCAAGCCAATAAAATCGACGCCTGAATTTTCGGCAATCGCCACTGCATCCTCTTCACCAATCAATATCGGGTAATCAAAATTTGTAGTTTCTGCATAGGATAAAACTTCATCAAAATCATCCACAGCAATTCCAATGATTTGTATTTGCGTACCCGTGAGATTCTTCTGCGTTTCATTTAATAGTGGGATTTCACGTCTACAAGGTGCACACCATGTAGCCCAGAAATTTATTAATTTTGCGGAGTTATTCCATTCAGATGAGTTTCTTATGGATCCGCTTAAATCAATCATTTCGAAATCCATGAGTAACTGTTTTTCAGATTTATTTGTCTCTTCATGGGTCGATTTTTTTTGCGATTCCATTTGATCGCAGCCCATTAATGTCAGGAGTAAAATTAAAGTAAAGAACGATTTCATCATAGCATTAGCCTTTTTAGTTAACTGTATTTTACTTTAGAGCCGCTTGTGTATGCGCTGCAAATTCTCGTGCTTTCATATAGCCAACCACTTCATAACCATCTCTCTTAACTCCATTATTATCGTAAAAAATAATTGTTGGTGGGCCAAACACATTTAGTTTATTTAATAAGATTTGATCTATATTATCATTAGCGGTTACATCTGCTTGCAATAAGACGGTATTAGATAGGGCCTTTTGTACGTCCTGATCAACAAAGGTATAAGCTTCCATTTCTTTGCATGAAACACACCAATCTGCATAAAAATCTAGCATCACCGATTTTTTTTGTGATGCTGCTAATGTAAGCTCATAGTCCAAATCTTCGATAGATTTAATACGCTTAAAATGCAATTCATTGTTGGTTGTCTTTCCTTGATTAAAAATACCAATATTTGCTAATGGCTGCATCGGGTTTTTGCTTCCAGATAATGAGCCTATAATAAGTGCAATTCCATATATTAAGACCAGTAAACCAAGTGCTTTATTAAATTTTTCAGTATTTTTCGAGTTCTTAGTGAGGCTGTTTAGGCCGCCTATAAAGACCCCAAACATCAAAGCTAAAATTCCCCATAAAGCTAGAATTATGGTGGCATTTATAACTCGAGATAGCATATAAATGGCTAAGCCCAGCATTAAGAAGCCAAATATATTCTTTACTTTATTCATCCACTCTCCGGCTTTTGGTAATAATCTCCCAGCTGAGGTTCCTAATATTATTAATGGGGTTCCCATTCCGAGGCTCATTGCAAATAAAGCGATACCACCTCTAGCAACATCTCCGGTTTGGCTTATTACCATTAGAGTCGCTACCAATGGAGGGGCAACGCAAGCGGTCACAATCAATGAAGAAATTGCTCCAATAAAAAAACTACCAATTACAGTTCCACGTCGTTGCTGATTATTTAGTTTTGATAGTTGAGTTTGGAAGATCGACGGAAGTTCAATATTAACTAAATCAAACATAGCTAAAGCAAGAAAGACAAATAAAATTACGAATACAATAATGACCCAGGGAGTATTAAAAAGAGCTTGGAGTTGAAGACCAATTGAAGCACTAATGATTCCTGCCAAGGTATAGACAATAGCCATTCCCATTACATAGCTGGTGGCTAAGATGAACCCTCTCCTGGGCGTAATATGCTCTCCTTCACCAGCAAGAATTCCAGAAAGGATAGGAATCATAGGCAGACAACATGGAGTTAAGGACAGCAATAAACCAGCGACAAAAAAAGTTAGGATTACTGTAATTATATGTGCTTGAGAAACGAGTGATGCTAAACGAGATTGTTCTGAGATTTTAATTTCATTAGAAGTTATATTTGTATTTGAAGTTATCTCTCCTGGGGGGAAAATAACATCAATTTCTTTTTGCTGGGGAGGCAAACATAATTCATCTTCAATACACCCTTGATAATTAACCATGAAGGTTAGATTGGTTTCATTTGGATCCACTCTGCCAATTGCAATTCTGCCAAAAACTTCTTTAAAATAAACTTCAGTTTCACCAAACCATTCATCTGTTTTTATTTCCCCTTTTGGTAATTCAATCGCTCCTATTTTTATGTCTTTATTTTTTGCAGTTATAAAAATTTTATCTTTATATAGATAATGATTTGGTGCTATTTGAAAAGCGATTTCTAAAGTGGATGAATCAATTGACTTTAGATATGGTTTGAAAGCTAAATTTATTGCCGAATAGTTTTGGTCATTGAGAATAGTCAGAGGATCACTTTGTATTAACTTTGAAGGTTTAGTTAATTTGATATTGGTAGTCCATTTTTGAGGAGGATAACAAATGCCCCTATCAGCACATCCTTGCGAGTTTATTTGTAGTTCAAATTCATTTACTGGAGTATTGATTCTTTTGTAAGGAATATGGAATGAGATATTGCCTCTATATACTTGCTGTACTCCAAAGAATTCATCCTCATGATAAGAGCCTTCTGGCAATTTTAAATTGACTAATTGAATATCCGGTGAATTTGATACGAAATTCATTTTTTTGCGATAAAGGTAATACCCATCCTCAATCGACCAATTTATTTTAATTGCTGTGCCGGTATCTTCAATTTGATATTTAAAAGCCTCTTCGGCCCTGAGCAATGGTTTGGATGTTTTATTACTGGATGAGTTATCCGATTCTATTTCATTTGAGCAGCCAGATAATAATGCGACTGATAAAATTAAAAATAGGGAGATATTCTTAGATTTAATTGAATTAAAAATTGAAATATTCATTATATTTTTTTAGCACGATGTTTTAGTGGGTATTTTTAATTATATTCTTTGATGCAAAATTACAAAATTTTAATACTAATTCGTTGTTTATTCCGAAATCATACATGGCCAAAAAAGATCTGTCATTATAGAGATAACAATAGTTACAACAAATAACACAATGTTATTTTACTTATTTTTCGTAATTAAACCTTGAAATTTATATTTCCGTCCTTATTATTAGCACTCTTCGTAATTGAGTGCCAATAGCATTTATTCCGAAGATTTTGAATTTTTTAAGTTAATTAACATATTAGAGGAGAGTAGCTGATGAATATTCGTCCGCTTCATGACAGAGTCATCGTTAAGCGCATGGAAGAAGAGCGCACTTCCCCTGGAGGAATTGTTCTTCCGGATGGTGCAACAGAAAAGCCAATTAAAGGCGAAGTTATTGCTGTAGGAAATGGAAGAGTTTTGGATTCAGGTGAAATGCGCGCATTGGATGTAAAAGCCGGTGATCAAGTTTTATTTGGTAAATACAGCGGAACTGAAATTAAAGTTGATGGCGAAGAGCTTCTTGTAATGAAAGAAGATGATATCGTTGCAATTTTTGAAGGCTAATGAAATTTATTTCATTATTTAATGTAAGAATAAAATCTTAAGAGGAAAATCGAATGGCTGCTAAAGAAGTACGTTTCAGCGACGATGCAAGGTCAAAGATGTTTGCAGGTGTAAATGTCTTAGCAAATGCAGTAAAAGTTACACTAGGCCCTAAAGGTCGAAATGTTGTACTTGATAAAAGCTTTGGAGCACCAACCGTCACAAAAGATGGTGTATCAGTTGCTAAGGAAATCGAACTTGATGATAAGTTTGAAAATATGGGTGCCCAGATGGTTAAAGAAGTTGCTTCACAAACTTCTGATATCGCTGGGGATGGAACTACAACTGCAACTGTTTTGGCACAAGCTGTCCTCAGGGAAGGCTTAAAATCAGTTGCTGCCGGTATGAATCCAATGGATCTCAAACGTGGTATTGATAAGGCTACGGCCGCTATCATTGAGCAACTACAGAAAATCTCAAAACCATGTAAAGATGATACTTCCATTGCACAAGTAGGAAGTATTTCTGCTAACTCTGATGTAGAAGTTGGTGAAATTATTTCTAAAGCAATGGAAAAAGTTGGTAAAGAAGGTGTTATTACCGTTGAAGAAGGCAATGCACTTCACAATGAATTGGATGTTGTTGAAGGCATGCAGTTTGATCGTGGTTTTTTGTCGCCATACTTTATAAACAACCAACAAAGCCAAACTGTAGAACTAGAAATGCCACTTATTTTATTACATGATAAGAAAATTTCTAATATACGTGATTTATTACCAATACTTGAGGGTGTAGCGAAAGCGGGTCGTCCTTTATTAATCATTGCTGAAGATGTTGAAGGCGAAGCTCTTGCAACTCTGGTGGTTAATAATATACGCGGTATTGTTAAAGTAGCTGCAGTTAAGGCGCCAGGATTCGGTGATCGTCGTAAAGCAATGCTTGAAGATATAGCTATTCTTACGGGTGGTAAGGTTATTGCTGAAGAAGTAGGTCTTTCGCTAGAAAAAGCTACTATAGAAGATCTTGGTGATGCTAAAAAAGTACAAATCAATAAAGAAAACACAACAATTATTGATGGTGCTGGTAGCGCAACTGAAATCAAGGGTCGTGTTGAAACTATTAATAATGAAATTGAAGATTCTAGTTCTGATTACGATAAAGAAAAATTACAAGAGCGAGTAGCAAAACTTTCAGGTGGTGTGGCAGTAATAAAAGTTGGTGCTGCAACTGAGATCGAAATGAAAGAGAAAAAAGCTCGAGTAGAAGATGCACTGCATGCAACTAGAGCAGCTGTTGAGGAAGGCGTTGTTCCTGGCGGCGGCGTTGCTTTGATCAGAGCTGTTACAGGTATATCGAAACTTACTGGCGATAATGATGATCAGAATGTTGGTATTGCGATATTGAGACGTGCTGTTGAAGAGCCGCTTCGTCAAATTGTTGCTAATGCCGGTGGAGATGCCAGCGTAGTACTCAACGCTGTAGCTGAAGGAAAAGGTAACTTTGGTTACAATGCTGCTACAGGTGAGTATGGAGATATGATTGAATCTGGAATTTTAGATCCAACTAAAGTAACTCGTTATGCGTTGCAAAATGCGGCATCTGTTTCAGGATTATTACTGACAACAGAAGCTATGGTTGCCGATGCTCCTCAGGATGCATCAGGAGCATCTGCTCCTGCGATGCCTGATATGGGCGGAATGGGCGGAATGGGCGGAATGGGCGGAATGATGTAAATCATTCATACCTTTCGCTTGATAAAAAGCCCCGCAAATGTGGGGCTTTTTTATGGCGCAATTATTTATTTTTTCGAAGGTATTTCATCCAGATACGATATGACAATAAAATGGATAGAATGACTACATAGATCAATGGTTCGGTGATATCTTTTTTAACTTGCCACCAATAATGCCAGACAGCCAAGATACTTGCGCTATAAACTAAACGATGAATTTTATGCCATTTTTTTTGTAATTTTCTTTGCATCTTGTTCGTCGAGGTGATGGTCAAAAGAAGTAATATTAGTAGTGCTAGAAAACCGATTGTTATGAAAGGTCGAGTAATAATGTCTTCGGTAATAGCTGGGATATATAAACTTTGCTCTAGTATTAGCCAAGTGAAAAAATGCATAAGAATATAAAAAAAAGTAAATAAACCAAGCATTCGCCTAAATAAGATGAGCCAGATTTGACCTGTGATATGCCTCAGAGGAGATATCATTAGAGTGAGAAGCAAAAATCTTAAACCCCAATTACCAAGCCTATCTTGAATTTCTTCAATTGGGTTGGCTCCTAAATTCCCAGTTAATTCAAATGCATCCGTAAAAATAAGAAAAAACGGTAGAATACAAATGAGAAACACCGGAGGCTTCAAGAGTTTTCTTGCTGTCCTAGAAGATAACATTATTTTTTTAGATGCTGGTTAGAAGTGTCGACGAAGATTGAGACCATCATATAAATGAGCTACTTGCTCTCCATAACCATTAAACATTTGTGTTGGCTGTTTGCTGGCAAAAACACCACTACCAATTCTTCTCTCTCTGGCTTGACTCCACCTTGGATGAGATATTTTTGGATTAACATTCGCATAGAAGCCATATTCATTTGATGCTGCCATCTCCCAGCTTGTTTTTGGCTGACTTTTAACGAAGCTCATTTTAACTATACCTTTGATGCCTTTAAAACCGTATTTCCAAGGCACGACCAATCGAATTGGAGCTCCATTTTGATTTGGTAGGGCACGACCATAAATTCCTATCGCAAGTAATGGAAGGGGATTCATGGCTTCGGCCATGGTCAATCCCTCACGATAAGGCCATTTTAATACCCTTGATTTTTGACCAGGCATTCTTTCGCGATCATGTAAGGTCTCAAATCGAACATGTGTTGCCGAAGAAAGAGGTTTGAATGACTTGATAATATCAGCCAATGGTATTCCTACCCATGGAATTACCATGGACCAGGCCTCAACACATCGCATTCTGTAAATACGTTCTTCAAGAAGATACGGCTTTACAAAATCTTCTATATCAAATATCCCAGTTTTCTCAGCTTCTCCTGTGACTTCAATTGACCATGGGCGTGATTGAAAATCTTTTCCATTTCGATAAGGGTCATCTTTACCAGTGCCAAATTCATAATAATTATTGTAACTAGTGACATCTAAGAAATTATTTATTTTTTCGTCAGTACTGTAAAGACTTGACTTAACATCATCCAATTCTGCAAAAGGTTCTTGAGGAAGATTGGCGCCAAGTAATCTACTGGAAAGTAAGCTGCCACCGATTAACGTACTTGATTGAATAAATTTTCGACGATTTAGGTAGTTGTCTTCACTGGTTATTTCGGAAGATTTAATGGTAGAAGATCGTTTAATTAACATATTTTTTTATTCCAAGGTAACAAAAATTAACCCCATTCTTGAACACGATATAAGACATCGCCACCAGCACGGAGTCGCCAGCCGGTAATAGGGTTACTGTGATAGGGTATAGAGCCAGCACCTCTGACCTTAATTAAAGTTTCACGAGTTGGCTGAATATAACCAGATTCATCTATAGCTCGACTTAGAATAACTGTCTCTTTGCCATTCCAGTTAAATAAATGCCGGAATCGCGTATGTGCTTTTGGTAGAATTGGTTCTTGTAGTTTTGCAGATTCCCAGGTTTTTCCATTGTCAGTACTAACTTCAGTACCAGTAATAAGACCGCGGCCACTCCAGGCTATTCCTTGTATTTCTATCCAGCCTTTTTCTATTGTATTAGGATAAGTGGGGTAAGTGATAATTGAGCGTGCATCCATAGACAGACTAAACTGTCTTGCTTTGCCATTCTTGATGGTTTCAGTGTATTTTGATGTTTCTTCACGTGTCATGAATGGCTGATCAGAAAACTCAATTCTTCGCAACCATTTAACCGATGAATTTCCCTCATAGCCTGGATTCAAAAGCCTTATGGGATACCCATTTTCTGGCCTAACAGCTTCTCCATTTTGGGCATAAACGATCATAGATTCGTTCCAGATATCTTTAGGAATACTCCGAGTTAATGCTGCTGCATCGGATCCTTCAGCTAAAAACCATGTTGCAGATGGCTTTATACCTACTTCTTTTAGAAGGGTTGATAGCATGACACCTGTCCACTCACTTTGACTGGTCATACCACAAATATTTTGTGGTGTAGTGTACTCATCAGCTTCTCTGGCTAAATTTCCAGAGCACTCTATAAAGCATATTCGACTGACTGCCGGGAATCTTTTTAAGTCATTGACTGAAAAAGTCATTGGCCTATCAACTAGACCATGAATAATTAATTTATGTTTTTCTGCGTCGATAAGTGGCACACCAGCATGATGACGTTCAAAATGAAGATCAGAGGGGGTAATAGTTCCGTGCAATTGATGGAGTGGCGTTCGAGAGCTAGTCCCTGTATACCTTACATCACGCTCATATTTTTCAAATATTGAACGTTTGCCAACTTTAGTGGCCCATTGGCTCGCGGTTACTTTTGATGGATCTTCTGGGGCGTATGGTCGATCTGAAGATACTTGAATCTCTTTACCTGAAGCTGATTTTGCAATTATTGTTCCCGCTGCTCCTGCCATACCGACAAGCGCGCTTCGTCGAGTTATATTTAATTTGGATGGTGTATTTTCTTTTTTTGTCATTTTTAGTGCACCTCATTATATTCAAGACGATCATCAGGTACGAATTTATCATGCGCAGGCATTACTATTTCCTTTAGTGAACTGGCTGAAAGCGTTATGTTATCGGGAACAATTTTATTTAAATATAGTAAATATGCTGAGAGAGCATAAACTTCATTGAATGTTAATGAGCCTGGTGCATTCATAGGCATGGAGCGTAAGATGTAATCATAAAGTGTGGTTGCATATGGCCAGTAATTACCAATTGTTCTGCACTCAAAACCACATGCGATTATCCCTTGAGGAAATTCTTCACCCTCATCAGCGACTAGACGACCATTAATGCCTCCTTTGCCGTTGATTCCATGACAAAACGCGCATTTTGCCGCATAGAGTATTTCACCCTCCTTGACAGAGCCCTTTCCAAGAGGCAGTCCGGTTCCATCCGGCCGAACATCTAAGTCCCATTTTTTTATTTCTTCTGTGGTTGCGGGGCGCCCAAAATTAAATAAAACATCTATATTATCGTTAGTATTGATTTCATTTTGCTCTGCATATGATAGGCCGGAGGTAAATAAAGCAAAATAAATCATGATAATTTTTATATATAGATCTAACGTCATTTTGTCCCCATTTAGATCGCCTTTAGTTCTTTGCGATTGAGGAATGATAATCGCAGGATATTTAATTTCATTCAAGAAAATTTGTTTTTATAATTTTTAATTATTATTTTTTATATAAAAATTTCATAATAACTTGTAATTCTTTGCTGGTGAGGATAATTTCTGCATTAGAACGTTGATGGGGACAAATAGATAATAGATTTGCTTAAAGCGACTGGAAGACGGTGTAAGTTCCAGAGCAAATATTATTGAAAATCACCCCGGAGTTATCATCTGAAATGCAATATGCAAATTAAGTGTGATCGGTTAATCCACGATAAGGATATAATGAGGCGAAAAATAATTTTCGCAAAACCGGGTGGTACCGCGATAAATAGTATTATTGCCCCGGACGTATACTAACGTTCGGGGATTTTTTTTGGGTAAAAGAAAAGTATAGAAATGAAATTTAAAGAAATTAAAACTAGATATAATGGCCCTGCTCTTGAAGAAGAGGTCTTAACCTTTTGGGAAAAAAATACTGTTTTTGAAAAAACACTTGAGCAGTCCAATCATCGACCTTTGTATACTTTTAATGAAGGTCCCCCCACTGCAAATGGAAAACCCGGTATTCACCATGTATTGGCACGTTCTTTCAAAGATGCTTTTCCTAGATACAAAACAATGCAAGGTTTTCATGTGCCGCGCAAAGCTGGTTGGGACACCCATGGATTACCTGTTGAGCATGAAATCGAAAAGCAACTGGGAATTTTTGATAAGAAAGAAATTGAGTCTAAGGTAGGTATTGCTGAATTTACCAAACGATGTCGAGAGTCAGTCATGACTTATATCAAAGATTGGGAAAAAATGACCGAAAGAATGGGTTTTTGGGTTAATACTGAAGATGCTTATTACACACTCGATAATAAATACATTGAGAGTGTATGGCATTTATTAAAAAATATCTGGAATAAGGATCTTATTTATCGTGGCTATAAAGTCGTCCCCTATGATCCTCGAATAGGCGCAACTTTGTCACAACATGAGCTCGCTCAGGGTTATCGTGACGTTGAAGACCCATCAATTTTTGTTAGATTTGCATTGAAAGATGAGACTAATACATCATTTCTTGTTTGGACTACTACTCCTTGGACGCTACCTTCAAACTTAATGCTGGCTGTTCATTGTGATGTGGATTATGTCTATATCAAGATTGAAGATGAAATTTTAATTCTTGCGGAGGAGTTATTAGTCACTGTATTGCAGGATCGTCCATATTCGATTCTTAAACGAGTGAAGGGTAAAGAGTTGATTGGGAAAGAGTACCTCAGACTCTTTGATTATCTTGATGTGCCAAATGAGGTAAATGCTTTTGAGGTCTATGAGGCTGATTTTGTAAGTACAGAAAACGGTACAGGAATTGTCCATTGTGCCCCAGCTTATGGGGTTGATGATCTTGAGTTGGGTCAAAAAAATGGTTTGCCTGTAATACATGGCGTGGGTCTAGATGGAAATTTTATTAATGAAGTGACTCCAGTTGCGGGATTATTCTTCAAAGATGCCGATGAAATTCTTATAAATTTACTGAAAAAACAGGGCTCTATGTTTCGCTCTGAAAAATACTTGCATAGTTACCCTTTTGGGTGGAGAACGGGCGATCCAATTATCTATTATGCAAAACATGCTTGGTACATAAAAACATCAAAATTCCGTGACCGTATGGTTGAGCTGAACAAAACAATAAATTGGGTCCCAGGACATATTCGCGATGGTCGATTCGGTAAATGGCTGGAAAATAATCAGGACTGGGCCCTGTCTAGAGAGCGTTTTTGGGGGACACCATTACCAGTATGGACTGATGGCGAAAACAATTATCATTGTGTAGGTTCGGTAGATGAATTAGCAGAGTTATCGGGTCAGAAATTAACGGAGCTGGACCTTCATCGACCAAGTATTGATGATATAACTTTTAAGAAAGACGGCAAACTATGGACTCGTGTGCCTGAAGTTATTGATTGCTGGTTTGATTCAGGGGCGATGTCTTTTGCTCAGTATCATTTTCCATTTGAAAATGAGGAGAATTTTGATCAGCGTTTCCCGGTAGATTTTATTTGTGAGGCTATTGATCAGACGAGAGGTTGGTTCTACACCCTACATGCAATTTCGACTTTAGTTTCTGACAGTGTGGCCTATCGTAATTGCATTTGCTTGAGTCATATCGTTGATAAAGACGGTAAAAAAATGTCTAAGTCATTAGGAAATATTATCAATCCTTACGATGTTTTTGATAGTGTTGGCGCAGATGCTCTTCGATGGCACTTTTTAGCAAGAATATCTCCAGACATCCAGAAAAGAGTTTCAGTGGAAATAATCTCGGATGTCGCCAGTTCATTCATGAATACATTCTGGAATACATATGGCTTTTTTATACTATATGCACGCCTTGATAATATGGATTTAAAAACACCATTGAATATAAAGGACAGACCTGAGACTGATCGTTGGGTATTGGCTTTATTAAATCAGACAATATCTAAAACTACCGATGCTATGGATAAGTATGATGCAAAGTTGGCCGGTGAAACTATTGAATCCTTTGTTGATCAGCTTAGTAATTGGTATATCAGAAGAAATCGACGTCGTTTTTGGAAATCTTCGGATCTTGAAGATAAAAGATCCGCATATCTAACTTTATATCAGTGTTTAGATGTTATACATCGGTTGATGGCGCCATTCATCCCATTTTTAGCTGAGAATGTTTATCAAAACCTAATTCGTTATAATCAGACTGATGCCCCTATTAGTGTTCATATGACAACTTGGCCTAAAATAGAATCAGACTGGGAGAACGAAGAGTTATTATTTGAAATTAATGTTGTTCAAAAAGTAGTTGGTTTGGCGCGGGCAGCCAGAGCTCAATCCGGTGTTCGAGTAAGGCAGCCTCTTCCAAGGTTATTGATTAGGACACCGACTGATTTAACCGCAAAAGCAATACAGAATCATCAATCTCAAATTTTAGAAGAATTAAATGTAAAGAAGATCGAGTTTATTGCGCGTGATGCAGGTCTTGTGAGTTATGTGATTAAGCCAAATTTACCTAGAATCGGTAAAAAATACGGTAAATTAATACCAGCAATTAAAGAGGCCTTAATTAATTCTGACACGACAGATATAGCAAGCCTTGTTGCAAAAAGACAATCTTTTGAGGTTCATTGTAACGAGCAAATATTAACGTTTGAGCCAGAAGATGTGTTGATTGAGACAAAATCAGCAGAAGGTTATTCGTGTGGAGAGGAAGGTGGTTATTTAACTGCTTTGGATACTCGCTTAGATGTTGAATTAATAAAAGAAGGTTTAGCTAGAGAAATTGTCAGATCTGTGCAGGAGGCAAGGAAGAAATCTGGCCTAGATGTTTCGGATCGAATTATTCTTGGTGTTAGTGGTTCTGAAATTGTGGAGACGGCTCTAAAAGAGCATCAGGATTTTTTAATGACAGAGACTTTATCAGTTCAATGGCAGGTTAATATGGAGGCTCCTCTCTTTTCTGAAGATAATAACCTTGATGATGAGACCTGGTTAATCGAGTTAAAGAAAATTTCGGAATGATGGCTTGAATGTAAAATAGAATGAAAAGCTAACCTTTAGAATCTAATTTTAATCCTTGATCATTCCGAGAAATTCTGTCCGAGTTTTTGCATCCTTCCTAAAGGATCCAAGCATTTGACTTGTAACCATCGAAACACCAGATTTATGAACACCTCTGGTGGTCATACACTGATGAACAGCTTCAATAACAACTGCACACCCTTTGGGCTTGAGAACATCTTGAATACAATGTGCAATTTGTGCAGTCATTTTTTCTTGTACTTGGAATCGACGTGCAAATGTTTCGACGACACGTGCTAATTTACTAATGCCAACTACTTTATTATTTGGGAGGTAACCAACATGAGCTTTCCCAATAATTGGTGCCATATGGTGCTCACAGTGTGATTCAAAAGAAATATCTCTAAGTACAATCATCTCATCGTAACCTTCAACTTCTTTGAAAGTTCTCTGCATATATTTCATAGGATCTTCGCTATATCCTTTGAACCAATCTTTGTATGCTCGAGCAACGCGTGCAGGCGTGTCTTGTAAGCCTTCTCGTTTTGGATCATCTCCAGCCCATAAAAGAAGTGTTCGGACTGCTTCTTCAGCTTTTTCCTGGGTTGGCTGTATGATTTTTGTTTTAGTTTCTTTTGACATTTTTCACCTAAATTTGAGTGAGGAGAGTGAGAATTATTTATTATGTATTATTTGTATGGAGCTTATATCGAGCAAGAAATACCGGTACCTTTCATTGCACAGTACCCATTAACATTTTTAGCTAAATATTGCTGATGATAGATTTCTGCATAATAAAATTTATCCAACATTTTAATTTCTGTAGTAATTTTTCCTAGTATCTCTGACGATACATTGGATTTTTTATTTTCAGCATCAGTTAATTTTATTTGATAGTGATTTAGGGATTTTTCAGCTAAATTCAGCTGATCGTCAGATGAGGTGTATATAGTTGAGCGATATTGCGTGCCAACATCACTACGTTGCCGCATACCATGAGTTGGATTGTGGGATTCCCAGAAAATATCGAGTAATTCCTGGTATTTTATTTCTTTAGGCCTAAAGATAATCATTACCACTTCAGCATGCCCAGTGTTTCCATCACAGACCTCTTCGTAATTTGGATTTTTAGTGTGTCCGCCAGCATAGCCAACTGCCGTGGAATAAACACCAGGAATTTTCCAAAAATGTCTTTCAGGGCCCCAGAAACATCCCATACCGAAAATAGCTTGCTCGGTATCTTCCGGGAAGGGCGCTTCTATGGAATTTTGATTTACATAGTGATTCATTAGTCTTTCTGGCCTATTTAAGATTAGGATTAGTGGTATTAATTATATTATTTTTCCGAAGTTAATTCACTCGGAATCTTTTTGTACAGATGCGTTATTTTTCTTATAGAAAAACTCATGCTCGAAAATGACATTTTGAGTAATCACAGGCTCACGCTCATAAAATCTTGGTCGATAAACTAATTTCCTTATTTCTTTACCTATAATATTGTGCATAAAGTCGAGCCCATCAGGCTTAAAGGAGGCACGATTGATGTTTTTAGCTAAACCTCTTTTGGAAACATTATAGTTAAATGTTACTTGAGCTTTTTCGTAACCAGGAGGCGTTTCTTCTTGAGAAGTAATTGAGGTATCTTCAAAAAATTTGGGGGGATATATATCCTCTAAAATTACGGGTTGTTCTAGTGACAATGCTCTAAATTCAAGTTTTAATTCGTCTTCTGAGAGCAGGTCCCAGATCTCTCGATATATATTATAAGATCGATTGGCTCGATCACTCATTATATAATAATCAGCCAGTATGATTTTTGTTTCAGTGATATCTTGCCAAGTTGCCTCTGGATTTTTTTCAGCTATTCGGATGGCTTTTTTTAAATATGTATCGCCTTTTGAGACGGTTGGAATTTCATCATAACCCATAGTATTAAAATGAACGAAAAGATAGGTTTTACCCAGTTCTGTAAGTGGTTCAATCAGATCAAGACTGTCCTTGCCTTTTTGTTTTTGAGTAATACTTATTATTCTCCGCCATGATTTTCTTTCTTTCTCAAACGACCCAGATTTTCTTTGAGATTTGGCCAGTGTTTTTAGAGCAGGAATCATTTCGAGGCTATATGGGTCAATGTTACGAGATTGTAAATAGTAAATACGTTTTTCTATATCAGATGCATTCTTAGGTTCTTTAGCAATGACATAGACATTGGCTAGTGATTGAAGATTTTCAAGCTGCTCAAGATTATGTGGGCCATCATTGACATGACTAATATGGATAGCTCGATTGTAGTTATCTCTAGCGAGATCCATGCGGTTCATTTTTATTTGAGTCTCAGCAAGCCCTCTAAGAGGATTGATTAAGCCTTTATCGAGTCGATTTTCTATACGCTGAATAGTAGAGATAGCTGCCTCATAGTTTAAAATAGCCGACTCATATTTTTTTTGACCTTGCTGTGCCATGGCTAGTTTTATTAATGAATCGGCAGCTTCATGACTATCAATTCCATATTTTTGTATGGATTGCTCAACTATTTTTTTGGCTATTTGATCTGCTTCATCAAACATTTCATCAGCAAGAGCATCCAAATAAATGGTCTGTAGATTACTAATTCTTGTGTTTGTTTCTTGACTAAAACTAAGTTGAGAGAATATTAATAAGATTAGACTAATGATTGGCAACAATAAAAGCTTAGAATAGCATCGAAAAGGCAAACTATTTAATGAGTGACTTATTTTCATATTCTAATCTTATGTCGCTTTTTATAATATATTAGTATATCCCAGCTTGATTAGAATAAAAGTTTCTTAATGTTACAAGATAAATGTTGATGATTTTTATACTTAGCCTAATAAAATAAATTCAAAGTTTTCGGTTAAAAATTTATTTTTTAGGCAGCGCCAGATAAGTTCCTGCGAGGATTAAGAGTACCCCAAAGATGGCATATATCGTCCATTGATATTCACCAATTAGTGTAGATATAACCAGTGCCACCACCGGAAAAAGAAGAGTGATATATGCTGTTCTTGTGGAGCCAATTTTTTTAATTAGCATTAAGTAACAGCCAAAAGTTATGGCAGAGGCAGCGATCGATAAATACAACAATGAAATAATATAACTTGGAGTAAACTCAAAGATAATCGGTCTTTTGAAGGCCAAACCAATCATAAAAGACAGTATCGAACCACAAAGCATTGCATGTGCATTTATTATTACAATTGAGAGGTCTTTATTGGTATTTATAATGGCCGTCATATTACCCAATGAGGCGATTATTACAGCGGCAAACAACCAAAGGCCACCAATAATGGATTGATTTGATTTTTGTAAGTTTTTTAGTTCAGGCCAGAATAAAAAAACAATGCCAATGATGCCTATAATTGCAGCTACCAATATCCTTCTTTCAATTTTTTTAGCGAAAAAGAGACGCTCAAAGAGGGCGTTAAAAATTACAATAAGACTGAATAAGACCGCTGCCAGACCACTCACCACATAATTCATACCATAGTATGTAAAGAGATAATTAAAGCAAAACATAGTGCTTCCCATCAGAAAAATCATTGGGTAATAGGAGAGTTTTATTTGCAGCTTATCTCCTTTGAAAAAGGCATATGCAAATAAGGCCATAGAGGCTATAAAAAAACGATAAGCAACGGATAGTTCCTCAGAGACTATCCCGTATTGATAAGTTATAGCTATCCATGATGAACCCCAAATTAAAATGATTAAGAGATAAAGAATTGGGATAGGCATAAAAAAGAGTTACTGCTGGAAGGTTTATAATACGTTACATTATATTGAAATCGATGCTTGGTGTATTGCTTTATTATGGAGTTCATTGATGACTAGAGGACGATTATGATTTGGCAAAAGGATAAGTTTTAAAATTTATGAAAATCACAGATAAATTTATTGAACCTTTACCGTCTGCTACTGTCTTATTAATTCGTGATGGTCTAAGTGGCCCTGAGGTTTTTTTAGTATTAAGGCGTAAAGAAGCCTCTTTTGGAGCCAGTTATGTCTTTCCCGGCGGGATAATTGATCCAGTTGATAAAACAATTAATGGATACTTAGATGATAGCGCAAAAGACTTAATGGATAAGCAATTGGATATTAGTTCGAGCGGATTTTCATATTTTAGTGCGGCGATACGTGAGCTATTCGAGGAAGCCGGAATATTATATGCGGAATCAGATAAGGGGGATTTACCGAAATCTCAGGAATTACAAAAATTTCGTGATCAATTGAACACCAAGTCACTGTCATGGGATCAGTTCTTGAGAGAGAATCAGCTTCGTTTGTGTTGTCAGGATTTAATATATTTTGCTTATTGGATAACGCCATTATATTTATCTAGAAGGTATACAACCCGTTTTTTTTGTGCGAAATTGCCAAAAAATCAAATTGCATCACATTGCGGCAATGAATTAATTGATAGCTGTTGGCTGTCTCCAAAAGAGGCTTTGTTAGCCAAAAGAAAGAAAGAAATTAGTATACCTCATCCTACTGCTATCACTTTGATGCAAATTAGGGGGTTTACTAGTGCGGATGAAATTATTGGGTGGGCAAGAAAAAAATTGGATCTTGGTGTGCCATGCTATTTTCCTGAGCTTACCGAAACCGAGAGGCAAAAAATCTAGTATGAAAAAAATTTTACCAAAAGCGGGTGAAATACATCATTTGAAACCAGGGATATGTCGTTTAACAGCACCAAATGCTGGCTTAATGACCGGACCAGGAACAAATACTTATATTTTGGGTGAAAAAGAATTCGGCATAATTGATCCAGGGCCTCATATAGATCGGCATATTCAGAAAATTTTGGAATTCACACAAGGCAATATTTCCTGGATACTGGTTACCCATACTCACCAAGATCATTCCCCGGCAGTTTCTTCTTTAGCTAAAACTTCCGGCGCAGAAGTTCTTGGAATACCTCCTCCACTTGATGGTCATCAAGATATGACATTTCAGCCAGATCGAGAGCTAAAAGAGGGTGAGTTACTAACAACGAAAGAATTCGAGTTAACAGTAATACATACCCCCGGTCATGCCTCTAAGCATCTTTGTTATTTGGGCACTCAGCATAAATGGTTATTTACTGGAGATCATATAATGGATGGTTCTACCGTGGTTATAAATCCTCCAGATGGCAGTATGAGGGAGTATCTAAATTCAATGCATAAACTTACTGAGAAAACTATTAAAGCAATAGCACCTGGTCATGGGGCAATTATTGATAATCCATATGAAGTAATCGATTGGATAATTAAACATCGCTTAAAAAGAGAAAAAAAAGTTTTAAAGTCACTTAAGGAAAATCCTAATTTAAAATTAAGCGAATTGGTTGAACTGGCATATAACGATGTTAATAAATCAATATATCCGCTAGCTGAGAGATCATTATTAGCCCACTTAATAAAATTAAGCGAAGATAACCTTGCACGTAATCATAATGATCGATGGGAGATGATCAATTAACTCTACATAGTCTTTGAGTTGTAAAAACTAATGAGCCAGGTAATAGACCAATTTTTATCTCGGGTAATCTTAAGAGGGTTTTTTGAGTAGCAATTCGGTAATGACAGCCTAAAGCAATTTCAAGACCCCCTCCAAGGGCATTGCCATGCATAGTTGCGATTATAGGAATCGAAGAATCTTCGATCATATGGATTATATCAAGTAGATAAGGTGTTCTTGGTGGGCTATTAAATTCCTTGATATCAGCCCCAACGACAAATGTTTTTCCCTCGCAAATGATGATAATAGATAATATCTCAGTATCTAATTTTGCTGATTTGATACAGTTTACTAGATCTTCTCTTACTTTCTGAGATAATGCATTTACTGGAGGATTATTAATAGTAATAATTCCAGTATTATGGTGCTTATTTAAGGTAACGGTAGTCATTTATATTTACTTTTAAATAATTGTGAATCAATTGAGTCAATATTTCGAGAAAATTAATTAATATTAGACTTGATCTATGAATTTTATAGCCTAAACTTAGCAAGAATTTTTTAAAGAGAATAGATGTATGACTTTTGTAGTAACTGAAGCTTGTATTAAGTGTAAATACATGGATTGCGTCGAAGTATGCCCCGTGGATTGCTTTCATGAGGGACCTAATATGTTGGTCATCAATCCCGATGAATGCATAGATTGTACGTTATGTGAACCAGAATGCCCTGTTGATGCCATATTGTCTGAAGATGAGTTGAGCGATGATCAGCAAAAATTTCTACAAATTAATATAGAGCTCTCAGAAAAATGGCCGGTCATTGTAGAGATTAAGGATGTTCCAACTGATGCTGATGAATGGGTGGACGTAAAAGATAAGCTGGAATATTTAGAGCGGTAATGATTTCTTTGTATTTCTTTAGTATTAAAAATTAATAATTATATCAACCAAATCCTCACTCTTATCTTCCTGTAGAAAATGACCTGCATTTTTTATAATCCTATGATCTATATCCTTACAGCCGGGTACTTGAAGTTGGAATTTTTTCGCACCTCCACGTGTAATTGGATCCCGGTTGCTGAATGCAGTAAGGAAAGGTTTTTGCCATTCTCTTAGTATATTCCATGCATGTTGGTTATTTTTAGATTCAGGATCCTTAGCGTTAGTTGGTACCAGTTGAGGAAAAATTCTTGCACCAATTTTATATCGACTGGAGGGAAAAGGAGCATCGTATGCCTTGATAATTTCTTTATCTAATATTTTTATTGTCCCTTGTTGAATAATTCTCCCAATAGGGAACCATGGACTATATTTAGCAAATAGTTGCCAGTGATGGAATGCTTTTGGGATTTTTTCATTTCCTTCCGGCAGCCCTCCATTAGAAAGTATTATTTTTGAAAATCTCGTTTGTTCTCTTATGGCAACCCTGAGTCCTATGAGTGAGCCCCAATCCTGACAATATAAAATAATATTACGTAAATCTAATTTTCTTACAAAGTTTTGTAACCACTCAATATGATTGTTATAAGTATAGGCGGCGGGTGAAATCGGTTTATCTGATTTACCAAAACCGATTAAATCTGGCGCAATAACCTGAAATCCAGCTGATTTAAGCGGAGTAATCATATTTCGATATAAATATGACCATGTCGGCTCACCATGCAATAAGAGCACTGTGGGGGCGGTTGCATCTCCTTCTCGAATATAGTGCATACGGAGATCATTGATCGACAAATAATTTGGTTGAAAAGGATAATTTTTTAGATTATCGAAACACTCATCGGGGGTTCTTAGGAATTTCATGAATTATAGATTATCATGAATATTATAATTATTTCTTTAAGTTAATTTTGGATTATATGATGGGAACAATAGAAGGAATAGCACGTAGAAATAAAATATTTGCTCCAATGGAGTTAATAGATTCTGTAACTATAGACAAGAAAACTGGATTGGAGGGAGATATTCGTGGCGGATCATTAAAACGTCAGGTGACCATATTGACTGATGAGGCATGGAAGACAGTCTGCGATGAATTAAAAACGAATTTACCTTGGACTACTCGTCGAGCAAATATCCTAATAAGAGGGATCAAACTTCCTAATGAAGCCGGCCACCAAATAGAAATCGGTGAGACGCTTCTGGTAATAACGAGGCAAACCGATCCATGCTCAAGAATGGATGACCAATTCTCAGGGCTAACGAATGCGCTAATGCCAGATTGGCGTGGCGGTGTATGTTGTTCGGTGATACGGGGCGGGAATATTATGAATGGAGACAAGGTTATCCTTCATCCTAAAGAGAAATTATGAACGCATCATGCCCCAGTATTTTAGCAAAATAAATCCAAATAACATTCCCCCTAGATGTGCAAAATTCGCTATGTCAGGACTGCTTCCTGAAACTCCAAAATATAATTCCATTACACCAGCAAGTATTACGAGATATTTTGCTTTCATAGGGATGGGTGGAAACATTAACATAACCATACGATTTGGGAAGGCTAGCCCAAAAGCCATTAATAGACCGAAGACTCCACCGGAGGCCCCTAATGTTGGGTAATATTGACCCTGCATGCCCGCAATGAGTAATTGAATTATACCGGCACCCATTATGCAAGTGAGATAATAAAAAAGAAATCTCTGAGGTCCCATTAAGACCGAGAGTTCTTTTCCGAACATCCAAAGCATGAACATATTGAACAAGATATGATAAAAATCACCATGTAAAAAACCATAAGTAAATAATTGCCAAACAGAGAAGTAATTGCGATAACTGTCGATTGGCCATAAAGCAAAATATAGCTCAAAGACACCTGGCATGAGTTTTTGCAGTGCAAAAACAAGAGCATTTGTAATTAATAATAGAAATATCACATCCGGTATATTTTTCGAATTAGGATTATAGGAGTTTCTATTCATTTTTAGCTGTGCCTGTGATCATTTAGATTTACAATGGGTTAATTTCCAGACTATAGAAATAGTGTCAGATTCAATTATGCTTGAAAAAATTCTACTTCGAAATAAAAAAAATTCATCCTGGCTGAAATTTTCAAACCCACAGCATATATTTGTGTGCTCAGATATTGCAGAAATCAGAGAAACATTGAGAGAAATAGAAGTTCGAGTACAGCGAGACAAGCTCTATGCTGCTGGCTATTTAACTTATGAGGCAGCACCTGCCTTCGATCCGGCATTTAAAGTAAATAGTGAGAATAAACTGCCGTTTCTTTGTTTTGGGTTATTTGGTGATTACGAGGAATGTTCGAATCTAAAGAATGACAGAGACATTGATCTGCAAGAATTAGATTGGAAATTAGGAACATCAGAAAAGACATATAAAAAAAGTTTCACATACATAAAAAAACAAATTGAACTGGGAAACACATATCAAATCAATTATACCTTACGCAATTTCACAGAGAACCTCACCGATCCTTATCAATTCTTCCTCGCAAGAGCGTCTAACGCTCCTTATGCTGCATATATAGAAACTAAAGATCATACAATTATTTCAGCTTCACCGGAATTATTTTTTTCTCT
>Ga0209091_10000985_pt1 | contig 26119 bp, 25 predicted proteins | sample ArcticOcean_MG_C_6_FD_187438 | JGI IMG/M metagenome (GOLD analysis project Ga0209091, IMG submission 187438) | Marine microbial communities from western Arctic Ocean - ArcticOcean_MG_CB8_128 (SPAdes) (version 2) | ecosystem: Environmental > Aquatic > Marine > Oceanic | place: Arctic Ocean...
TGTATTCTTCTATACTTGTTTCACTCATTGCCATGGTGGGCGTAGAGTGTCCTTATTTATGAGGCAACGGGAGCTATTCTCGGCAATACTAGATTTTTTTCGGTGTCCGCTTCAATGAGGCAACACGCGTGGTGGTCAGGTAAAGGATGTTGTCTTGACTAGGAATGCTTTTTTCCATATGAGGAATAAGACCACTTCGGAAGTCACAAAAAACGTTGCAGGTGATGTGCCTTTAACGCAAGCCAGTATGAAGTTGAGGAGTAACGTTATCAAACAAGACAGCTATGTGTCATTTACTTTTCCTATAGATATTAAACTCTCTGAGACTGGCCTAGAAAGTTCTCCTGCTTTTCAACATACTTCTGGGCAGTTAAGCTCGGATGGGGATGTTATATGGGTCTATAATTTGGCTTTAACCGGTTACAATCATTCGCCGTCTAGGGGATATTTTTACATTGCTGGTACTGGCTGGATCGACAACACAGATCTTTTTGGAGGCGCTGTTGACGCTACTCAAATCAATCTAAAAGCAGGCTCAGCTTGTTTTATTAGAAAAGCACCAGAAAATAGTGCTGAATCTTATCACCATGAAACTACTTTACCATACAACCCATTTGTAGAATAAAAAATAGTATGAAAAAAATAATATTGATACTGTTAGCGTCAGGTTTAGTGACTAATGCTACAATCACTATAACTGCAGGAGCAGTCACAAACCTGGCGGATGAAAATGGCAACGAGTTGTCGTCAAATACAACATTTGCCATACTTGTCGAACTTAGCGGGGCCGGTGATCCATTTGATGGGTTGGTAATGAGCGATACGATAAGTATTGACCAAACTGTTGGTGATGGCAAATACTTTGTATTGCAGGTAGGAACTGCGACGGATCAAGGTGGTTCTCTGAACGTGTCCGGTCAGGGAGCTGTGAGTAATTTTGATTTGGCAGGAACTCCCCTTGCAGGTAATGCTGCAGGACATAACGTAGCATTCGTATGGTTTCCAGGACTAGTAGGGAACGTTCTTAGCAGAAATGATGTTTACGGCGTAGCAGCAATCTATGACGGCGGAGTAGCAGGCGAAGAATGGTTCTTACCTAGTGACAATAATGCGGAAACTTTTCAAAACTTAACGGCTTCTGCTGCACAATTCACTGTCGTCCCAGAACCAACTTCACTAGCCCTTCTTGGTCTCGGTGCATTTGGTTTCATCATGCGTCGTTCTAGAGGATAGTGTTTTTACTCAAAACAACTTAAAATAGTTTACGAAGTTCCTTGCAGTTTACTGCAGGGAACTTTTACGTTTAGGCCATGGAAGCATCTGAATTACTTGCGAACGCTAAGGCTATACTGTTTGACTTTGATGGGATCATTATGGATTCCGAATGGCCTATTTATGAATCTTGGCAGCGTGCTTATGAAGCTGAGGGGCAGACGCTTGCTTTGGAGACTTATGTGCAGTGTATTGGATCGGACTTTGATACCTGGTCACCAGAAAAATACCTTGAAGAACTGACGGGAAAAGAGTTCGACTGGCCAGCGATCAACGCCAAGCGCCAAGTGGAGTTGGAATCTGACCTAGTAGGCGTTCAGCCACTACCGGGGGCGAGAGAGTTATTTGAAAAATTTAGCACTGGAAATGGTGGTAATAAAAAATTAGCCGTAGTTTCTAGTTCACCACACCGGTGGGTGGATATGTGGTTAGAAAAGTTAGACCTTATCAAGCACGCAGACGAAGTGGTTTGCCGTGGTGATGCCACCCGTATCAAACCTGCACCAGATCTCTACCTAGAGGCGGTGAAGCGTTTCTCTCTCAAACCAGAAGAATGCCTGGTCATCGAGGACTCACTCAACGGAGTGATAGCCGGTAATGCTGCGGGATGCCGCACGATCGCTGTCCCTAGTCGGATCACTAGTTGCCTAGATTTCACCGATGCAGATGCTGTCATTAATAGCCTTACAGACTTAATACCCCACTAGAGTGCAGAACCTAGATCGGTAGTCTGTACATGCCAAGCACACCGCGCTTCGCCATTGCCGTTCACTAAAGGATCTCTCACATCGCCAGGGAAAATGAATTCTGCTCAGCTGGAAAAGTCGATTTAGGGTAGTAGATAGTCGTTCACGCATCGCGGTTTGCTCGGCGATCAAAACCCTACCGCTGCGTGAATAGGTTACCGCTGCGTGAACAGGTTACGTGTTGATACGGTATTGGTATGATTATTTCTTACCGACAAATTTCTGTGCCAAAGCTTCGGTTCGGTAGCTAAAGATTCTCTTCAGCTGCGCTTTAACAAATAGTGCGTGGACGATTTTTCCGATCATGCCGAAGGGGAGTAAGTAGTGGATTTGATCCTGCATGAGGACGCCATTTTCTGTTTCAGTGAAGGTGTGGCGATGATGCCAGATCTTGTAGGGTCCAGAGCGCTGATCATCCACAAAAAAATGCCTCTCTTTTACTTGCTTAATCTCGGTGACCCAGTTCATCCATACCAGCGGCATCAGCCTGATCTTGTAGCTGATGATCTGACCTTCCACCATTGTGTCATGAGAGCAGCTGAGGATTTTGAAGCGTAAATTTTTTGGCGTGAGCTTTTCTAAATTTGCTGGAGTGGAAAAGAACGCCCATGCCTCATCCATAGAAATAGGTAGTTCTTGTTCTGAATTGATTACATGGATTGCTTCGCTCATTGTTTCATTATGTATTGAAAGTATGAGAATAAAAGTCAAAAATATGATAATTAAATCCCCTCGCCGGGACTATCTGCGGTGAAGCCTTCAAACGCTTCAGCCAAGGAGTCTTTGGAGAAGTCATTGGCATCATCATCACCTGTTAGAGAGTCGATAGGTTCAAGTGGTTGAAGAGCCTCATCAGGGATGGCGAGTGGCTTCAGTCCCTGTCCCTGTGTTTCGCGTGTGATTTCGTTGATGAGGGTGGGTTCGGTGATTTCTGTGTTCGCAGGGGCTGAGCCTAATTCTTGAAATTTTCTAGCTCCTGGGAGAACGTTGCGTTCGAGTGATCCCACCGCCTTGTTGTAGTGATTGACCGATGCTTTGAGACTGGATCCTATTTTATCAATATGGCCCGTAAAGGTATTCAGACGGTTGTAGAGCTCTCTACCTAGCATGGAGATTTCCTGTGCATTTTTAGCGAGCGATTCCTGCCTCCAGCCATAGGCTACAGCGCGAAGCAGGGCGATGAGCGTAGTGGGAGTGGCGAGGATGACTCCCTGATCCACACCTTGCTCGATGAGGGTGGAGTCCTGTCCTAGGGCGGATGAGAAGATGGCTTCGTTTGGTAGGAATAGCACTACGAATTCTGGTGTCTGCTCGAATTGCTCTTGGTATTTCTTAGAGGAAAGCTGCTGGATGTGAGTGCGGACTTGGGAGGCGTGGCGGGCGAGGCAGACGTCGCGCTCTTTGTCATCATCGGTCTCAATTGCGTCTAGATAAGCTGCCATGGGAGCCTTAGAATCCACCACTATCTTTTGGCCACCGGGGAGCGAGACCACTAGGTCTGGACGGAGAGATTTGCCGTCGTTATCTGTAGTGTTTACCTGAGTCTGGAAATCACAGTGTTCTTGCATTCCTGCCATCTCTACCACTCGGCGGAGCTGGATTTCCCCCCATTGACCGCGACCTGTTGGCTGGCGCAGGGCTTTGACGAGCTGGGAAGTTTCCTTCTGGAGTCCTTGCTGTGTTAATGCCATATGCTGGACTTGTTCTTTTAGCGAGGCGTAGGCGCCTGCTCTGGCTTTCTCCAACTCGGCGATGCGTAGCTCCACTTTTTCTAGGGTGCTTACAACGGGCTTGACCATTTGCTCGACGGCGTTCTTGCGTTTATCGAGATCCCCCACGGCGATCTGTTGTTGGGCGCTGAGGGATGTTTTAGCCAGCTGGAGGAACTGCTCTTGGTTCGCCTTGAGGGCATCTGATGAGAGTGCTTTGAAGGTGTCTCCTAACTTGATCTGAGCGTCTTGGAGGATAAGTTCTTTTTCCTTTGCAGCCTTTTGCTCAGCGGTAAGCTTCGCCATTAAACCGGCTTGGTTTTGCTTGAGCGTGGCTTCGGATTCGCGGAGTAGTTGTAAATCCTGTTGTGTGGAGCTGAGACGCTGTTGGGTCTCCTTGGTACGGTTTTTTTCCGCTTCTAGTTCGGCGGAAATTTTAGCAACAAGGGTATTTTTAGAGCTAGAGCAGATCAACCAAGTGATGAGAATTCCGATGGTGATCGCGGCGGCTGCGATGATGTAGCTCTCGTCTGAGAGTGCGAGTGAGATGGCGAATGTAGATGAATGCATGGGCTGATAAGATTCGTTCTTGCGAAATAGGTTAACAGGCGTATGTTGTGTGAACTGTCGATAATCTGCAAGCAAGATATTCGCTGATCATCGTTATCGATCAACCCATCATTTAATAACACACAACATATAAAATAATATCATGGCATTTGAATTACCAGAACTAGGATACGCGTATGACGCGCTAGAACCTCACATCGATGCAAGAACGATGGAGATACACCACAGTAAGCACCACAATGCTTATGTGACTAAAGTAAACGACGCGATAAAAGGAAATGCTGAGCTAGAGGGTATGAAAATTTGCGAATTAATGACCAATCTCGATAATGTCCCTGCGGATATCCGTGGAGCAGTGAGAAACAATGGCGGTGGGCATTTCAACCACAGCTTGTTTTGGGATTGTATCAAGCCGGGCGGAGCATCAGCACCTAGTGGTGATCTCGCAGCGGCTATTGATGAGGCATTCGGCTCATTCGATCAGTTCAAGGATCAATTCTCAAACGCAGGAGCCACACGCTTCGGCTCTGGCTGGGCATGGCTTTGCACTAGCGGCGAGGGCAAGCTCTCAGTCTGCTCTTCACCAAACCAAGACAACCCAAAGATGCCAGGTACTGATTGCAGTGGCTGTTCACCAATTCTAGGTCTCGATGTTTGGGAGCACGCTTATTACCTTAACTACCAGAACCGTCGCCCTGACTACATCGCTGCATTTTTCAATGTGGTGAACTGGGACGTGGTAGCAGACTGGTATGCGAAGTATGGTAAAAGCGATTGCTGCAGCTAAGCTGAGTTAAACCTCACACAATTTAATAACAAAGCCCCAGTTTGATGATTTAGATCATCGTCGGGGGCTTTTTTTGGTTTTCTGTATCACCACTTCTCATGGCTGTCAGATACTGGGTTTGGCTTGGTGGTAAATAATACCATCCTCACAGTGATACTGGATTGATCGTTTGATGGAATGATTTGAAAGTGCAGCAAAGCTGATTGGGGAAAGAGCAAAACAATAGAGCAAGATTAGCGGCGATAGTCGTCAGTTGCATAGCCCGCTATGCGCCTTCCTCCTGCCTTGCTAATCTCACTATTTTGTTTTTCTATCAAACCACTATCACTGTTCAAATGGTATAAGAGGATAATACGGCCGAAAGGTTAAAAACTTGGCAATTCTATTCTCATTTGGTAACTACCAGCTATGCGAATAGGGATTTTAAATAGCGGGGGAGATTGTCCTGGGCTGAATGCGGTGATCCACGGGGTGGTGGGGGCGGCGAGTAAGCTGGGCTGGGAGGTGATAGGGTTTCGTGATGGCTTCGAGGGGCTACTGCCGCCGGGAGACTATCAGGTGCTTGACCCTGAAGATACGGTGGGGATCCTAAAGCTGGGAGGGACTATTCTAGGGACTACCAATAAAGGACATCTTGCCTCCAAGCTTGGCGAAGGAACCCAGACTGAAATAGCGAAAAAAGTCATTGAAAAGGCGAGTCGTACGATGAAACAGCTAGAGATCCGTGCTTTGATCGTGGTGGGAGGTGATGGCTCGCTTTCTACCGCTCTGCATCTTTATAAAGCAGGTTTCCCAATCATTGGGGTACCGAAGACGATCGATAATGATTTACAAGCTACAGCGATGACGTTCGGTTTTGACAGTGCGGTCTCATGCGTTGTGGATGCGATGGATAGACTTCATACTACAGCGGTGAGTCACAAACGCGTAATGGTGGTTGAGGTGATGGGGAGAAATGCTGGATGGATCGCGCTCTGGGGCGGAATCGCTGGTGGTGCCAATGTTATCCTTATGCCTGAGATAGAATTTTCACTCGATAAAGTAGCGGCACATATCAAAGAGAGGGAAGCGAAGGGGAATCATAGTTCGATGGTTATTGTAGCTGAGGGAGCTCGCACGGAAGATGGTAAGCTGCTAACTCAGCAAAATGAGGACGGCTCAGATGTGAGGCTCGGTGGGATAGGAGAATATGTGGCCAGTGAGCTAGCCAGACTTACGGGAAAAGAAACCCGCGCCTGCACGCTGGGGCATCTTCAACGGGGTGGTGCACCTACAAGTTTAGATAGAATATTGGGGGCTAGGTTCGGCGTGAAGGCTGTTAAACTAGCCGAGGAGGGTAGGTTCGGTAGGATGGTGAGCTATCAGTCTTATCATGTGAGCTCAGCATCGATTGAAAAAGCGGTGCATAAATTGCGTTTGGTCGATCCAGCTGGCGAGGTGGTAGAGACTGCTAAAGCCATTGGTATCTGTTTAGGAGATTAAATTTAGAGGTAAGTTTTATGAATGAATCAACCAAATCAGGGTATGCCCTCTTTGATCTCGACCAGACGATTATTCCTTGGGACACTCAGTTATTATTTTGTAATTTCGTCCTCAAGCGCGAACCGCTGAGACGTCTGCACATACTGGGGCTGATTCCATTTTTACCATTCACTAAGATACTCGGAGCAGGGGGTATGAAGCGGGTGTTTTTAAATTACTTAGCACTGATGGAGGTGGAGACTTTGGATCAATATGCGCGTGAATTTGTGGATGAAATATTTCCGTCGGAGATGTATGCTGAGGTGTTAGAGATTGTTAGAGAGCAAAGGGAGGCGGGGAGGTTGACTATTTTGAATAGCGCTAGCCCTGAGGTGTGGGTGAAGTATTTAGCGGAGAAAATGGAGTTTGATCACTGTTATGGCACGCGTGTGGAGATCGGTAAGCGGGTGCAGTTTTTCCCAGAAATTATAGGTGGAAATAATAAGGGCGCGGTGAAGCTTGGAAGGATGAAACCACATTTTCCCGCAGACTGGAAGGATGGCGAAGTGCTGGAAAATAGTTACGGATACTCAGATAGCCATGCAGATATCCCGATGCTGGAGATCTGTGAACATAACACGATGGTGCATCCTACTGATAAATTGTTAGAGCGTGGGAAGAAGTTAGGGTGGCAAAAAATTACCCCAAGCCGTCCTACCAATGGCAAGCTAAGTTTCGCTTGGGCTTGCTGTAAGCAGTCAGTGGGCTTGTATAATTATTAAGAGATGATTTCATCAAACTATCAATCCAGTATAACTGTGAGGATGGTATAAGTGGTAAAGTGGAATTGTTTAAAGATGGTTTCAAGGGGAGGTGATTTGTTTATATTAACCTTAATATAGCGTAGCGTTGTTTTTCATTCACTGGAGTGGGCCATATTTTTTTGATTTATAGCTTGTGTCATGTGAAAGCCGTGTGAGAGGGTGGAGCTTCTTACAATATTGAAAAGACAAGGAGAAACATATGGATATAGGTATTTGGATTAGTTTATTATTATATTTTGGTTTGATGATCGGGATCGGTTTTTACGCCGCTCGGACATCAACAGCGAGCTCAGAGGATTACATGCTGGGAGGGAGGAATCTACATCCAGCGGTGGCGGCATTGTCCGCTGGCGCGTCCGATATGTCTGGCTGGCTATTGATAGGCTTACCCGGTGCTCTCTATGCTACTGGACTCATAGAGTCATGGATCGGGATCGGACTGTTTTTCGGTGCGTTGGCAAACTGGATTATCGTAGCTCCTCGATTGCGTGAGCAGACGGAACGCTATGATAATGCTCTTACTGTACCACAGTTTTTAGCCAATCGATTCCCATCTAAGGCCATTGCTCTGAGGACAATTTCTGCGATTATCGTGGTGGTATTCTTTGTCGTCTACACGGCTTCTGGACTTGTCGCAGGCGGCAAGTTATTCACTAGTGCATTCGGTGATTTGATTAATCTTAGTATGATGAGTGACTACCTATTCGGGGTGTGGTTCACGCTGATTATCGTAATGACTTACACTGTTATAGGTGGATTTCTGGCGGTTAGTTTGACTGATTTCGTGCAGGGATGTATCATGATGCTAGCGTTGATCATTATGCCAATCGTTATTCTCACCACCGGGCAAGGCGATGGATTAGTGGCGGCAGGGAAGCGACTTACTGAAATTGATCCAAACTATCTTTCTCTATTTGACGGACTGAGTGTTATTGGGTTCTTCTCGGCGATTGCATGGGGGCTTGGTTATTTCGGCCAACCTCATATCATCGTAAGGTTTATGGCTGTCAGGTCGGTGAAGGATGTGGCTAAGGCGCGGAATATAGGGATGACTTGGATGGGCATTTCTGTGCTTGGTGCTATCGGTCTTGGTATTTTGGGACGGGCTTATATTGAGCGTAATGGAGTTTCGATTGATGATCCTGAAACGATTTTCATGGTGTTAGCAGATTTGCTATTCCACCCATTGTTAACTGGTTTTTTGTATGCGGCTCTATTAGCTGCGATTATGTCTACGATATCGAGTCAATTACTGGTGTCTTCCTCCTCACTTACGGAAGATTTTTACCGATTGTTTATGAATAAAAAGGCAAGTCAGCCAAAGCTAGTGAAGATTGGTAAGTTGTGTGTGTTATTGGTAGGAGTCATCGCAGCTCTGATGGCTGGTGATCCAGATTCTGAAGTGTTGAGCTTAGTTTCTAATGCTTGGGCTGGGTTTGGTGCTGCCTTCGGACCGATGATTATTCTGGCTCTAACATGGAAGAAAATGTCAGGGACAGGTGCCATGGCAGGCATGCTTACAGGAGCGCTCACGGTGATTCTCTGGATCAGTTTAGGGTGGAACGATTCATTCCTAGGAGGACCTGGAGTTTATGAGATGATTCCTGGATTTATCCTCGCTTGGCTAGTTATCGTGATCGTCAGCTACTATACTCAGACTGATGGTGAATACCGTCCTGGCTAAATATTTAGATACAGAGCTCTGGTGTAGTTATCAGTGAGTATGTGAGACACTTGTACTGCCGAGTGTTTAAACGTAACTTTTTAGATTTCGCCTCAGGGGGGTATTATTATAATTGATCCCTCAGATTACCACTTATCGGGGATAATGCCATCCTTACGGTTATACTGGATTGATCGTTTGATGGAATGATTTGAAAGTGCAGCAAAGCTGACTGGGGGAAGAGCAAAACAATAGAGCACGATTAGCGGCGTTAGTCGTCAGTTGCATAGCCCGCTATGCGCTTTCCTCCAGTCTTGCTCCCCTCACTATTTTGTTTTTCTATCAAACCACTATCACTGTTCAAATGGTATAAGTGGTATGTAGCATTACTGTCCGTGTCATAAAAAACATGACCGAAAGGTTGCCAAGCGTTTTTAGAATGGGTAGAAACATTAGCATATGAGCAATTTAGTAGAAGATCTAGACGGTGCAGTGGCAAATGGTGAACTCTTGGAGTCATCAAGAGAAAACATCGTGAACCATCTGGCGGGGGCGACTAGCCCGGTGGCTGAGGCGGCGGTGACTGAGCTGGTTGAGGCTGGTGAGTGGGGTGAGCTGAATGATCGATTTTATAAGACGCTGGCATTTGGGACTGGTGGGTTGCGTGGGCGCACTATCGGTAAGGTGTTGACGAAGGCTGAGGAGGGTAAGGGAGGACCTAATGAGCGACCTGAGTTTCCGTGTGTGGGTTCTGCTACAATGAATTTTTATAATGTGGGTAGAGCGATCCGTGGGATGGTGGCGTATGTGAAGAAACATTTTGAGGCGGAGAGGCTTGCACTCCCTGATGGTCATCCGCAGAAGGGGATAACTCGTAAGCCGGTGTTCGCCTTTGCCCATGACACGCGGCATTTCTCTAGGGACTTTGCAGAATTCTGTGGGAGGATCTGTAATGATCTTGGTTGCGATGCTTATCTTTTCGTAGGAGCGCGTGCTACGCCACAGGTATCATTTCTGATCCGTGAGCTAAAGCTGGATGCGGGTGTGGTGCTGACTGCGAGTCATAATCCGTGGCATGATAACGGATTTAAAGCGTATTTTAATCAAGGCAGCCAGCTGGTGGAGCCACATGCTGCGGGTGTGATCAATGAGGTGGATGCAATTACTAGTGAGGCGTATGATGCGCTGCCAGAGGCAGAGCAGGGTAAGCTAATCATCGTGGGCGCTGAGGCGGATAGACGCTATATGGATAAGCTGAAGACTACGTTGCTCAGACCTGAGCTGTTAGAAGGAGGCGAGAGCACGAAGGTGGTATTTACAAGCATTCATGGGACGGGCGGGCATATCGCGGTGCCGATGTTGCGTGAGATGGGATTTGAGGTGCTGACGGTGCCTGAACAGGAAGTGCAGGACGGGAGATTCCCGACGGTGGCATCGCCTAACCCAGAGAATGCTGCGGCGCTCCAGATGGGTGTAGATTTAGCGGAGAAAGAGGGAGCTGAAATCGTGATCGGTACCGATCCAGACTGTGACCGAATGGGCGTGGTGGTGCGTGATGATCATGGCAAGATGCAGATCCTGAATGGTAACCAGACGGGGACTTTAATGGAGTGGTATCGAGTGAAAACGATGTTTGATAGTGGCGTGCTGAATGATTCTAACAGAAGTCGTGCGGTGGTTGTGAAGACGTATGTGACATCACCATTACAGAATAAGATTGCGGAGAAATTTGGCATTAATGTGGTGGATACTCTGACTGGGTTTAAATTTATCTGTGATAAGCTACAGAAGTATGAGGACGGCATTCCAGTGGATAAATATGAGGGTGATTATCGTGACCTTTCAGAGGATGAGAGTCGGAGGTTGAGGTTAGAGTATTCTCGGTTCTTTGTGTTTGGTGGCGAGGAGAGTTACGGCTACATGGGCGGCGACTATGTGCGCGATAAAGATGGCAACATGGCCACGGTAATGTTCGCAGAAATAGCGGCCTACGCGAGAAGTGTGGGTAAGAGCGTGGCGGGTCTGTTAGATGATATCTACCGCGAGTATGGATTCCACCAAGAGGTGAACAAGAGCGTGGTGATGGAGGGGGCTGAGGGCGCGGCGCAGATTGCTAGTCTTGCGAAGTCGTATTCTGAAAACCACCCTACTGAGTTTGCGGGTGTGAAGGTGGCAAATGTGAGAGATTTCGCAACCAATACCTATGAGGATGCTGAGGGCGATGAAGTGCCTAAACAGGGAATGCTGATGGTGGATATGGAGGACGGAAATGCTTTCGCCGTGCGCCCATCTGGCACCGAGCCTAAGATTAAGTATTACCTCTTCGGAAACGATGAGCCGACACAAGATTTGGCATCTAGCCAGGCAAGAGTGGCTGAGGGCCTAGATGCTCTGTGGTTAGCGATAGAAGAGGATATGAAACAGAGACTGGCTTAATGAAAGATCACTATATTCCGTCTGGAATAAGTGGTCTAAGAAGGTAGCCGATGAGGTATGCCATGACTGCTGCGAAGGTTCCGATGGCTAGGGTTTCTAAGCCGCCAGAGAACCAGTGCTGATCAGTGAACCGGCTCTTGAACGCTCCGATAGCAAAGAAGGCTGCAGCAGTGAGAGTACAGGCGGCTGGGAAAGCCGAGCCAGAAAAGGTATCAAAGGCAGCATCAAGAAAGTAAGCGATCAAGGGGATAGTGCCGATGAGTAAAAACGCGGCAAAGGTCGCGAGAGCAGATTTCATAGCAGATGGTGGATTTAGCGGGAGTCCGTGTTCTTCTTGGATCATGGTATCGACCCAGCGTTTTTTATCAGAGGTGATCGTCTTTACTACTTTTTCTAGTGTTTCGCCTTCGAAGCCTTTGGCTTGGAAAATTTGACGGATTTCTTCGCGCTCACCCTCTGGGTGGCTTTCTATTTCCTCTTCTTCTTCGCGGCGGTATTTCTTAGCCGATTGATTTTCTGCACGAGTGCCGGAGAAGTTTCCAGCAGCCATGGAGAATCCATCGGCTAACATGTTGGCAACACCAAGTACGATGACCAGACTGCTGGACAACCCGGCGCCTGCCACGGAGGAGACCACGGCAAAAGTAGTGACGGCTCCATCAATGGCTCCAAGGATTGAGTCTTTTAGATAATCCCCACCAGTCATCTGATCGAGGCGGTTACGGATTGCTTCTGGAGTGTGCTCAGCCTCGTGGTCATCGTGATGGGACATAGCTTTTTATAGCGTAGTGACAACGAGTTGCAAAGTAGAACTGTGTTATTTTTTGTAAGAGGTCGCCATCCTAATCCTGCACTCGACATTTTGGTGGTTTCGCTTTAGTGATATTAGCAACGATGAATGTGCTGAGAAAATACTGGAAATTACTGGCGGTGGTGTTCAGCGGGATATTGTTGGTGATGTGCTTTCCTGGTTATGATATAGGAGGATTTGTCTGGGTGTGGGCGGCGCCACTAATGGTGGCTTTATGGAGTGGTTCTGGTAGTAAAAAAATAAAACGTAAAGGGTTCTTTTTCGGCTGGATCTGTGGTTTGGTGTTTTGGTTGATGACGGTGAACTGGTTGTTGGCGATGGGTGACCTGGATACAGTTCCGCAGGTTGGTGCGTGGTTCGCTTGGATCGGGTTGAGTGTCTATTTGGCCTTGTATTTTGGAGTGTGGGGAGTGTTTCTAGCTACGTTGGGGAATCCTTGGAAAGCGAAAAGTGATGATGCTGTTGTCGAAAAGAAATCACGGATCGATGAGCTAGTTGAGCAGAAATTATCAGGCTCTAAGAAGAAATTTGATCTGATGGGGGGCTTCGGGACCTCAATGCGGGTGATGCGGTTTGCCGTGATGCACGCGTCGCTGTGGGTGGTGCTGGAGTGGCTGCGCGGTTGGTTATTTACGGGGTTTACTTGGAATGGACTGGGTGTGGCATTCCATGAAAACGCGACGATGGCGCAGGCTGCTGATCTGGTGGGCGTGGTGGGACTTTCATTCCTGCCGATGCTCGTGTGTAGTATGCTGGTGCAGCTAGGGAAGCGCCTGATAGATGAAGCACGCGCTGGTGGTAAATTCAAAGCACACTGGGAAATAGCATTCACGGTGGGGCTGGTGGTGATGAGCTTTGTCTATGGCGTGGTGAAAATGGACGAGTGCAAACAGGCTGAAACGCTGGCTGTTAGAGTGCTTTTACTTCAGCCTAACATTTCCCAGAACGAGAAGTGGGGCGATGATATTCAGCAGGTGAAGAACTATGAATGGTTCGCGCGTGAGGTGGAAGAAGCATTCAAAACACTGAACCATGAAGCGATAGAGAACTCCGCTCGGACAGGGGGGGATCAGCAACCAGAAGTGCCAGATGTGGTGATTCTACCAGAGAGTGCGTTGACGCACGGGCTTATCTATGAAGAGACCATTGAGAATGCGTATTTATTAACGATGGCAGATCAGATCTTAAGGTATGATCTTTTGGCTCGGGGAAAACACTCGGTGATATTTGGTTCAAATTTTTATGAAGGAGAAACGATCGACGCTGGCATGGGGCCACAGATAGGGGTGAAATATGGAGGGAGAGATTACAATGCTATCGCCATTGCTGGGCCTCGGGTAAGGGTGGAGAGTGAGGACAAGCTTGAGGCCCCGATGTACGCTGTGAGCAAGCTTGATATTTACGGTAAAGTGCATCTAGTTCCCTTTGGCGAATATTTCCCTGATATCCCATTTCGAGAGACTATTTATGGTGCGTTGTATGGATCTAGCCCAGGGACAAGCTTCACTCCAGGGGTAAGTTTTAATCCGTTACCATTGCAGGTCGGTGAGACCCAAGTGGGGGTGATCCCCGCGGTTTGCTTTGAGGATTCAGTGGGGCGCGTGACGCGTAAATTTGTGAGAGACGAGCCGCAAATGATTGTGAATGTGACCAATGATGGCTGGTTTGGAAAGAGCAAGGCGGCGAGACAACACATGGCAAATGCGAGGTTCCGCGCGATAGAGCTGCGGCGTCCGATGGTCCGCTGTGCGAATACGGGAGTGAGTTGTATTATTGATACTGCAGGAGGATTGGTAGATGATGTCACGAAGAAGAAGCAGATTCTAACAGATGATAATGGTAGTATTTTCACCGATGGAAACATGTTTGGATACGCACGTGTGCCGGTGAACCCCCGCTGGACTTTATATGCTCTAGCTGGTGACTGGTTTGTGATTTTATGTGCCTTGCAGGCGCTCGGTATGGTAGTGGTAGGTAAATTTAAAAATTAATATGAAGGGGATAAAAGGAAATAAATGGACAAGTTCATTCTATGGATTGGCGCTGGTTTTACTCCTCGTGTTGGGCAGCGTGCTGGTGGTTTCGTATCCCGTAGTTTGGGAAAAGATACATCGCTCGGCGATGAAGGAAAAACTCAAGGAGGTGCATTATCAAGATGCGAACAGGATCACCGGAGGGCTTTGGACACAGGAGCCATATCAGGAAATTTCTGATAGCTTGAAATTCAGAAAAATGAATGAGAAAGAGATCTATCATTACGGAGACGTGCGCAGTCTGTTAGGCAAGGCTCGTATCGTGGTGGGGATCTGTGCAGTGCTTGTGATCATCGGCTTTATGCGCTTGGGGTGGCAGACTGTCTGGAAATCCGGTTTTTTGAGTTTCATTCTGTTAGGGGTTGTTCTTGGTGTCTGGATGATGATTGATTGGCATAGTTTATTTAAATCTCTCCACTGGGTGATCTTCCTAGACGATTCTTGGAAACTCCCTAATACGAGTTACAGTTTAGGATTATTCCCGCATTCTGTCTGGCAGATGGCAGGTGGAGTGATCAGCGGATTGGTATTAATTTTACTATTAGTGCCGATATTATTTAGAAAAAAAGCACTAAAATAAAACGATGGCGATAGAGACATACGATGGGCATGAGCCTAAGATTCATAACAGCGCATTTGTAGCGAACAGCGCAGACATTATTGGCAGAGTCACTCTGGAGGATGAGGCGAGTGTTTGGTATAATTGCACATTGAGAGGGGATATTAATGAGATTGTCATCGGACCTAAATCTAACGTGCAAGACAATGCGGTGATTCATTTATCAGATGACTACGGCACCTATCTCGGTGAGTTAGTAACCATCGGTCATAGTGCCATTATTCACGCCGCTACGATCAAGGATGAAGTCCTCGTAGGCATGGGTGCATGTATTCTTGATGGAGCGGTCATCGGTGAGAGATCGATCATCGGAGCCCAAGCGCTGGTTACTGGAGGGATGATTATCCCTCCAGGGTCGCTAGTCTTAGGTAGCCCAGCCAGAGTGGTGAGAACCCTCGACCTCAAAGCTCAAAGTGAAGTGAAAAAATGGGCAGAGAAATATGTGCGGACTTCACGTGAATTCATGCAGAGATGAATGAGTTGAAATTAAATATCGAAACAAATAATAGATGATGAAAAATTGTATTTTAATGATGTTGGCACTCGTTACCGCACTCACGTTTAGTAATTGTGGTAGTGGTTATTATGGGTCACAGCGATCGATCGGGAGCAGAGTGGCTCTTATCAATGGCCGTGCCGTGGCACCTCATAATGCACCTATAGCGGTGAAGCGAGCAGTGGCTGCAGGTAATGCCCTCCAGAGAAAACCTTATAGGATGGGTGGTGGTCACGCTAGACATAATGATTCAGGATACGATTGCTCAGGAACGGTGAGTTATGTCTTGAGGAATGCCGGCTTGATGAGTAGCACCATGCCTTCAAAGGGGTTTAGATCTTATGGTAAGCGGGGGAGAGGAAGATGGATAACGGTTTATGCCAGAAATGGGCATGTTTTCATGACGGTAGGTGATCTGCGCCTTGATGCAAGAGGAGCTTCTAGAGGGCGTATGGGAGGTCCTAGGTGGTTAGCTAAACCAAGAAGTTCCAGAGGGTTTTCTGTGAGACATCCAAGGGGACTTTGATTTAAGAAATATTTATTGTTGTAGCTGTGGCGGAAGCATGTGAATGATAGGACATGGGAAGATTTGATAATAAAGTAGCAGTGGTTACCGGTGCAGGTCGCGGAATTGGCAAGGCAATCGCTAAGGCATTTGCCGCTGAGGGAGCAAAGGTGGTGGTGATTAGCCGCAGCGAGGGGAGTTGCCAGGGAGCGGCCGATGAAATCAATGCTGAATTCCCAGACACAGCGAAGGCATACGCAATCGATGTAGCAGATCATGATGCAGTAGTTGCTTTGGGTAAAAACATTATCGCAGAATATGGGAGTATCAATATCCTGGTCAATAACGCTGGCGTGACCCGCGATGGGCTGCTGATGCGGATGAAGAGTGAGGACTGGGACACTGTAATCGATACAAATTTGAAGGGGGCGTTCAACATGGTGAAGGCGTTCCAGAGATCGCTGATGAAGGCTGAAGATCCGCGGATCATTAATATGGCGTCCGTGATCGGTCTCATTGGAAATGCGGGGCAGGCAAACTACGCAGCGAGTAAAGCGGGATTGATCGGATTCACCAAGTCGATCGCCCGCGAGCTATCTGGTAGAAAAGTTTGTTGTAATGCCGTAGCACCGGGATTTATCTCCACAGATATGACTGACGAGCTCTCTGATACACTAAAAGAGGGCATCATCAAAAACATACCTCTAGGTGATCTAGGAGCGACGGAGGACATCTCAAACCTGGTTGTTTTCCTCGCGAGTAAAGAGTCTCGCTATATCACCGGACAAGTGATCGCCTGTGATGGTGGGATGACGATGTAATCGGTCTTAGCTGAAAATTTTATGAAACAAGAAATGGTGAAAGTCGAGCCAGTGGCTCTGTTACCAACGCCCTCTGGTTGCGCTGTATTTTTAGGTAGCGACGAGAAAGTGATCCTGATTTATATCGACCCCAGCATAGGGGCTGCGATCAATATGGCACTCCAGCAGGAGAAAGCACCACGCCCGCTGACGCATGACTTATTCTTCAGTGTGCTGGGTGCGTTTGGTGCTAAAGTGACACGTGTGGTCATCGTGAAAGCCGATGGTGATGTCTTCTTTGCGCGGTTGTTTCTTCAAGTGGAAAATGAGCTGATGGAACGTAAGATCGTGGAGTTAGACGCACGTCCAAGTGACAGCATTGCACTCGCTGTGCGGGACTCGGCACCTATTTATGTGTTAAAAAGTGTCTGGTCTGAGTTAAACGATGTTTCCGGTCTGTTAGAAGATATGAAAAATTCACAACCTGAATCAGATGAGGATGACGATGATGAGTTTAACTTTGATGATGACGTGCCCTTTTAAATTTTTATGATCAGAGCAGAACGAGCTAAATACATTCACCAGCGGCTAGAGGAACTCTACCCAGTGACTCCGATCCCGCTGGATCACATGGATGACTACACGCTACTCATCGCCGTGCTTCTCTCAGCACAGTGCACTGATGAACGAGTGAATAAAATCACACCTGCGTTGTTTTTAAGAGCAAATAACCCAGTGGATATGGCACGCGTTCCAGTAGAAGAAATCCGTGAGCTTATTAAGCCGTGTGGTCTATCACCAAGAAAATCTAAAGCGATTTCCGAGCTATCAAAGATCATCATCAACGAGCATGGTGGCAAAGTGCCACAGAGCTTCGAAAAGCTAGAGGAACTCCCTGGAGTGGGGCACAAGACCGCGTCCGTGGTGATGGCTCAGTCGTTCGGTGTGCCTGCCTTCCCAGTCGATACCCACATCCACAGGCTCGCACAGCGGTGGAAGCTCACCGATGGTAAAAACGTGGTGAATACTGAGCGAGATCTCAAAAAATTGTTCCCACGAGAATCCTGGAACAAGCTCCACTTACAAATCATTTTCTACGGTCGAGAATTTTGCTCCGCCAGAGGCTGCAACGGAATGATCTGTGAAATCTGCACCACGTTATTCCCTAAAAGGAAGACTCCTATAGTGAATAAGAAATAGAATTTACGCCTTCAGCTTATCCCGCAGGATTTCTTGAAAGGCAACCATGTCTTCATCTTCAACTTGATAGCTAGGATCATCAGCATCTAGTTTTAGTCTGCCTTCCTGATCCAGTCCCCAAAGGGCATTCATTCCATCGCTGAAGATGACTGTTCCGCTTGCTAGGAAGCCAGGGCGCACGATTGTATCTACCTTAGCATCGACATAGCCGAGAGGAGTGAGCGGCTTAGGCTCGTCCTGCTTTTCCTCCTCTGGCTCTGCTGCTACTACGAGTTCGATCCCGAGATCGATGATTGCAAAGCGCGTGTCCATATAAGTGACGGCAGATTCTAGCTTGAACTCAGAGTTTATTTTTCTCTGAAGGTCAGCTAGTTGATCACCCTCACTTACCCAGACTTTGATCTGTTCAATTTGTTCTTCTGATAGATCAGTTACGCTAAACATGTGTTAAAACTAGATTATAGTGAACTAGCTGCGGCGACTACGTCATCAGCGGTCATGCCGAGTTCCTTCATCACTACGTCACCAGGTGCTGAGATTCCGAAGCGGTCGATGCCTAATACTGCTCCTTCGCTTCCGACATATTTCCACCAGAGACCAGAGACACCCGCTTCGATAGCGACTCTCTTCTTGGTGCCACAAGGAATGACGCTTTTCTTGTAATCATCGCTCTGACGATCAAATCTCTCCAGACATGGCATAGAAACCACGCGCACGCCGTCACCGAGCTCTTTAGCTGCATTGACGATGTGATCTAGCTCAGAGCCAGATGCCATTAAAATGACCTTTAGATCACCAGTTTCTTTCTTGAAAATGTATCCACCTTTGAGTGTGCCTTCACGTCGAGTAGAAGCGGGAACATCAGTGTGATTTCCTACTTTCTGACGAGTGAGGACGAGTGCCGTAGGACCATCATTTCTCTCAAGCGCACCTGCCCAAGCTGCAGCGACTTCTTCAGGGTCTCCAGGACGGTAGACATCGAGTCCAGGGATCACGCGGAGTCCGCTCACTGTTTCTACAGGTTGGTGAGTAGGTCCATCTTCTCCTACTCCTACTGAGTCGTGGGTGAAAATGTAGTTCACTGGCAAGTTCGCAAGCGCAGCAAGTCTGATCGATGGTCTGAGGTAGTCTGCAAATACGCAGAAGGTAGCACCACTGGGGCGGAACAGTCCGTCATAAGCGATACCATTACAGATCGCGCCCATTGCGTGCTCACGGATACCAAACCAGATGTTTCTTCCAGCAGGATTCTTAGGGGAGAAATCTCCGCCATCTTTAATATAGTTTTTAGTAGATCCATAGAGATCTGCTGAGCCAGTAACCATCTGTGGCACCTGCTTTGCGAGTGCATTGATCACCACGCCACCAGTTCCGCGTGTTGCGTCTGCGTAGTCGTCTGCGAATACTGGGATGTTAGCGAGTAGAGCTTCAGCGGACTCGTTAGTTCCACCAGATGCTAGCTGCTCAGCCAGTTCTGGGTTCGCCGCAGTCCAAGCTGAAAATGTCTTCTGCCACTCTGCATGAGCAGCAGCTTTTGACTCTGCCTGCGCCGCGAAGAATGCCTTCACTTCATCAGAAATATAAAATCCGCTGAGTGGAAGACCTAGACCTTCTTTAGCTGAGTCTGCGAAGTTAGCACCGCCTTCTCCGTGTCCTTTTGCTGTGCCCGCTACTTCAGGGATACCTTTTGCGATCAGTGTTTTAGCGATGATCACACTTGGCTTACCATTGCTGTTCGCTTTAGAAGCATTCACTGCATCAGCTACTGCTACTACATCGTGACCATCTATTACGACTGTGTTCCAGCCCTGTGACTCAAAGTATTTCTCAGACTGGACTCCCTGAGTCATGTCCGCCATTGCGTCGAGTGTCACATCATTGCTGTCATAAATGAGCGTCAGATTATCTAATTGATTATGCCCTGCAAATTCGATCGCTTCTTTAGCCACACCTTCTTGGAGACAGCCGTCACCAGCGAGGGCGACCACGTTGTGATTGAAAATTTCATGTTCAGCGGTGTTATATACTGCCGCTGCGCGCTTGCCACTCATGGCAAAGCCAACTGCATTAGCGATGCCCTGGCCGAGTGGTCCAGTAGTAGCTTCAATACCTGGTGTTTCATTAAATTCCGGATGCCCAGGAGTGATACTGTGTAGCTTGCGGAAATCCTTCACATCTTGCAGTGAAACCTCATATCCACTGAGATGTAACCAGCTATAAATAAACATAGAACCGTGCCCAGCAGACAGCACGAAGCGATCTCTGTTCAGCCACCTAGGTGCAGCTGGATCAAATGTAAGTGTCTCTCCGAAAAGAACTGCCCCTATCTCCGCACAACCTAGTGGGAGTCCCAAATGTCCTGATGAACAAGCGTGGACTGCATCAATTGCTAGTCCACGTGCTTCATTCGCTGCTTTATTAAGTATCTCAATGTTCATATAGCCCGAGAACATCCATGAATGAAGCACTTACCACAAGCTACAAATGAAAAAAAGGCGTTTTTTAACGATAAAATGTGTCATCATGCCTTATCTCTGAATCCAATGGGCAAGTCCTTGATCCGCTTAAAACTGCTCCGCATTTTTATCTAGAGGATACAAAAGTCTCAGACCACGATGCTTTAGGAACGTACACTGACCATTAATCACACGAAATAGGTTATTTGCTCGACGCCGGATCAACACCCAAATTGCGTAATAAGCTTCATTTTTTCGTGGTAAATCATGCCATCATTCGCTAAATAACTACCTGTGAAGATTTTTATTAAATTCTCAATCATCTTAATAGCCGCCATCCAGATTGTTGTCGCGAAGGCTGACGTTAGCATCCCTGACTACCCGGGTACTCTGGCTGCTGCTACTCCGTGGGCGGATGGTGATTCCTTTCCAGTGAACCTCACTCGTGATGGTAAGAAAGAAGAAATTTACGCCCGGCTCTACTTCGTCGATTGTCCAGAGACAAGTTCCCAAAATGATAATGACGCCACCCGGCTGCGTTCCCAGGCGAGATACTTCGGAGTCGAAGAGGCTAGCGATGTCTTAGCCATTGGTAAAGCTGCGACCACTCGCACCCGTGAGCTACTCGCTGAACCATTCACCGTCCACACGAAGTTCTCAAACGCGATGGGTAGATCCAGAAAGAAACGCTTTTACGTGATGATCACCCTTCATGATAAACGAGACCTCGCAGCCGTCCTCGTGCAGGAAGGATTAGCAAGGGCCTTCGGCACCAGCCATCGCCGACCTGATGGTGTGGAAGGCCGCGAATATAAGAGCTTACTCGCTGACATGGAATTAGGTGCAGCCATGAGAAAGCAGGGTGTATGGGCGAAAAGTGATGTTGATAAACTTGTAAAAATGCGAGCCCAAGTCAGACGTGAGCAGTTCGAGTTATCAAAATTTGTCAGAGGCGGATCCTTCAGCGCCATCACCAAAGAGAATCCAGTAGATATCAACAACGCCACCCGTGATGAACTAAAGCTTCTCCACGGAATAGGTGAAGGGCTCAGCCATCAAATAGTGATCAACAGGCCGTATAAAACGATTGATGATCTGAAGCGTGTAAAGGGACTAGGTGCCACCACTGTTAATAGACTACGTCCTTATCTCATCATCAAAGCAGTCGTTAATAAAGCAGAATGACGTCGCTATAATGATCCTGCTACTGAATATTCTAAATGAAGGCAAAAAAGGCGAATGATTCATCCTAAGCTGGATACTCATTTTTATGATTTAAATAAATCTAATGCGGTGCTACGCTTTTAAATTGATAACACGAGATCATGAAACTTATCCAACATACTAAATTAGTTGCAACCTTGAGCCTAGTCATCACAGGAACCGCAGCAGCGGTCCCTCAAGAACTAGTCGATGGTCTAGGCGACGAGAACTATCAACTCAGAGAAAAGGCTGAGCAAGATCTCACTCTATGGGCGAAGAAGAAGGGTCAGAAAGGTCTGGACGACTTGAGCGCATTAAAGAAAAAAGTGCAGTCTCCAGAAGTGAAATCTAGACTCGATAACGTGATGTCTGGCGTGACTATTTATAAATCTATCCCGGGGACGCAAGGCTTTATGGGGATCTCCATGCAAGCTGTCATGGGTGGTTCAGTCATCTTAGGAGTCAGTCCTGATACTCCAGCGGCTAAGTCTGAGCTCCAGCCAAATGATAAAATCATCGAGTTAGATGGGGTCGATCTAAGGAAGAAAAATAATCATGTCGATGAAGCGACAGATTTTCTCCGTGGCTATGTGAAAAGCAAAAAATCAGGAGAAAAACTCACTATAAAGATTGACCGCAACGGTAAGATAATGACCAAGACTCTCAAGCTAGCAGACTACGACAAGCAAATGGCACGGCTGGAGGGAAGACTAGACCCATTTGGTGGTTTTAATAACGGTGGTATTCAGATACCACCGATGCAGGGTGGTGGAATCCAAAGAAATTTTAGGATCATTCCACGTCCTAGAAATAAGGAAATCGATCCTAAGCAGCTTATGGAAATTGAGAAGCAGCGTCTAGAGCTCAATCTGAAGAACCAAGAGCGCTTACTAGAACAAGCAGAGCTTCCAGATGAAATCAAAGACATGTTCAGACAGCAGAAACTGAAGAACCAAAACAGGCTAGAGCAGCTCAAAAAGGAACTAAATCACAAAGAAAAGCAGGATACTGATAAGTAGTTTCTTTAAGAATAATGGATAATAGCTTATCGGGAAAGATCATCCGGCGCTAATCTATGTGAGTAGATCTTTATGATTTAATAAATCTAAGAAAATGTTAAAATTTATTTTAAGAAATACTACATGATGAAATTCATCCGACATAATCTACTAGTGACAGCTTTAATCCTAGGAGTATCAGGAATGGCAATGGCTGTTCCACAGGAATTAGTCGATGGGCTGGGCGACGAGAGCTATCAACTCAGAGAAAAAGCGGAGCAAGAGCTGGCACAGTGGGCCAAGAAGAATGGCGAGAAAGGCTTAGACGTCCTAAGCGATTTAAAGAAAAAAGTGCAGTCTCCAGAAGTGAAGTCCAGACTCGATAACGTGATCTCAGGCACCGTGATTTTTAAGGCTATTCCAGGAACGCGTGGGTACATGGGGATCGTTTTGATTCCTGAGCTTGGCGCAGTCGGTATCGTCAGGGTAATCCCTAATTCTCCAGCGGCTAAGTCTGGGCTCCAGCCAAATGATAAAATCATTCGGCTAGATGGCATTAATCTGGCAAAGAAAAATAATGGTGCCGATGAAGCCATGGAATTCGTCAAAAGGTATGTGAAAAGTAAAAAATCGGGAGAAAAGCTCACCTTGCTGATAGTGCGTAACGGCAAAAAATTAAGCAAAACCCTCAAGCTAGCTGATTACGATAATGAGAGGGGTCCGTTAAACCAGCGGGGTAATTTTAACAATGGGGGTATTCAGCTTTTTCAGGGGCAGGGCGGGGGAATCCAGAGAAATTTAAAGATCATACCAGGTCCTGAAAACAGAAATCTCAATCCTCAGCAGCGCAAGGAAAATGAGAGGCAACTCCTGGAGCTCAATCAGCAATTTCAACAGCAAATCGAAGACCTGCTGGAACAGCAGAACGAACGAAAAAATAAAAGGCTAGAGCAGCTCAAAAAGGAACTAGAACTCAAACTCAAAGAGAAAAGGGATCTGGAAAAATAGCGTTGAACAGCCTTTAAACTTACAGAAGGTGGCCTAAAGCATATCTGGAGTCACCAAGTGCTTTGCTCCACATCTAGGGCAGCTAGCTTCGATTGCAGGATCACCTTGGAAAAGTTCATCCTTGCGGTCTTTCCAGGACCTCAGAGCGGGTAATATCTTTTCTACGCTGCAGCCACAGTGAAAGTGAAACTTCCGAGTCTCTAACACTTTGGTCTCCTCAGTCTCAGTGATTTTCGCCACGTCCTCTTTGGTTAAATTTTCTAACCATTCTAGATCTGCATCTGGTTGGGCGGCGAGGAGGACGAAGTTTTCGTCATCGAGTCTGAACGCTCTAGCGGGGCGTTGCTCGCTCTGCATATAGTAAGTTTCTATCCACTTTACCGGATCTGCTGCATCTAACTCCACATGGGATTTACGTCCCTCAGTGTCTTTAACAAGTGTCTGAGAATACAGCACATCACGGTCAGGTTCCCTGACATTTTCTGTGAAAAGATGACCAGTGATATTCTCTAAAGTAGAGCTTCCAGTGACAAATAAATTCACCCTAGGAGCGCGAAGATTCACTGTCCAGGCGATAGTCTCTGCCCACGGGCGAGCCACCAGATGCAGCGTGAGCACCGCCATCAGATCCTTGAGCTTCTGGTCCAGCTCGGCCTTATGTCGAAGCTTCTGCTCCATCAGATGCAGGTAGTAGCCAGTATAAATAGGAGTGAACTGCGCACGCACCATCAGTACATTTCTATGCCGGACGAAAATAGATTCTACTTTAGTGAATTCCGCTACAGAAAAGTCTTCAGGCTGCTCAGTTGTGGGTGATGTGTCGCTCATGATCTTGGTGGTATCTTGTTATCTATAGGGGTAAGATCTAAATTTGTGAAGTTTTTAAACTAGCAGTGACACTCTCTCGGCTTACGCTTCGATTACGGAGGTAAAAAAAGTGATTCAAAAAATGATGACCAGCCACTCAGCGACCTTTCCGTTTGGTAAGTATGTATTAGGTAACTGATATTTAGAAACGAATATCAGAAGCTTGAGAAACAAAAACATTCAAGATCGATAAACAAAAAAAATATTGCCAGATTTCATCCCTACGTCTATAAGCAAGTATCTCAAACACAAATGTCTATGAAAAAAAATAACAGCATTAATTCAACCCAATTCTGCTTGCTGAATATCAGCTAAACGCAGACTAATAACACTGTTATGAAAAAGAAATAGTCATGCCCTCTGCCACACTAAAACTGTTTCTCGTATACGGAGATCCCACGCGTCTTCGAACTGCCGAACTCTCGAATTGGATAGGAAAGGCAGTTGCAGGCCCAAGAAGTGAATTTGAGAAATTGCTGGAAAGAAGCGAGTGCGAGAGCACGGGGATTTACTTCCTTACAGGCATTGACCCAAGTACCAGCAAGAAGGCGATATACATTGGTGAAGCAGAGAACATAAGAAGCAGAATTAAGGCACACCTCACCAAAGACTTCTGGAATCAAATAGCATTCTTTGTATCCAAGGACGAAAACCTAACAAAGGCTCATGTGAAGTATTTGGAAGGACGACTGATCGAGCTGGCAAAGGAATCAGGTCGAGCCCATGTAATGAATAGCCAAGGTAGTGGTGCTAGGCTTCCTGAATCTGACAGGGAAGAAATGGAGATATTTCTCGAGAAGATGCAGCAAATGTTGCCAGCATTAGATGTTGAAGCTTTTGTGCCAGCGGTTGCGAAAGAAACCGAAGATCAGGTAAAGAAAGAGGTGCTATTTTGTAAGATAAAGAATGTTGTCGCCAGAGGTTATCAGACCCCCACTGGATTTATCGTTTTGGAGGGCTCGCAAGCAGTTCTTGAAGAAAGAGCGTCTGCACAGAAATGGCCTTCTGTCTTAGCCCAAAGAAACAGTTTGATCGAAGAAAGTGTATTGATGCTTAAAGGTGACGCATATTCGTTTACCAAAAATACCGAGTTCTCAAGTCCTAGTGCAGCAGCAGCTACAATTCATGGCGGTAGTGCGAATGGCCTTACCGCTTGGGTTGATTCGAATGGAAAGAGCCTTAAACAGATCGAAAAAAATGAAGCATAACAAGGCGCGGATGATCAACTGCCTACCCGCCATGAGTCGAACGTCTCATGAACATTCAAACCTCAACCCCGTAGTCGGAGCGCGCTGTCGGCAGGCAGTGACATCGCTTTGACGTTAGTCTAAAATCATCCACCCGTGAGAGCAATTATCACCATACTAAGCTTAGAATAAATAAATAAAGAGACATAAATAAATAAAGGTAAATAAATAAATAAAGGTAAATAAATAAAGGGAATAAATAAAGGGACAGACAAATTATAAGGAAAAGACCTTGCTTGTTGGTCTGTAGCTGGTAAGATTACTCTATGGCGAAGGCGAGGTTATTGGCACCGTGGGTTGATGAGGAGCGGAGATCGGCTATTTATCACTGTGTTTCTAGGGTGGTGGATAGGAGATTTATCTTTGGGGATGTCGAGAGGGAACAGTTTGTGACTTATCTGCGGATGT
>Ga0209091_10000992_pt1 | contig 25987 bp, 25 predicted proteins | sample ArcticOcean_MG_C_6_FD_187438 | JGI IMG/M metagenome (GOLD analysis project Ga0209091, IMG submission 187438) | Marine microbial communities from western Arctic Ocean - ArcticOcean_MG_CB8_128 (SPAdes) (version 2) | ecosystem: Environmental > Aquatic > Marine > Oceanic | place: Arctic Ocean...
TTCGACAGCGACAGCGCCGGTGGCCTCGAACAACGCGGTCGCCCGGGCGGTGTGTACCGGGTCGCCGAAACCGACACCGCCATCGACAATGAGCGGCAGACCAGACCGGGCAGTGATTCTGCGAGCCACATCGGCGATCTCGGTGTAGCTCAACAGAGCTTCACCGATGGCGTACTGAAAGCCAAGGGCTCCACCGCTCAGGTAACCGGCCCCCAGGCCTGCTTCTTCGATCAGCCGCGCCGAAAGCGGATCTAGGCACAACGGAGCAATCACCGGGTCAGGGCCTGTCACAGCATCTCGGAACCGTCGTCTTGCATCATCCATGGGACGAACCTAGCCACTGCGCCGGAGTTGCCGCTCGACGTGGCGGTGCCATCGGTGCTTAGCAGCTGGTGCTGAGCTGGCGCATCACCCTGGTGCCTTTAGGATCCCAAGCGTCACGGCGATGAAGTGCGCCGAGCGTATCGAAGACGACAAGATCGCCCTCCTGCCAGTGGTGGGCGTAGACCCGCTCGCTTTTTGTGGAGTGAACGTGCAACTCTTTGAGCAAGGCATTGCTCTCGTCTCGGCTCATGCCAAGGATTCGCCGAGTGAGCCCTCTACTTGCGTAGAGGATTTCTCGACCCGACTCGGGGTGGCGTAGGACCACAGGGTGCTCGGCATCAGGGATAGGCGGGCGCTCGATTCCCAGTTGTTCGTCGCGCTGTCGTTTTGCATCGAACCCTGAGCTGTCCAACTCTTGCTCCTTCCCGTCGGTGCCGCGCTGCACATGTTCGGCAAGGCTGTGGTGGGCCCGCAAGCCACGCAACTGTTCCACCCGCTCGTCGGGCAAGGTGGCCAGGGCCGCGTACTGATCACAGAAATAGGTACAAGGCCCATTGGGTGGCAACGTGACGGCGTTGAGGAAGCTCTCTTTTCCCGGATTCGGCACGTAGGAATAGTCGGCGTGCCACTCCAAGGTACCTGCACCGCCGGTTCCAAGGGGGATGCCGTCATCACCTACAGCGTTTGTCACCGGAAGGATCTCCGGCCTGTGACCAACGTCGCGGAACCACTCCGACCCGGCGATGAGCGGTCCGAAGGACTCCGCGAACTGGACCAATTCGTCGTCGGTTGGCTGAGTATGACCCCGGAACACCAAGACCAGATGGTCGACCAGACCTTGTTTAACGGTGTCTCTGGTTGTGTCGTCGAGGACCTCATCGGGCTTCCATCCCTTGACGAGAGCCCCCAGCGGCTGGTCAGGGAGTGGTGTTATGTCGAGTTTCACGATGGGTGGCCTTGGTTCGTGGTCAGAATAGGAATCGCCGTTGGCCGCTGATGGTGGTTATCGCTGTGGCGTTGATCCCAGGTGCTCGACCATTCTGTAACCACCAGAGGTAGTGCTCGACCCTCTTGTCTTCTGGACCAACAATAGCGAAGCGGGGCCGTCGGGGTTAGTGCGGCAGGGATGAGGCGATCACCGACTCTCGAACAGCAGCACTCGACAGATGGTGGCCGACCCAGTAGTTAAGAGCTTGCTAGAAAGCCGTGCCTAGTTGGCGAGATCACGTTTGCAGCGCTTACACGAGCGATGTATGGCGCTGCGATAGAGGTGCACGAGGAGCTTGCCAAACGTGCGTATTAACCAAAGTAGCGCCTAGCTCCTCGGTAGCTCTTTGAGTCGCCCCAACCGGAGACTGAATAAGTAACGACGCGTCCTGACATCTGGGTGCGCCGCTCCGCTTGTCCGGGGCGAGTGATTCTTCGCTACTGTCGCGCCTGATAACACCCAGGGGGAATTATGAAGTTGACCAAATCGTATTTTCCGGCCGATGAGTCGGTTCCGGTGCTCGAAACCACCGTCGGATCGATCCTGCGTGAAGCGGCGGCTGATAGCGCCGACAAGATCGCGTTAGTCGAGGGAATCGACAACGTCGATGGCCGGCGCACGTGGACCTTTTCCGAATTGCTGGCCGAGTCCGAGCACATCGCTCGGGCGTTGGCACACAGGTTCGACAAGGGCGAGCGGGTTGCCGTGTGGGCCCCGAACATCGCCGAATGGGTGTTGATGGAGTACGCCTGCGGGTTAGCCGGAGTGGTGCTCGTAACCGTGAACCCGTCGTATCAGCCGCAAGAACTGAAGTATGTGCTCGAGCAGTCGAGGTCAGCGGGCGTTTTCTATTTGCCGAATTTCCGTGGCAACAACCTGAGCGGTCATCTCGATTCGGTGCTTCCAGGTCTGACCGAGATGCGCGAAGTAGTCTCATTTGACGATCTTGACGAATGGGTGGCGGCGACACCTGACGGCATCGAGTTACCCGACGTTGGTCCCGATGATCCCGTGCAGATCCAGTACACCTCGGGTACCACCGGGTTCCCCAAGGGTGCGTTCTTGCATCATCGGGGTATTACGAACAATGCCCGGCACTTCGCCGAGCGGCTCGGGGTGGAGCCTGGTGGCGGGTATGTAAACCCGATGCCGCTGTTCCACACCGGTGGGTGCGTGCTGGCCGTGCTTGGTTCGATACAGAGCCGCGCCACGCTGATCCAGATGCAAATGTTCGAACCTGGCCTGATGCTTGAGCTGATCGAGACATATAAGGGAACCCATATGTTGGGTGTCCCAACAATGCTGATTGCGATGATGGAACACCCGAGTTTCGGTTCGCGAGACCTTTCATCAATCACGACCGTTTGTTCTGGTGGTTCAACCGTTCCTGCCCCGCTGGTACGACGCATCGAAGACACCATGGGTGTTGATCTCTCAATCGTCTACGGCCAGACGGAAGCATCGCCCGGCATCACGCTCGTCAAGCTCGACGACTCACCGGAAGACAAAGCAAACACGCTGGGGCCGCCGCTACCCCAGATCGAGATGAAGGTCATTGATCCTGACACCGGCGACATTGTGCCCATTGGCGAATCCGGAGAGTTGTGCTGTCGGGGATATTTGGTGATGCTCGGCTACTTCGAGATGCCAGAAAAGACAGCGGAGACAATTGATGCCGATGGCTGGCTTCACACTGGCGATCTTGTTTCGCTTGACGACCGTGGCTACGCGACGATCACTGGTCGCCTCAAGGACATGATCATCCGTGGGGGTGAGAACATCTATCCGCGCGAGATCGAGGAGTTGCTCTTCGCCCATCCAAAGGTCGCTGACGTTGCTGTCTGCGGTCTGCCTGATGAGAAGTGGGGCGAGAAAGTCGGGGCGTTCATCCGCGACGCAGACCCTGAGGATCCAGCGACGGACGCCGAGTTGCAGACCTATCTGCGCGAGCACCTCTCCCCGCAAAAGACACCCCGCTCTTGGTACCGGGTTGATGAATTTCCCTTGACCGGGTCGGGCAAGGTTCAGAAGTTCGCCATCGTCGAGGCATGGGAAAAGGGTTTCTACGACAACTGATATGAGTCACTCATTGATGCTCGCCAGGGTTGCATTGATCTGAGCGCCGGGACACTTGCATGTATGGAAGTGTGTTCGCTGACCCCGTGTGGGGTGCGAACTGCGGACCCTACATCTTGTCCGCCAGCCAGCAGCACTGTACAAACATCTCCGTCACAGCCTTGAGCAAGGGTGACAGGCAAGAAGCATCTGTGTTAGGCAGTAGTAGCCAGCATTACGAGACGAGTAATAGAGGAACGCTTGATGCAAGAGACAACGTGGACCGCCTTAGGCGACCAGACGGCAGCCAATCAACGTGGGAACCAACTCACCTACATGATCGCCAACGCGGCACTGACCGCAACGGTGGTCTTTGGTGATGCAGCGGACTACGCATTCCTTCTAGTCGTGAGCGCTATTGGCGTTGGTCTATTCGGCATTCTTAGTTTCGAGAATGCACAGCAAAGTTTCATGGGTTTGATGAAGGGCATGCCTGCTTCAGTGGAGGCCACGCCGATGGGGGAGGCAGCCAAGAAGACGCCGTTCAGCTTGTTTCGGGTCGCGAACACTGTCATCTGCGCGCTGATTGCAATCGCACAAGTCGTTGCTATAACTGGCTGAGAGGGCGAAAGAATCCGTAGACGCCATAACGCCGCAGTCGTATTCCTCTGGTCTGTAAATCGGTAAAAATATCAGACGGCCAGTCTGAGAGAAATCGCTGGGATAACCGTTGGATCTGTCAACACTTTAGTTGCAGTCCGAGTACAAAGATGTCGGACGGCATGGCAGCCGAGTCGGTCGATTGTGCGCTCTGCACGCTGCTGGCTGGTCGATGATCCGGCATCATGGTTGGACGGAGTGAATGGTCACCCAGGATCCCGATAGTCGACGCTTTCCAACTATCGGGATTACCTGAGTAACAGTTCCAGATCGGGCATTCGCCGCTGCCCTAACGGGACAGAGCTCTGAAACGAACGTGGCTCTCTGCAGTTGCGAGGGCAAGTCCGTTGCCGTGACGGTTGCTGTGAGCGAGGCGGCTATGAAATTGCGTCGAGAACCTGTGCCATTTTTGCTTTCATGTCGACCACTGGGTGGATTGTGGCCGTGCCAATGGACAGGATCGGCTCGAAACCCTCCAAGAGGTCCTCGTAACTATCTGTCTCGACGATCAGGAAGAAATCATGACCCGGGGGCAACCCAGGCACCGTTTCCTGTTAGAAAATTCTTGGGTGCAAGGTCTGGGTGCAAGGTCTTGGCGCAAGGTCTGGAATCGGTTCAGGTTGGTCTCAAAGTGGCGAGTAGCGAGAAGGACCTAAAGGTCCCACTCAGCGTGTACATCGAGGTTGCGAAAAGTGATATTTGTTTCAGCCTGCACCTTCTCAGCGGCGTCGTTTGTTGCTTCTAGGTCGTTGTTGGTTGACGCTTCATCCCAACTTGCGAACTCGACGATCTGGATCACGACACCAGGTTTGTCTCGATCCTCACAGACCGAAATTTTCTTGACTTTGGTTTCAGATGCAGCGTTCTTGAAATAATCGTTAACACCGGCAACAGCCTCTTCTATAGAGCCAGTTGATTCCATTATTTGTACAAATTTCATGTGCTGAGCATACACGACGGGCTAAGAGCCGCTTGAGCGTCTAAGGCCTCAAAGAGACGCTATGAAGCATCTTGACGCCGTTCTGAACTGAGATCTGCACTCGTCAATGACGTGCACATGGCCGGCGCCGCTATCCAGGTCTGGAGCGTTGTTGCAGCTGGCATGGGGGCTGTTGAGGCCCCGAGTAACCTTTATCCGGTCATGTGAACTGATTCAGAAACAGGCCGTAGGGCGCGGTAAATATCAAAGCCCGTCAACACGCTGCGCAGCTCTGAGCACATGACCAGCACCTAGAGCCTGCCGCCCCTTAACTTGGTCGACCAACGCTGGGTTCAGCCAGACAACGTGTGTCGACATCACTGGCAAAGCAGCAACGCTGCGATGTAGAGCAACCGCTAAACCAGGCACTGCGTCGTTCACGACTACGACAGTCGCGACAACGGCAGTGCCAGCATCAAGCGTTCGTTTCGACTCAGGCGACTTTGGCCTACTCTGGACATACTGACTACCGGGGCAGGCTGACCCCGGCGGCGACACGGTCCCAGGTGATGTCGGTGACGCCAGCATCGCGGATCTTGGCTTTTTGGATCCGGGACGTTGCTTCGGTCTTCGGGAGTTCATCCCAGACTTCGATGAACCGGGGAATCGCGAAACGTGGCATACGAGGCGCCAAGAACGCAATGAGTTCAGCAGGGTCGAACTCGGCACCCTCAGCTACGACGACCGCGATCTTCACCTCGTCCTCTCCTTCTTCGGCAGGTACGGCGCAGGCGCCACACTCCACTACTGCGGGGTACTCGTTCACCAGCGCTTCGACCTCAAAGCTCGAGATGTTCTCGCCGCGACGTCGGATGTAATCCTTGGCTCGATCGACAAAGTAGAAGTTGCCGTCGTCGTCATAGGTGAAGGCATCACCGGTGTGGAACCAGCCGTTGCGCCAAGCCTCGTTCGTCTTATCGGGCATGTTCCAATAACCCGTGTTGATCTCCCATGGTTCGGCACGCATGATCATCTCGCCTGGCGTGTCTGGCGGCACGATTTGGTCGAATTCGTCGACGACTCGTACCTCGACACCGGGCCGGGTCTGGCCGCAGCTGCGATGATTGGCATTCGTGATTGGATGCTGCTGGATGACCGGGCAATTAATTTCGGTCATGTTGTAACAGGTATAGATGTCGACATCGAAGCGCCGGGCGAAGGCCTCAACGTCGGGCGTGACAGGAACGAGGGGGACCGTCCTCAACGGATTGTCAGCATCGTCGGGACGTTCCGGTTGTTGCATCAACATGTGGGCCAACGGGCCGAGTAAGACGGTGGCGTTAGCGTCAAAATTGCGGATGTCGTCCCAGTAGTCAGTGATCGAGAATGCCTCGCGAATCACGCTTGGTTGGCCTGACCGAGCGGCAAAGTAGAAGCCGCCCTTGCCCGTAATGTGGAACACCGGAAACGGTGCATAAATTCTGATGTCGTCGAGCCGGTCGAGAGGAATAAAGCCGCTTTCGAGAGTCGACCGATAGTGGCCCCAGGGCACCTTCACTGCCTTCGAACGCCCCGTAGTTCCCGAGGTGTAGATCAGCGACGAAACGTCCCAGGGAACTGGTTCGGGCCGATCCTTCGCCTCTGCGTCGGTCAGGAACTCTTCGTCTGTGATTACCTCGAATGGCAGGCCCCCAGGTACATCGACCGACGAACCAAACACCACAACCTTTTCGACATGACTAAGTTGCTCGGCGACCTCGAAGACTGCCCCCGCGAATCGGTCTTGCGCCAAGACGACGCGAGCCCCGGTGTTATCGATGACATGGCGCAGCCAATCGCCTTTGTAATTCGTGTTGATGGGCGAGTCGATGGCACCAAGCCACGCACATCCCATCCAGGAGTGGAACGCTTCGAACGTATTAACAAATACGGTGACGACCGGCTCACCGTGCACCACACCCAAACGTTCCAGAGCGCTTGCCCATCGAAGCGAATCTTGGTGCGCTGCGGCCCACGAAAGGACGCTGCCATCGACATGACGGAGCGCCGGGTCCAATGGTCGTTCGTTCGCCCAGTGCGCAACCCGCTGCGGCATCAGATCTGCGTGTTCGAACCTCATCGTTGTCCCCAATCGATAGTGATACTCCAAACTAGAGAAGCGGCAGCTTCTGGCCAAAGGCAGATCAGTAGCGTCCTCCTTAATTAAGGGATTGCCGCCCTGCAGATGAAGATGACGAATCAGGCAGTGCGCGTGCACTCGGGTAGTTCGTTGACATCCCGGCGGATTGTTCAACAGGGCCTTGAGCGCCGCCATCGCCGGTTCGTTCTTATGGGCCGATGAGGTAGAAGCCTCGGCCGTGTAGTGCACGGGGTTCAGCGTGAAACTTGGCGATTGCTCGGCTTTAGCCGAGTAGTAGATGCTCTAGGCGGCGTGCCTGTTCGGTTGCGTCGGCGGCCTCGATGCCCCATAGCGGTGGTTTCACGCAGAGCGAGTCGGCGTGCTCGGCGATGCGCTCGATCTCTTCGCCAACCTGGTCCGATGTGCCACACACGGCGAAGGTGCGCGCCGCCTCGAGTGGCACCAAGTCAATGACATGTTCCAGTGGCTGGGAGCGCCGCGCTTCGACGAGCGTGTCGAACATCTCACCGAAACCGTGATCGGCGAAGTACGAGCGGTAGCTCGGGATCGACGCATAGAACGCGACATTCCCCCTCGCACGTTGGGCCGCAACGAGCGGATCCGGGTCGATTGATGATGTGAGCCAGAGCTGCACATGTAGATCGTCCGGGTCTCGACCCGCGTTGGCAGCGCCGCGACGGGCTGCAGGAAGCGCCCGCTCGAGTAGCCACCAGCGGGACCAGATCGAATGGCCGATGAACCCATCGGCACACTCCCCAGCGAGTTCACAAAGTCGCTCTCGTAGAGCTGCTATCCACACCGGCACCTGACGGGCGTTCGGCCCGAAGTTCGGGTGAAGCCCTTGGAATGAGAGGTCGTAGTGATCGCCGTTGTAGTCAGGGATCGACGTAGCGCCCGATGCGGCGACCTCGCAAACCATGCGCACGATCTCGATTACTTCGCGTAGTCGACCGATCGGAGGTTGGAATGGCTCGTCGAAGAAGTCTTCAGTCCAGGTTTGGGGCGCGGTACCGAGACCTAAGGTGAAACGGCCGTTGCTAATCTGATCGAGCTCTAGAGCGGCGCAGGCAGTTTCGAACGGTGAGCGCACAAAGGCCATCGCTATACCGGTCTCGAGACCGAGGGTCGTCGTGCTTGCGGCGGCAACTGCCATACTCGCCCACGGCGGTCCGTACACCTGATTTCCGATCACCCCGGCATAGCCGGTGTCTTGGAGGTGGCGTGCACGTTCACCGATCGTTGCAGAGTCGCCTCGACCAATGGGGGCCCAGAAGTCAGGCACCGGATACCCCTTGGGGGAGTGGACGGCCCGTGAACTCGGCCCGCTCGGACACTTCGACGTACCCGCCGTCGGGGTCGCGCACGAATGACACGCGGGCAGTCTCGCCGAGGCTCGTCGGTTCCATCTCGCCGGTGAAACCCATGTCGACCAAACGCTGCCACTCCTGGTCGACGTGTTGAACTTGCACCGTCAGATAGCGCAAGCCTGGGCCTGTACGGACGGTAGGCCGCTGAAGATGCAGCTCTTCGACGCAGCGGACGATCGAGCTGCCGATCCGGAATCGTCCTGGCTCGAACTCAATGCCACCGACTCCGTCTACCCAGAACCGGCGGGCCTCGTTGAGGTTTGTGGTTGCGTTCAGGATCTCGACATCGACGACGGCGTCGTGGCCGCCAGGCACGAGTTCGATGTCGACCCCTTCAGGGCCATGCACCAGTTCAGGTGCGCTCACGGAGTGACACACGATGCGCATCCCACGATGGATAGTTGGATGGGCTTGCATCGTTTTGCGACAATGGTTGACCTTGATGACGGAGCCATGGCCATCGAAGCGGTGCTGTCTGACTCCGCCACCGATCTTCTCGAACTTCGTGTACGACAGTCCGACCTTGTCCGCCCAGAATGCTAGAGCGGGTTCCCAGTCCTGGACCATGGTCCCGATGTCGAGTTGTTGCTTAGCGAGTTCCATGTCAGAAGCCCTTCTACAGCCCTTTGGACTGCGGCCTATCGGTGATGATCATGAGCAGGGGTCGGTCATAGCAAAACATCTGGGCTCGTGCGTCGTCGACGGTTGTATTGGCACGACCATGGTGGCAGCGTAAATCTTGGACGTAGTCGAGGCCGCTGGTGTCATTGGCGATCACGTTCTGAGGCTCAGCGAGGAGGGCGTCTATCGCCACGGGATTGTTGATACTTCTAAAACTAGCGCTCGGCATGGGAGCACCGAAAACGGTTCAGATCCGGTTGGGGGATTGGGCGTGGGAGCTAGAGGGTTGTGCCTTCGAACGGAATTGGCTTGGCGGTCTCATGGGTGGTCGGGTAGTACTGGACAGAGCCAGGAGAGTCGTTCGAATTCGTCGCGGGCGCTTGACTATCGCACTTCGATGTCGTTGAGCCGTGGGTAGAGACGTGTCCGATGATCGAAGGTCTCGCCGAACGTGCGAGCGATAGGCAAACCTCAAGGATTTCAGTTGAGCAGCCGGATCGCGTTGAGTACTACCGACAGCGACGCAGACCACAAAAGCATCTGCTTCCAGGGGAAGTACACCCGCACCCGTCCGGGGTGGTCGGGTGCGGGCATCTCATCAGGTCGAGTCGGCTCTTCGCCGAACATTTGTCGAGCTCGCGCATCAGCACTGGTGCCAGGAAACACCCGGATCACGACGTTGAGTACCACCGTGATGGTGACTGATACGACGATAGAACTGATGAGAAAGTCGACCATTTTTAGCAGGTTGGCCAGTACGACAATGGTCGCTGGTCCAGCGGTGGGACCGGTCGATTCGCCAGCCGGTTGAGATCTTCGGCCAGTATGACTCTGGTCTCGGCGGGATCGATAATTTCGTCGATGCGCATTGTGCCGGCGGCCTCGTATGGCGATGTCGTCTCACCAACCTCGCGGATCAGACGCAGACGCTCGGCTTCGCGTTCGTCCTCGTCCTCTATCGCGGCCAGTTTTGCTCCGTATGCCACGTTGATCCCGACTTCGGGATCCATGAAGCCGATCTCGGCACCTGGCCAGGCGTAGACCCCTAGTGACGGCATCATTGATCCGTTCATTGCCTGCCATGCCATGCCAAATCCCTTGCGGAGACAGACCGTCAGCGTCGGTGTCGAGGCCAGCTGAAGCGCCGTCATCATTCGCATCCCCCAGTGGAGTAGCCGGTCGTGCTCAACCCGACTTCCGACCATGAAGCCCGGGACGTCGACCAGGAACACCACCGGAAGGTTGAACGAGTCGCACACGGTGATAAATCGGATGATCTTGTGGCAGGTCTCCGGGGTCATGGCGCCCGCGCCATACATCGTGTTGTTGGCAATGACCCCCACCGGGAAGCCGTCGATACGAGCGAGAGCGGTAGTGACCTGACGGGCATAGCCAGGCTGTAGCTCCATGACTGAATCAGGGTCGCATAACCGACTGATGACCTTGCGCATGTCGTAGCTGCGGGTGCGTCGGCTCGGCACTATGTCGGCAAGTTTGGGGTCCGGGTCGATAGAGGATGGCCGCTCGCCTCGTGGTGCCGATTGATGCGCGTTCGAGGGCATATAACTGAGCCAGCGCGCGATGGCTTCCCATGCCTGCTCATCTGTCTCGACCGCCAGGTCGATCTGGCCAGTTTTCGTGGCGTGTACATCGACGCCGCCGACTTCCTCGAATGAGGTGACCTCGCCGGTAGCGACCTCGAAGACTCGGGGCGACGTGACAGCCAGACATGACCCGCGGGTCATGACGACGAAGTCGCTCAGCGCCGAGAGGAAGCTAGATCCGCCGAAGCTCTGGCCCACGATGGCGGTCGCCATGGGTACCTGATGGCGTCGCGTGGCGACGGTGAACAGCTCGCCAGCCTCGCTGATTCCCTCGCTTCCCATAACATCAGGGATACGTCCGCCTCCCGTCTGGCCGAAATGCACGATTGGCTCGCCCATGGCGATTGCCCTTTCGTACAGCCGCCACTCTTTGCGGGTCCCGACGATCGAGGAGGAGCCTCGCATCACAGTGATGTCGTCGCCGAAAATGGTTACGGGACGGCCGTTGATCTTGCCGTGCCCGCCGATCTTGCCATCGCCGGGCGTCTTGCCGCGGTCTTCGATCCGGATGGATTGGCTGAACGTCCCGACTTCGCGGAACGTGTCGTTATCGAGCACGCCATCGATCTGCTCCCTGATTGTTCGTTCGCCGCGTTCGGCCAACTGCGCGACCTTGCCGGCTCCACCCATTTTGTTGCGGACGGTCGCGGCGCGTTGTTTGAAGTCGTCCACGCGATTAGCGGGTTCGGCCTCTTCAGCATTCGTATCGGTCATAGTCTGAACTTAGGCCTCCCACGACTGTGGTCCAAGCGTCTGTGGCTGATGCCCGTCATGTCCGCGCTCTACTCGGTCACGGTGACCGCAGAATCTGGAGCGCAATTCCACGGGACTGAGTCGGCTCGTCGCTGGTATCGAAGTTTGAGAGACGGGGCCTGCTATCAATTTTAGGTTCAGTTCGGCTGCTCCGGTCGATGGTGACATCGAGTTTTGCGAAGAGGTCCGTTGAGCTTCGGTTGAGGCTGCACTTCTAGTGAGGTGCTTGTACTCAGGTGCTTCTGCTATTCGCCGTCGTGACGATCACGTGGTCAGAAGCTGCATCCTCTGCGACGACGAGTGCGATGGACTCAATCTACGCGACAGGAACGGTGGCGCTCAGTAACAAGAACGGCACCGGCCTTGTCTTCAATATGGATGCTGTGTCGCCCGGAAAGTCGGCCACCTATAACTGATCATTGAATAGGGCCCGTTTCTCCATCGGTAGGGTTTGTCGACAAGCGTTTCGACGATGCATGAGGGCGCTCATGTGTCGTGCGTAGCGAACGGGATCCAAATCACTGATGTCGACCTCGCATAGCGTTCAAATTCGTGAAACGGTTACCCTTGTGCGTTTTCGTTTTCTGGTTGCAATGCTGCTGTTGCTTCTGCTTGCTGCGTGTTCAGCGACGGGAAATTTAGTCCTCGGTGATCCGGCAGACGGAAACATCGCCAGCCAGGACCAACCTATTTTCCCCGACCCAGCGACTCCTGAACCGCCGCCCAAGGTCGAATCAACCGTTCGAAGCTTGGGTGATTCGCCTGCGGCAGGAACACCAACGCCCGGTAGAGCCGCGTTGGACCGCATCGTTGTTGCGTCGGGAAGCGGTCAGGTCTATCTCATCGACCCCGATGGGCAAAGGCGACTTGATCTGTCTGGGGCTGGTGTTGGAAGTCAGCCAGTTTGGAGTCCCGATGGGCGTCGCATTGCCTGGAGCCAGAGCGGCCCCTCAGGCTGGTCGATCAACAGCGCCAATACCGACGGAACCGAATTGCGACAGGCAACAACATTGTTCAGCGGATACTTCGGATCTTGGAGTCCAACCTCCCGTCGGCTTGGTTTCCTTGGCAACGCGCCACCAGGAACAGGTCTCGTACTCGATGACGGGACGGGAGCAGATCTTGATTCGGTCGTTGATAGCGACACCTTTTACTACTTCTCGTGGAGTCCAGATGGAACACGATGGGTCGTGCACAGTGGATCCGGAATTAGCGTCGTTGCTATCGACGGTAGTCGCACGCTGATCGATCTTGAACCGGCGCGCTTTAGGGCGCCGGTCTGGGCCGAGGACGGATCGATCTTGCTCGCGGTGCGACACGATGATCGCAACATGATCGTGCAACTCGATCCCGCCTCGGGCGACTTCGACGAACTGCTCGAGGTCGGCGATGTCACCAACTTCGTGCTCGACCCTACGGGGCGTTACCTAGCAGTCGAGTCGGTCGTGCTTGGAAAGGGTCAGGAAGATCTGGGCAGTGGTATCACGGTCTCGACAGCCATGCAGCCGGATGAGCCGAACGCTGTGGTCCTTGTCTACGACATGCAGACGGGCGCCGTGCGTCAAATTCTGCAGGAGAGAACGGGCGGTTTCTGGTGGAGCCCTGACGGCACGACACTGGCCCTTCTGGTCCAAGAAGAAAGCGCCACACCGGAGTTTTTGCAATGGCTCATGTGGCGGGCTGAGGAAACGTTCCGCTCGGAACGGTTCAGGCTCTCACCGACGTTTGGCGCTGCCTATGTGCCGTTCTTCGACCAGTTCGCGCAGAGCGTCACGCCGTGGTCGCCTGACAGCACCCGATTCGTATACAGCGCCTTCGATCTGGCCGGCGACCCGGGGGTATTTGTGCAAGCAGCCCGCCCCGATGCGTCAGCAGAGCGAATTAGCGATGACGTAGGCATCGCGTTTTGGTCACCGACCTAAGCGTCGCTCTATTCGGTTGCACATGGCCCATCGCAGCGCCAACGACGGCGCCGTGGTCAAGGTTGCAGAGTTGAGCACCTCAACACGAGCCAGAGCAGGCGCTAGGTTCGCTGCGTGAGGACAAGGAACTACAGCGACCAGCAGCGGATTATTGAGGCTTCGCTAGATCAAGCATTTCGCTTTACTCAAGGTGCCTCGTTGCATGTCGGCATCCTAGGAATGGTCGGTCGGCCGTCGGGGCCCCACGACGAGGACCCCTTCGTGACGGGCACATGGCACAGCGGTCGCAGCCACGGTGAACTTGATCTGAGCCAGCTTCAATCCTCTGACGAAGCCGCACCCAGCCTTGATCTCTGGTTCGACGCCAATCGCTCTGCACTCGATATTTCGGCATCGTTCGAGGGTGTTCCTGTCGATGCATTGAGCGGGTCAGGAATTCCGTCGGCCGTGCTCGACGGCCCGGTGACGGTCGCACGAACGGGCGACGCAGGCGATGGCATAACCGCACTTCTCACTCAGATGTGCGCCGGCAAGATCGTGATCGACCCGCATGCCATGCTCGATCTAGTCGCCTCAGAGCAGCTCGACTCCTTTGCCGAGCACCAGGTCGAAGACGCAGGTCCGCTGCGGGCCTTCAACGCTGGCATGTCGATACAGGCTTTCCTCGACACGGTTGGGCTCACGAGCACGACGCTCATCAACCAGATCGCGATCCTTGGCTACGATCTGCGCCGTGAACTTGGCTCGGCAGCGGTCGACGCGTTCAACAACTACCTGCGTGTGGCCCAGGTGCAGTTGGCGTGGTTCGTCGACGACTCTGATCGCATCCACACGGCCCAGGTAGTACTTGTGTTGACGGACTTCATCAATGAACTGTTCACCAGTGACGAGGTAATCGAGCAGCTGGCTAGCGAAGAGCATGTTTCTGTGCAGGAAATGACCGAGTTCATCGACAAGTCGGCCGAGGCTGGCCGCCTGGTTTATGTCCACGCAATTTGGCAAACGTTCACGTTCGCCGACGACATCGCTCCGGTCGTATGGCCCGATGCCGTCGATTTGAGCGTCGATGTGGCTGCTCAGGCGAGCCGATTGCGCACCCAAGCAACAGACGGGGGTACTGCACCGACGATCCAACCGCCAGATGGTCCAGATGGTTTGGTGTCAGATAGTTTGGTTTCAGAGCGCCCAAGCAACGTCACGGTCGACCCCGCAATGCTCGATGCGATGCGAGCAAGCAGCGGAGCAATGCACTTTGTGCTTACTGAGGTCGATGGCGATGCCAAGTCAGCTATGCGGGCGGCTCAGAAGGCAGTGATGGAAGTGAAGGACCCTAACGCACCCGGTGAGCCGTTGGCCCGCTTCCTCAGCGATGTCGTCGAGACTGCAGACGGCGCTCAGTTCTGGGCCGATATCAGCGGTATAGAAGAGGAGGCAGCCATCCTTGAACAGGTGCTCGGGGCCGTCGTGGGCGCGGTGAACCAGGTCGTGACGTCGGCTCATATTTCCGCCCAAACAATGGGTGAACCAAGCGCAGAACTGCCGCAGCGTGGTGGCTGACGGAATGTGACACTAACGAGTTGCATCGTTTGGTGGGCTTGCGTAGTGAGCGCGACAGGACCGGTGAGAGGCCGCAGCCGAGGCCGGGAGTAGCAAAGGTAATTGTTTCCCCGATCGAGAAGCGTTGTTGGAAAGAGTAAACGATGCCGCCGATCGCACCGATGCCATCTGTGAGAACCAACGGTTGGCTCGTTTCAGGGTTTTCGACTGCGACTCGAAGCCGTCGGGTGTTTGTTGAGACGCTGGTCCGCTTTGTCTTCGCTGCCACCTGTGCCGGCAGAATCGTTAGCCAACCGGACGGGACGCTCTGGCTGACTGTTCGTTGAGGACGTAGAAGTCGGGCGAAATATCCCTGGGTACTGGCAACAAGCTCGGCGCTAAGGATCTTGGATAACCCGTCAGTAGGAGTTGGGGTTAAACAGTACACAGCGGTGTCGCATATGGTTCTGGACGTGGCCTAGCGGCTTGACTCCAGGGGGAATCATGTACGACTTGTTGATTACGAACGCTCGGATCGTCGATGGCACGGGTAGCCCGGCGTTCGTCGGCTCGGTCGCTGTAGCAGATGGTTTGATCGTCGAGGTCGGCGATGTCGATGGTGCGGCGCATCAGACGATCGATGCAGGGGGACACCTTGTTACACCAGGATTTGTTGATATTCACACCCACTTCGATGGTCAGGTGTGCTGGGACAAGCAGGTGACTCCTGTCAGCTGGCATGGTGTGACCACCATCGTGATGGGCAACTGCGGGGTCGGGTTCGCCCCAGTTCATCCCGGGAAGGAGGACGATCTGGTGCAGCTCATGGAGAGCGTTGAAGACATTCCCGGTACTGCGCTTCACGAAGGTATCCCGTGGGGATGGGAGACCTTCGGCGAATATCTCGATGCAATCGATACGCCGTACACGATTGACATTGGCGCACAGGTTCCCCATGTGGCGGTTCGCCATTACGTGATGGGGGAGCGTTGCTACGACGACGCAACCGCCGACGATATGTCCAAGATGGCGGACCTCACTCGTCAGGCGCTCGACGACGGGGCACTGGGTTTCAGTACGTCACGCTTCTACGGCCATCGCGACAAGAGCGGACAGTTGGTGCCCGGCACCAATGCATCGGCTGATGAGATGATGGCAATCTCCGACGCGCTTGTTCAAGCCGGCCATGGGTCGATGGAGATAATTTCTGATCATCTCGAGACCGACGATGAGCTCGCTTGGGTTGAACACATTGCACGCGCCACAGGCCGACCGATCACTCTTCTGGTGACGCCAAGCGTGGGTGAACGCATCTGGGAACTCGCTGACAAGCTTGCCGAAGAAGGTCTCAGCGTGCGACCCCAGGTTGGGGCCCGGCTTGCTTCGATCTTGATGACGCTCGAAGGCACGGTGAACCCGATGCGCCAGTTCCCTGCATTCGATGCGATCAGGGATCTACCGGTCGAAGAACAGCGAGCGGCGTTGGGTGATCCCGCCTTCCGAGCTGCAATTGTTGCCGACGAGGCCAAACAACCTCGTGACCGAGATACCGGTCGCATGATCTCGACGTGGCACAAGATGTATGTGCTCCCGGAAGACCTTAGCTATGAGCCGACGTACGAAGATTCGATAGCGGCTCTCGCCGAGAAGCGCGGCTACACCGAACGCGAGGCGCTCATGGACGTCATGGCCTCGGGTCGCCCGATCCTGTATTTGTTTGGCGACTACCGCGAGACCGTTGATGACCAGCGCGAACTGATTGAGCGTCCCCAATCAGTATTCGGGCTTTCCGATGGCGGCGCTCACTGCGGGGTGCTGTGTGATGCGAGCGTGCCGACGTACATGCTTGCCTACATGACTCGCGATCGTTCCAAGGGGCCGCGTATGGACCTCGAATACGTCGTGCACAAAATGACTCAGGATACGGCTTTGGTTTACGGCATGAAAGACCGTGGTGTGCTTGCAGCGGGGTACAAAGCTGATATCAACATCATCGACTACGACAAGCTTGCCCTCGAAGATCCCGAGATGGTCTACGACCTGCCTGCAGGCGGTAAACGCCTCATCCAGCGTGCTCAGGGCTACAAGGCCACCATCTGTGCAGGTGTCGTCACGTACGAGAACGGCGAGCACACCGGCGAGTTCCCCGGCCGTTTGGTCCGAGGCGGCACTAAGGAGTCGGTGACGAATTAATCATCGGTGTCATGGCGGAGAGGTTCACCAAACCAGGCATCGAGGCCGCTGGCAGCTCCGTCTGGTGAGCCTTTGTATTCGAACACCTCGAGTAGTACGCCGTCTGGGGCTTCAATCATCAGGTAGTCGAGCTCGGGCAATTCCCGGATAGGTGAACGGAGTTCGAAACCGGCAGCGCTCATGCGAGCCGCAAGATCGGCGAGATCGTCCACTTGGAACCCGAGATGGTGCACGGCGTTCTTACCGGTGCCATTCGGTGCCTGGTCGTAGAAGTTCAGCATCCCCGTCCCGACACGAACCATGACGTTGCGGGCCCCAGCGAACTCATGGTCCCCGACGACCTCTGCATCGAACCAGCGCTCGTAGAAATCCAACGTCTTCTCGAGGTTCGTTGCGAACAGGTGGGCGTGGTGGAAGCGACTAGCCATCGAAGAAGATCCTAGACACATCGCGCATTGGAAGTTGAGCGAATCTTGCGCCTACTGAGCAGAGTGCGCCAAGCTGTTGATCTTCGTTAACGCCCGGGGAGGCACACATGAAGGTCGCTATACAACAAAGTCCATGGAGTCGGGTCGACCTGTTCGAGGCGGCCGGCTTCGACGTTGTCGAGGCGCCGATCAGCACCGAAGACGAGTTCATTGATCTACTCCGCGATGTTGATGGTGCCACGATCGGGACGAAGCCCTTGACGAACCGGCGGGTGCTAGAGGCATGCCCGAATCTCAAGGTCGTTAGCCGCATGGGTGTCGGCGTCGACTCGATCGATCTCGCTGCTGCTGCCGAGCTGGGTATTTTGGCGTGCAACGTCCCCGGCGTGAATACCGCCGAGGTTGCCGACCACGCCATGGCCATGTTGTTGGCCCTTACACGCCGCCTGCCCGATTCCATCCGCACCACCCGAGAGGGAGCCTGGAGTACTGACCGGGACCTCACCGTGCATTATCTGGAGTCGGTGCGACGCATCGCCGGTCATACGGTCGGCATCATCGGCTTTGGCGATATCGGCCGGGCTTTCGCCAATCGGGTCAGGGGATTCGGGCCGGCCCGCATCGTGGCCGCTGACCCTCATGTGCATCCCAGCACCGCCGAGACGATGGGGGTTGATTTACTGCCTCTGGATGAGATGTTGGCTGTTTCGGACTATGTCAGCATCCATTGCTCGTCTACAGCCGAGACCCGTCATCTGATCAACGCCGACACCCTGGCACTGATGAAGCCAACAGCAATCTTGGTGAACACGTCCCGCGGTCCGGTCGTCGATGGAGCGGCCCTGGCCGTCGCTCTGGCGGCTGGCACGATCGAGGCGGCAGCTCTCGACGTGACCGAGGTGGAGCCGATCGCGTCTGATGACCCTTTGCTGCGACTGCCCAACTGCATCGTGACCCCGCATGTTGCCGGCTTCTCGCCAACCTTCCTAGATCAGTGCACGACCCGCCAGACCGAGAATGTCATCCGGGTACTCACTGGCGAGGCCCCACACGGGTTGGCGAACCCAGAGGTCATCAAAACCATCGCCATCATGCGAGCCACCGGCAACGCCGGCCGGTGGGAAGGCGTGCCTGACTTCTCGACCGCCCTGCCGCTTTAGCGCTGGCTCCCAGCGCTGGAGATCAGAATGCAGGAGATGAATCTGATGACGAACGCCTGCATCGCGACATCAGACGGGATGCCGCCCAGCGACGGCTGGTTGGATATCTACGTTCGAGGGGTGTTTTCCTCGTGGGCCCAGCGGATCACCTGAATCTGACCTGAGCATTCTGCGGACGCTGCGACGGGTACATGGTTCGCCCCGGTACATGGTCCGCTCTGGTGCGAGTTGACGGATTCGACACGCCACCTGAGGGTCACGTCACTGTTTGTTTACCCGGCCCTGACTTCGAGTCGAAGCGGGCGGCCCGCCAGATAATTATCGAGTTGTTCGATGAAGAGTTGGTCGTTGCGAGCCAAGAACCCGGCTCCGCCTCCAGCTAGGTGGCTCGTGACCGTGATGCGTTCGTGTACCCATAGCTGACTGCTCTCAGGGAGTGGCTCTGGATCAAACACGTCAAGGATCGCAGCCCCAATTACCCCCTGGTCGAGTGCTGTAATCAGTGCTTGGTCATTGACTACGGCGCCTCGAGCGACGTTGACAAGCACTGCTTCTGGCTGCATGGCGGCTAAGAAGTCAGCGTTGACAAGACCGCGAGTCTGGTCGGTAAGGGGGCATGCGAGGATGACAACGTCGGCACATGCAAGCTCGGCCGTGAGCTCGTCCATCGTGGCCATCTTGTCGGCTGCTGGATCGTTCACAATAGTGCGTCGAATGCCAACGATTTCTACACCGAACGGTCGGGCTCGCTGTGCGATCTCGTGGCCGATTGAGCCGAACCCAACAATCGCCCAGCGTTGCCCGCCAATCTCTGGCCATGGCGCTTGTTCCCACCGTCGGTCACGTTGATTTTCGATTCGTCTCCCAATGCCGTGACGATGGGCGAGAAGAGCCGACATCACGTACTCGGCAACGCCAATATTTGGGGCGTCGGAATTACTGAAGCGAATCCCCGCATCGATCACCTCTTGAAATGGTGGAGCGTCGATACCAGCCAAAGGGGCTTGGACCCAACTGACCGACCCGGCATCCACGACGGATTGGGCCAGCGCCATCATTTCACCAGTGAAGAACGCGTCGATACTCATCCATGCCACACCCGGTGCGGGGTTATCAACCGGTTGACCATCTTCGTTGGTGACACCACCGCTTGACCAGAGCAATGGTTCGATCTGATGCGGCAGGGAGGCGAGACGGTCGGCCACCCGTTCATAGGCAGGCGCAGGTAGCAGAACTTGCGTCATGCGCGATCCCACAGACGGTGGGAAAACACGCCGTTCCGGGCCTCGATGGCCTCCATCGCGTCGCAGATGAGGTCTTCTCGGTAGCGGCGACCGACTAGCTGCACTGCGGCTGGTCGGCCAGCGATGAGGTCCATTCCAATGACGCCTGCGGGAAGTCCGAGATAGTTGGTACCGGTCGAGTAGATCGCTGAGTCGAAGAGATCTTTGACCTGTTCAAAGCCGCGGGTGTCGTAATCCCAGTCATAGGTGGGCCGCATCAGAAACGGGGTGAGCACGATCGGGTATTCATGTAGAAACAGGCTCCACTGGCGAGCCAACCGAGTGCGGTCGCCAAATGCTTGGATGTAGTTATCGCGATCGAGGATTTCCGAGAGCTCGTAATACCACTCGAAGATCTGATTGATCGTGTCACTGCCGTGCTCACGAAGAGCAGCATCGAGCGTGGCTTCCATCTCAGTTGTGCCGGCGCGGAACCATTCGCGTGCCGATTCGATGATTGGCGGTGGGTCAACCTCAACAACGGTGTAGCCAGCGTCACGCAGCTGATCTGCGGCTCGCTGCACGAGAGCCGTGATATCTGGATGGATGTCGTAGCCAGCTGATTCGGTAGTGACCGCCACGGTTGGCAGGCCGCCAATATCAGGTCCGTTCCACGGGATGGGTGCCGAAAAGGGGTCACGAGGATCGGGTTCGATCATGACGCTCGTTGCAAGCCGGACATCAGCAGCGTGACGGGCGATGATGCCTTGCACAGACATCGCCTGAGATAACGGGCCACGCTCGGCGGCTGCCGATGAGTTAAACACCGGTACCCGCATGCTCGTCGGCTTAATGGTTGTCACGCCATTCATGAACGCCGGAAATCGCAGTGAGCCGCCGATGTCGTTGCCGTGATTGAGTGGTGCCATGCCAGCAGCGCATGCTGAGCCGGCGCCACCGGATGAACCGCCGGGCGAGGCCAGGTCTTCCCACGGGTTGAAGGTCCGTCCTCGCAGCGGGTTGTCGGTGGTCGCCCGCATCGAAAACTCGGGTGTGTTTGTGCGTCCGATGACGATCGCCCCAGCGTTGCGTAGGTTGCGAACGAGCGGTGCGTCCTCGGTTGCCATTGCATCGGCGAATGCGGGCACGCCATTGGTGTTGGGAAGCCCAGCCATATCGACGTTCTCTTTGATGGTCAGTGGCACGCCGTGCAGCGGACCCAATGCATCGCCGGCAGCCACCTGTTGATCAGCGACAAGCGCTGAGCTCATGGCCTGCTCGTACAACGGCAGCGTGATCGCATTGAGATGGGGGTTCGTCTCTTCGGCGCGTGCGATTGCTGCAGCGATTACCTCGCTGGGCTTCATTTGTTTGTTCTGCACCTGTGTAGCGACTTCGGTCGCACTCAGTTTCCATAGTTCGGTCATAGATCGGCCCTCCAGCCCAGAGAGGCGAGAGTACCTGGGTGTCGTAGACAGATGGAAGTTGACGTGGCGTCTTGCAGCTGGGAGGTCATCAGCGGCCCGATTAACACGGCTTGCAGATTGGGACGAGCAGGGCGTAGTCGACGACAATCCATCTATGACCGAATCTTCCGCAACCGAACTGCCCACCAAGGGCTCCGCCACCGTCGAGGTCAACGCCTCGGCAGCAGACGTTTATGCTTTGCTCACTGATCTAGACCGGCTCCCGACGCTGAGCCCCGAGAACCAGCGTTGCGAATTCCTGCACGACGCCGCAGCCATTGCAACCGGTGTCCGTTTCCGCGGTCACAACAAGAAGGGCGATTACGAATGGCACGCCGATTGCGAAGTCACCGTTGCCGATGTAGGCAAAGCGTTCGCCTACATCGTTCCGCCCGATTTCAAGCACGCCACCACGTGGGGCTATGACATCGAGTCGACGGGCCCCAATAGCTGCACGGTCACCGAGTGGTTCGATGCTCCAATGCTTGCACTGCCAGACGTATACCCAGGCCAGATCGAAGGTCGCTGCGAGAACCTTGAGAAGGCGTGCCTCACCACGATGGAGAACTTGCGCGCAGCATTTGATGGTTCATAGCGACTGGTGACAGGTTTCCTGCCAATACTCCGTTTCCTGCCAATACTCCGTTTCCTGCCAATACTCCGTTTCCTGACAGGAGTGACTAACGTGCTCGCAGACACCGGGGGCAACCACAAATGGCCAAGATGAATGAGACCGAACGAGATGCTTTTCTCGCCGAAGTGCGCGTGGCAGTGCTCGCAATCGAGCGGGCAGATAAGGGACCGTTATGCGCTCCGGTCTGGTATCGCTTCGCTGACGGTGTATTCGAGATTGCCATGGCGAACGATTCGGCCAAGGCCAAGTTGCTACGACGGTCCGGGCGGGCAACCTTGTGTGTGCAGGACGAAGCAGGCCCGTACCGCTATGTCACCGCCGAGGGCGAGGTCACCGTTGAAGCGGTATCGCCCGAGGAGCGCGACGCTTTCTTGCGTGACGTTGCATGCCGCTATCTTGGTGACACGAGCGGTAATCAATACGCGGACAGCTTCCCGGGCCACGAAGAAGCAATCGTTACCATGCGGCCCCGCCGGTGGCATACCGAAGTGCTTGGCTGAGGGGCCTAGCGATACCGACGAGCGGTTAACGAATGGTTCGGCCCATCGGTCGGATTGAGCGACAGCTTCGACGGCGCGGCCCAAAGCGAATGTGCCCATGCCCTAGATCCGCCCACGGTCAAGAGCCAGCCTGCCTGCCGGATCGATGACACCGTGGTTTAACACCACGGTCGAGGCGGCCGAGGAGTCGATCTGGAACGCGCTGTGCGTTGCCGACACGATGACCGGCCATCGAGGTCGAATCGTTGACGCCACCCCACACGGTCGACTAGTAGCGCTTCGCTGATTGGCATGGTGTCCTTGCCAACCAGCAGCATCGCCTCGGCGCAGCGCAGGCCGAAGCGCTCACGATTAGCCGGGAGCCGAAGTGAGTAACCGACCGTTCTGGAGCGATTGGCCGATCGAGCCTCTCTAGCGGTATCTCTACGCCGCGCCGAGTAGCTTGAAAGAACGGTTTGACGGGCCGACGGCCGGCTTGGTTGGACCAAGAGGGGAATCATGCCTTGGAGTATCGAAGGCATACCGTGGCGATCGCACATAACGTGAAGGACTCGATGTTCGGAATCAGTGCTGTCGGTTCGAGCCTGTCGGGATTCTCGAACCAGTACTTCTGGCTGCCTAGATGACGACGACTCGGCTCGGCAGCCACGTCCCGTTTAGTGCCATCACGTTGGCTCTTATCGGCCTGTCGGCGGTGGCGTGGACTGGCACCGTCGCCTGGGCTCGTTCGGCAGGCATGGGGGCTATGCCAGGAACGATGGGCATGGATCTCATGGCGTTCGTCGCCATGTGGTCGTTGATGATGATGGCGATGATGCTGCCCTCGGTAGGCCCGTTTGTGGGTGTCTATCAGCGCACGATCACCGAGTTTCGGCTACCTCGTCTCGTTGGACTCGGGCTCGGTTATCTCGTCGTGTGGGCTGCGGTGGGTGTAGGCGCGTTCGCAATCGCTACCTGGTTCGGCGATCTTGCGGCGGGCCACGAAACAGCGACCCAAGTGGTTGCAGTAGCGACGTTCTGTCTCGTCGGGGTTTATCAGCTCAGCCCTCTCAAGTCCCGATGCCTAAGCCACTGCCGCACCCCGGTCGGCCACATGCTCCACTACCTCGGGTTTCAGGGAACGCTGCGAGATGTTCGAGCTGGCTTCAGTCACGGCTGGTACTGCCTGGGCTGCTGCTGGGCGTTGATGGTGTTGATGGTCGCATTTGGGGTCATGAACATCGCTGCCATGGTTGCCCTCACTGCCATCATCGCGATAGAGAGGGTCTGGCGCCACGGCGAACGGTTCGCCCGCATAATCGGGGCTGCTTCGATCGCCTACGCGGTGGCCTTGATCTTCGTTCCGGAGTTGGCTCCGGGACTGGACCCCGGCGGTTTGATGCCAATGCAAGACATGTCGGCTGCGTGACAACCCTCATCTTGAGTTCTAGGGCCCACTCCACTCAAAGTTTGCGTAGTACGCATTGAGGTCTGAGTTGTCCCACTCGAAACCGTGGTCACGAAACGTCGATCGGGTCGAGCGGGCGGTGTAAAGGCGGCGAGAAACGAAGTGCCGTAGGTTGTCGAGCCATGAGGCTTGTCCGTCCCACCCTTCGATCGCCTCGTATTCCACATCGAGAATTCCTGGGATTTGGGCCCAACCCTTGGTGCCTTCTCGACCAATTTCCATCGACACGACCCGGTCGGGCAGACGGTGACTGATTAACGGTCCGAAGAATCGGCCCACAGCGCCTCCACTCTGTCCGCTGAAAATTTTCTCACAGGCCTCTCGTTGTTCCGGTGTCGCTTCTTCATCTAGGTAAAGACCGAATGTCCAGTCTCCGAGGCCCATTGCCCCCGGCGTATAGATAACGACGCCAACCTTGATTCCCTGAAGCTGGACTTCGCCGTAGTGTCCATCGTGGATCTGGAAAATCATAGGGACATCACAGTGCCCTTCGGTCGGCTCGGCAAGGGCAGACCCCCGCTCATCCCGCGTACCAAGAAGGCATGGACAGAGCACTTCGCAATTGCAGCTTTCCATGTACTCGCCGCGGATGGACCAGGCCTCGATCATCGTGATCTCCTTCACGAGAGAAACAGCGGTTTCGCCTCATCTCCCATAGTAGGCATAGCCCTCGACAAGCGCTAGTTGGGCTGAGGCAGTCCGGTTGAGGGCTCCGAGCATGACGGTGAGTTAGCCGGTAAGTGGTTTAGAGGTTCTACTGTTGCAAGGTCGTTGTTAATGCAACAAATATTGGGGATCAAGCGCCGTGATCCAATCGAGATCCACGGTAAGCCAGTACGAGTTCATCGAGAACCTCCGAGCGTGAGCTAAAGCTCATCTTTGTATTACTGAAGTCGGTTCTCGTTGAGACGCCGACTCCAGCCGGTTGGCGCCAGCGAGGTATAGCTTCAGTTGGCCAGGATGCCCGTACCCTGACCTCTTCATGGGTCTGCTGATACTCTCGCTCGGTTCAGCAACCGCCTTTCTGTTCTACGGCTACGAAACGCTGTTCGGAGATGGTCCTCGCTCGGAATACGAGCGTTACGGGACGCCGCAGCTCAGAGTCTTCGTCGGCGCTATGCAAGTGTTCGGTGCGCTGGGGGTCTTGGTTGGGCTCGCGTACGGGCCGATCGGGGCGGCGGCAACCGGAGGCTTAACGCTCATGATGATGCTTGGACTGCTCCTTCGATACCGGATACACGACGCTCCTCGATTGATGCTGCCGGCAGCGGTACTCGCTGCAGTCAACGGAACGCTGCTTGCCCTCCACTTGCTCTGAGGCTCGGAGCGCTATCCCTACTGGCCGCCGCCTCAGCGCCCGTTGAGGATCGCAGACACGGCTGCCCCTGTGAAGACCAAGATGGCAGGCATCGAGCGCTTCAGCGGATCCTTAACCTTGACATGCATTCCAATGGCGCCGAGCATCAACGCCGCGAGACCGGTGGAAGCTGGCCGAGCGATCTTGGGCACGAAGAGTCCGACCAACATTGCGCTGGCGAGGCTTACCTTTGCAGCTCCCACGGCATACATGGTTCCCTCGGAGAGCCCGTACTCCTCGAACTCCTCGCGCATGTTTGTTGCGTCGCCGCCTCGGTATCCGGTGTCCTTGTCGAATCTGTTGAACCAGACGTTGAGGATCCAGAATGCCGATCCGATCTGGGCGATCTTGCCGATGATGGTCATAAGAATCCGTTCGTTCGGGACACAGCGGGTCTGTGATCACACGGTCGCTCCAGGTTCTCCCGGGCTCGGGCAGTCTACGGTCCAAGACTGGCCCGGGTAAGAGTCGGATGGGCACCCTTAAGTGGTTTGCGGCCGTTCTGGTTCACATGTGGAGCGCTTTTAGCGGCTCTACCAGAGGGGCGGCGGCTGCAAACATTCGGGGCCCCTGGTTCTAGGGAGACGCAGACTCTGTTCTGTGCACACATTCCTGGTGTTTGGGCAAAATTCCCACCATTCCAACGAATGTGGCAGCGGATCAGTGTGGCAGCGGATCAGTGTGGGTGAC
>Ga0209091_10000993_pt1 | contig 25980 bp, 14 predicted proteins | sample ArcticOcean_MG_C_6_FD_187438 | JGI IMG/M metagenome (GOLD analysis project Ga0209091, IMG submission 187438) | Marine microbial communities from western Arctic Ocean - ArcticOcean_MG_CB8_128 (SPAdes) (version 2) | ecosystem: Environmental > Aquatic > Marine > Oceanic | place: Arctic Ocean...
CCGAGTGAAGCAAGCAATCCACGATAAACGAGATGCATGTCGCGTCGAAACTGTTCTACGCGCTACCGGTGGCGTTCAAAATGCGAGCGAAACAAAACGCGAACAATCGCGGGTATTCGCCGATAATGGAGGAAAAACTCGATTTAAACGCGAACGGGGACAGTAAAGAAGGGTTCTATATCGGTCGCGAGTGCGAAGATTGGGAGATGGACTTGCCTTTGCGCGGGAAGAATGTTTGGTGGCCACCTGAAGAGGAGAAGGAGGAAAAGGCGAAAGAAGAAGACAAAGAGGGAGAAGAGGCGAGAAAAATCGGCATCCGGTTCCGCCTGGCGATGGAACGGTATTACGAAGAGATGGTGCAATTCTGCGACGGATTCGTCCCGACGTTTGCGGAGGCGTTTGGGTTACCGGGTTTTTTTGAGGACAAGTTCAAGCCGCACAACGCGCTTTTGAGACCGTTGAAGTACGGGAAAGTGAAGAGCGAAGGGAAACAGTTCGCGTGCGGAGCGCACAGCGATTACGGCGTGCTCACTATGTTGTGGGTGCAACCAGGGTCGGAAGGGTTGGAGATTTTCGACGAGAAGAGCGAGAGTTGGATGCAAGTTAATTTGGGCGGAGCGGAGGACGAGGGGAAGGAAAGCGATCGGCCGGACGATTTCATATGTAACATTGGCGATTTGATGCAATTTTGGACCAACGATCGATTCAAGTCCACCGTCCATCGAGTCGTAACGGACGGGACGAAAGAGAGATATTCGGCGGCATTTTTTTACGAGCCAAGTTACGAGTGCGAGATCGAACCGATAGTGTTAGAAGGAGAGGAGCCAAAGTACGAGAAAACGACGTTTTTAAAGTACATTCTGGCAAAGTACGACGCGACGCACGAGAGTTTCGACAGCGGTGAAAAAAACGCCGCCGCCGCCGCCTCGAAGAAGAAGTGACGAGATGACACCTCGCGAGGATACATTTTTTATGTGTACAACAATAGTAACGGATTATTCTTACAACACGATGTATATAATATTAGCAAAGCTGAGCCGCTCGCGGTGCACGCAAATTTTGTAAATAAAGCTCTGTCTAAAGTTGGTATGTAGTATATAGGATTTTTATCAGTACATTTCGTCGTCGAAGAAGTGCATTTCTTCGGCTGATTTATATTTGTTCCTCTCTCGGCTGCCGTTCTTCTTCTTGTTCCCGCTTTTCGGCGCAGCGCTCCGGTTTTCCAAGGCGCTTTCAATCGCGTCCGAGTATTGTTTTGGCGGTACTACCGGAGTCATCGCTGCCGTTATCGTCGCGTCGACTGTAGATTCTTTGCCGTTCGAGGATTCGTATTCCAAATCGCCGGTGACGTGGTGCGAGAACAAAGGACGCTGCGCTTGCGGATTCTTCATGGACTTTCTCTGCTCCGACTGTATGCGCATCTGCGCGCACACGTCAAACACGCGCCATTCGTCCACTCTCGATCGTCGACAGCACGATTCCAAGAACGCCAAGGTGACGGTGTTCAAACCGACCTCGGCATCTTTCGCTTTATCGAATACGCTCAAGGCGGAGGAGACTTCGTTGAGTCGACAACATTCGTCGATGAGCGCGCCGTACATTTTCGATCGTGGTGTATCTTTTTGATACGGGTTGATTTTTTTCATCTTTCTCGGTAAGTCATCTGCTTCGCAGTTTTGTTTCTCGTAGTATTCCCAAAACTCCATGGCGGACGCGAGATCGCCGGATCGCGCGAATGCTTCCACGAGCGCGCACAAAACGTCCGCGCCAAACAGAGAGGTTTCGGATTCAATCGCAAGTTTCGCCATGGTCTTCGTCTTGCTCATGAAGTCAACCTCTTGTTCGACAACTTCCGCGTTTCGTGCGACGGCTTTGAATAGAGACCCCATGGCTAACGGACCGAGTTCTTCGGCAACCGTCATCTTTCCGCCCGAATGGTACTTCTTGCGTCTCTCGACGAGATTCCAAGCGTCAGCGAGAAAGCCGTTGTCGGCGCACGATTGTACCAAATCTTGAAACGTTCCGCGGGTTAAGTGATAGTACGCGACTTTTTTTGGTGCCATTATTGTCGCTTTCATGCTTTTGTTCTCGTTGTCCGATTGTCTCGAGCGAAGCCATTTGTATACGCGTAAAGCTCGTTCGGGGTATCCGGCTCGGCACAAAGCGCGCACGACGCCTTCGAGCGTGTCGTCTTGAATGGAACCACCGCACTTGATTATAGATTTAAGTTCCGATATGGTATCTTCGACGCGTCCGGCTCGAGAGATGACTTTCACGAAGAGATTACTACACCAATCGTTCGGTACGACGTTGAATTTGGCCATATCCGCGAAAATTTTATACGCCTTCTCCGCCGCGACGTCAACGTTTTCGCGCTCGACGCTCATGGTCAAGCACCCGAACAAGGCACTTCCGAACGTGACAATAGATGGCGATGCGTTGTTGCTTGTATTTTCCCCAATCTCTTCGATGTTAGAGTACGACTCGATAATAGAATCGTACACATCTAAAGCTTCTTCGACTCGGTGTGCTTTCACGTTTGCATCCATCCACGCCGTGCGCATGAAATCGTTCACGAGAACGTTCGGATCGCGATTGGCTAAGTTATACACTTTCTCGACGTCTGTAAACCGATTCCCGTGCGTTCCTAAAGCAGTAAGCATTAGAGAATACGTGCGTTCCGTTGCGGGCACGTTTGCTCGTCGCATATCGCGAAAGATTGAAATCGCATTTTCGGCGTTGTTACTCGACGTGTGCGATTTCGTCTTCTTTGCGCAATGTAACAACATCGTGTTGAAGAGAATTTGGTTATCCAGCGTGCTGTTTTCATTCGTTCTGAGCTTCACTGTGTCGTATAAATCCGTCGCTTTCTTTACATCGCCGAGATGAAAGTACAGAAACATAGCCGCACTCGCGACGGAGGACGTTTCCCGCACAGATTTGTTCGATTGCTCGAACAATTCCACGCCTTTCGTAGCCATCGCTTGGCCGTTCGCATCGTCTGCCCTCGGTCGACACGCCGTCAACGCGGACGTCAGGATGTGTCGATTCACGGCAAACCCGAGTTTTTGCATTTGTTCGATGATATCCATCGCGGATTCGACGTCGTTTGCGCGCGCATACACAGACACTAAAGCGCTAAAGACTTGCGACGAGACGTTAAAATAATCATCTTTACCGTTGTTGAGTTTGTTCGTTTCGCGAAGTCTCTTCGATTCTTCCTCGTACCTTTGCAAAAGCGGTCTCGTGATGTTCTTCGCCAACGCGACAGCTTTAGCGTTCGATTCGGTAAACGCCCCGACCGCCAACGATCTTTGTAAACACGACAAGGTTGCGGAAACGATGTATTTGTTCATGTCGCCTTGAACGCTCGGATCCTCTCTCGATCGATTGAATAAGTCCAAAGCAAATTCTAAATCCGGTATCGGAGACGCGTTTGCCGCCGCCGTGATAGCCGCACCGTACGTAATCTCCGTCGGCGCTAAGTACGCAAAGTCCTCGGTGAGTTCTTGGAAAATACTTTTCGCAACGTTGACATTCCTCGCATTCTTTGCCGCCGCGATGACGCCATTGAACGCTCGCACCGCGTCCGTATCGTCTCGAATTCGTTTATCTTTACCTAGTACGTCCACTTTGAACTGTTGGAACGTCTCTAAAGCCTCCTCGCAATCCGCGCAGCTCGCGCAACAATCGATGTAGGAACGATACACGATCGCTTTGGGCGTACCATTTTTCTTCATATTCTCGAAAGCTTTCTTCGCATCGTTCAATCGATTCGCTTTCCCGCACGCTTTTAAAAACGCCGAAACCGTGTATCCATTCTTCGTCAGCGACGTCTCAAACGCCTGTCTCACGAATTCAAAGTAAAACGCGTTGTTGTTTTTAATGTTGTTGCTTTGGTTGCGGTTCTTTTTCGCGCTTTTTGTCGTCGACGCGTTCAAATCGAATCCTTCGTCGTTATTCTCCCCGTCTCTCATCTCCCTCGACATTCTCGATATAAACGCATTCGCCAACCGCCCGCCGTCCATCTTATCGTCTCTCGGATCAAACAACCCGTAATACTCCATCATCAACTCAAACGCGTTCGCTTTCGCGCACTGGTCAAAAAACGGCCCGTGGTGTTGCGCCACGTTCATCTTCTTAAAAAACCGAGACTGCGAGTACGACTCCCTCCTACTAAACTCGCCCTCACCATCCTCTCGTTCGAGAAAGTACCGCCGCGCGAACCGAAACGCTTGCACAGGCGCGTTCATGGTCCCTTCCGATACCCGCAACAACCTCGAAAACTCCTCCACCCGTTCGTTCTCTGATTTCGCGCTCCAACACTCCTTCTCTTCTTCCTCCTTCTGTTCTTCGTTGTACACAAAAATCGCCTCCTCGATGTCCTTCTCCACCTGCGCTTGGAAGAGCACATCTTTCTTCTTGTACTTTTGTACCACTTTATTCGTAGGAGTAGGAGGCGCAATCGTCGTCTTGTTCCCGTTTATGATGTTGGTCTCTTTTCTCCGTCTGCTGTACGTTCGTCTTTTCATCAGTTTCTCCGTAATCGTCGTCGTTATCATCACATCGTCGTCCTTTTCTTCGTCGTCGTCGCATTCCTCCTCCTCTGCTTCTTCTTCTTCTAAAGGGAAAGAAGAAGAAGAAGAAGAAGAAGAAAAATCCGCTTTTTTCTTCTTCTTTGGGTTCTCGGAAATCGCCGCCAGGCGAGAAAACAACCTTCTCGGGGAAGAAGAAGAAGCGAATAAAGAAGAACGTCTTCTCAGAAAAGCAGCGGTAGGAGTCGTCGTGGTCGTCGTGCCGTGCAAAGAGAACGACATATGATTTTTGATGCGAGATGTGTCTCCGTGCGCTCCTTCTTTGTCTTCTTTGTCTTCTTCTCCTCTAATCCAGAGAGAATAATTTCCACGACGTGTGGAGAAAAAGCGTCGCAAAACGATCGCTTTTTTTTATGAACACCTGATGAAAAAAAACGGCGAAGACACTTACGTCCCTAAAAAATCGTCCTTGTCCCTAAAATACAAAAAAAACACAGACAGACAGTTGTATCTACAATTTTCAAAAATCCTCCCATCTTTGCGCGCGCTAAACATGTTGGCACTCCCATGGAAACGCGCGCTGAATTCATGAAATACTGGAAGCTTGCTCAATCTCCCTTGTGTTATTTTAGGGACAAGGACGATTTTTTAGGGACGTAAGTGTCTTCGCCAAAAAAACGGTTCAACAACAACAAAAAGTCAAGGGGAAGAAGTGACACAAAAAAACAGCAGAGACAGAACCGCGTATTCCCGGAAGACTTTTCTTCTGCGCTTCTCGAAGCGGCGTAATAAAAAAGTTCTAACGAGAATATAATTTAGAGATTTAAGAGAATATATCTCGCGCTGAGAGGTTAGAGAGAGAGAAAGAGAGAGAGGGAGTATCATGGGGTGCGCGAGCTCCAAAGCGACTCTGATATCGACGACGACGTCGGGAGGATCATCGTTGAAGAAAAATGAAGAAGAAGAACGAGCGCAACAAAATGTGAATGGAAATTCGTCCAATTCCAATTCGACGACGAAGAAGACGAGGACAACAAAGACGAGGAAGTTAAAACGAAGGTCGCCTCTGAAACCACCTCGGTCCCCGCGCTCGTCGCCTGGTGGGTCCGTTCGTAAAGGGGAGGAGGAAGACGAGGAGGAGGAATATGTAAAGAACGACGACGTCGAAAGGAGCGAGAGTAGCAGCAGCAGTAAGAAGAAGACGAAGAAGATGAAAGCCGAGGTGGAAACGAGCAAATTGAGCTTCACGTTCGAGAGAGAAGACCACCGCGAGGACGAGGAGACGAAGGAGAAGGAGACGAAAGGTAACGTCAAAAACACAAATTCAACGACGAACGTAACGACGACTTTAACGAGCGCGAAGAAACACACAAAACAACCGAAGCTGAAAAACTTTAAAGGTTTGCAACACGACTGCGCGAGCGAGAGCTCCGTGGAAGCCGCCGGGACGGAAGAGGAGGAGGACGACGGAGGCGCGGAAGAAGACGAAGCGTCGACGATGCGACTGTTAGAGAGCACGCAACCTGCGAGGGCGAGGAGAACGAGAGAGGATGAATTAATCACCAGATACGACGATAACGACGACGAGGAGGAGAACGAGGAGGAGAATATCGAGGAGGAGAGAAGGATAGCGTCGAGATCTGGGTCGCTGGTTGAGAGATTTAATAACGCGAGTACGACGACGACGATTCAGACGACGACGACGATTGTTACGCCTTCGGATGACAAGGCGGCTGGGTTACAAAATTCAAATTATACAACAGATAATAAGAACGAGGAAAGTAGTAATCCTACGACGCCTGGATCGAAAACGCCAGACGCGGCTTTGACTGTGGATAAACGCGTAAACTCGGTGACTTTCAAGAAACAGTTGAGAGAGATGCTGGAGAGGAAAAGTTCGGTGAAGATGCCCTCGATTATGACCAATAGCAGCAACGAGACGAAACATGAAATATATCGGAGGAAATCGTCGTTTGATAGTCCTGGATCTGGCAAACCACCGACGACCCCGACGAGCGCGGAAAAGCAACAATTCCGCAGCTACTACTCGCACACGACGTCTATGATTAACCGATCGTCGGTGTCGTTCAACGACCTGAAATTCGAGCATTCCGAGGATGACGTCGCGTTTCTCTTGAAATCGTTGCGAAAATCGGTATTATTTGCAGACGCAAAAGAAGACACGTTGCGAGAGTTAATCTCGGTGATGTGGAAAGAAACCTTTGAGGAAAATTATGCCGTGGTCACGCAAGGGGAGAAAGGTAACGCGTTGTTCTTGGTCGCGGAAGGTGAATTTGACGTTTACGAAAGAGTCACGAAAACGACGACGACAACCTTGGTCAACAATAAGAACACCGACGACCCGGAATCATCGTCTCCACCAGCAACGAAAGCGCCGTTAGCAAAGTCTCGTTTAGGAAGACGATCGCGAAATAGTACGAAATCGGACGACGCTAGAGACGAGGCGCAAGAAGACGAGGAAGACGAAGCGGAGGTTAAGAAGCGCCTATCGTTAGAACGAGAATCGAACCATGTGGCGACATCTTCCGGACAAATTAAGAATAACTTAGTAGCCGTGAGTAGCGAAACGAGCATCAGCGAAAAGATAGATAGTAAAGACGCCGCTTCAACAACTTCGACCACGACGGTAACTGCGCAAGAAGTCGTGGAAGTGAAAGTCAACGTGAAGAAACCGGGCGAAATTTTCGGCGAGTTGGCGTTGATGTACGGTGCGCCAAGAAGTGCCACCGTGCGATCCTCAGAGAGGTCCGAAACGAACGCGTGGTCAACGTGGGTGCTCCCACGTCGCGCGTTTCGAGCGGTTGCTAAAAGGGCGGCTGAAGATTTTAGAGAATCGATTGCGGTGTTCATGAGTCTCGTTCCGGTGTTTGCGCCGTTGAGCGTTGCCGAACGACTGCGAGTCGCAGACGCGATGGAAGAAGTTGAATTTGAACCGGACGAAGTTATATTACAACAAGGTGAAAACGCAGGCGACGACAGTGGATTTTACATCATCGTCTCTGGAGAAGCTTTGGTGTACGTCAACGACGACGACACGCCTGTCGTTGGCGACAGCGACGAAGACGACGATGCTAGGCTTGGCATTTTAGTCAATCATTTGTTTCGATCGAATTTTTTCGGCGAGAAGGCGCTCTTGTTCGAAAAACCAAGAGACGCGACGGTAAAAGTTGGGCCAAACGCACCGCTTCGGTGCTTGAAGTTGAAGCGCGTCGATTTCGTCGCGATGATGGGTACGTTGCAAGATTTGTTATCGAGACGAAATAGCGTGACGCAAAAGCGAAACTCGAAGAAGGTAAAGATATCGAGTCCCCAGAGCGAAGAGAAGAAGAGAAAGAGCTTTCACTCGTACGACACCTCTCCTGATAGTGGGAAACTGGAAACGCTAGAAAGTGGCGACGATGATGCTGAACGTAGTAGCGCCACCGCAGCTGTGGGTGAAATCGATGAAGGCGACACCAGCGCGCAAGATTCCCAGAAAAAGTCACCAGTGAAGACATTCCAAGGTATCCTCCGCATACGCCGCGTTGGCATGGGATCGCGAAATTTGTATTACGACGCACACAATCCAGCCGATGAATCGTCTATTTACCGGGACGTCGACGCCATTGGTGCCTTCAACGAATCATTCGTCCAAAGCATCACCTCTGGTTCGTTCAACGCGTCTTTGCAGCCGTTCATTTTCACAGTCTCCGAGGGTACTTTAATCGGTGGCGGTGCGGTCGGATGCGTCAATGAGTGCAACCACTACGACACGCAACAAAAATACGCTATCAAACGCGTTCGGAAAGTTGCGGTGAAATCCTCTCCAGAGCACGTCTTGTCCGAGCGTAAAATAGTCGCGGAATTGAACCATCCTTCGATTATTTCCTTACACGGCGCCTTTCAATCCGATCGACACTTATATTTCCTCATTGATTTGATGAACGGGTTTGATTTGATGGATGCGCTCGTCTCGGTCGCGACGGTTCGGAAAATGGCTCACACTACCAAACCAGACGCGCCTTTAAGGAAAGTTTTGGTTGGATTTGACGAAGACGCCGCTCGGTATTACGCCGCTCTCATCGTGTGTGCGTTTGAGTATTTACACGAATTGGGCATCATCTACAGAGATTTGAAACCAGAAAACGTATTTTTGGATAAATCAGGACGAGCTAAAATTGGCGATTTCGGCTTTGCGAAGAATATTGGCGAAAGTGGTCATCAAACGTTTACGTTTTGCGGGACACCTGGGTATGTCGCGCCAGAGATGGTCTTAGCGCGAGGGTACTCCTACGGCGTCGATTGGTGGGCCCTCGGCGTGTTGATTTACGTCATCATTTCCGGGTTACAACCGTTCGGTCAAAGAGGCCAAGGAGAAAGAGGAGGCGATAATCAACCGCCGCAAAATAATCCGTTACAAGTCATGCAACGCATCGCCGACGCGAGTTTCCAAGTGACTTACCCGATTTACACCTCCGAGGAAGGTTGTGATTTAATCGCGGGTTTGTTACAACGACGCGTGGCGAAACGATTAGGTAACTTGAAAGGTGGCGCGCAAGCGATTAAAAATCACCCGTGGTTTGAAAACTTCGACTGGAAGGCGTTGGAGAGTGGCGCTTATCCACCGCCACAGTTGCCAGAGCCGTCGAAAGCTATACTGTCGTCGCACACAGCGCGATTGGCGGAAATTGAAAAGATGGTGTTGGAGCAAGAAATGCGCGACGACGAAAAAGGCGAGAACGATCCAAAGTTACTCGCAGCGAGAGAGATCTTTAAAGACTGGTAGAATGTAGAATAGAATGTTGTATATTAATTGCGCAATAGTGATGTAACTTTACAAGTGCCACTGGTACCCGGTACTATGGTATCTCTCTCTCTCAGCATTTACCCCCTCTTCTTTGTGAAGACGAGACAACACTTGATGATTATTAGCGTTTGAACAAAAATTGTAAATCCTCCGGCGACAACTTCGCCATGCTCGCCTCGTTTCCATCCATCGTCCCTTCAAAAACTAACCGCTTTAGCTTTTGTAATTCGTGCATTTTCGATTCGATCGTGTCTTTACACGCGAATCGAAACGCGGTCACCTCTCTCGTCTGTCCGATTCTGTGCGCGCGCATCACCGCTTGCATCTCCACCGCAGGATTCCACCACGGCTCCAAGACGAAAACGTAATTCGCCGCCTGCAAGTTCAAACCTTCCCCTCCCGATTTCAAAGAGATGATAATCGCGTCCACGTCTGGGTCCGTGCAAAACTCGTGCAAATTTTGCGCTCTCGCCGTGACAGGCATCGATCCGACCAGTTTGCGAATGACGAAATTTTCCTTCCTCATGCGCCACTCGACGATGTCAATCATGCTCGTGTACTGCGAGAAGATGATGGCTTTGTTCTTTTTACCATCGCGACCGCTTCGGATCTCACGGAGCTTTTCCATCATTTTCTCAATCTTCGAAGATGTTCGGTATTCGCTCAAATCGATTTGATTCAAGATTGATTTGTTCGGCACGACGTCATCGGCGTCGAGTTCGCCTTTGCCTTTCTTCTTGACCCCGCCGCCTCTTTCGTCTTTTGGCGCTTTGATCTTATCGATCGCTTCGGCGTCTGGAAACAAGTCGATGGTCAAATTGGTTCGACATTTTGGACATTTAATGCCATCTGAGCCAAAATCAATCTCCAAGTACGGTTGAATGCACTCGCGGTGGAAGATGTGTTTACACTTGGACGTCGCCGCGTCTTCCGGTTCGACTTTCTCGCCGCAATCGGGCATGCCGCAGTAATGCATGGTTTCTTTCGCGTCAGACGGAACGTTCTCTCGGACTTCGTACTCTTGCTTCTTCTTCGTTTTCTTCTTCGCCTTAGTGTATTCTTCTTCCTCTTTCTCCTCCTCGTCGTCGTCCTCCTCTTTCTTCTCAAATTTCATCTCCGCCTGTTGGTTGCGTAACTTTGGATTGCGAGAATGCAAAACCAAATACGGGTGATCGCACGCTTGTCGCAACCTGGAAAGCAACTCGAACACGTGCGCGTAGTTATTTAACACCGTGCCTTTCTTGACAAACCCGTCGAATCTCGCGGTAACGTTCGCGTACAACGCTTCATAAAAATCTCGCTCGGTTTGGTCAAACTCGGGTTCCAGGACGTTTTCGGTCAACGGCGGCAACACGACGTCGGCGGCCCGTTCTTTCTTCGTTCGTCTCAACATTGCCGGCAGTAAAATGTCGTTACGAAGCGTCATGTACGCTCTCTTACCTGCGCCAACACCACCGTAGCGTTGAATCGGGTTGATGACGTCCTTGTTAAACTTTGAAAAATGTTTCAAAGGAGCGTGCCCGCACTGGACGCAAAAAGCGTTGTTCGGTCCCATGTCCCAACAGGCGCTTTTGCAACCACAAAGGCCTTCTTTCAAACCGTCTTTAGTGCCGACTTTTGCGGTGCAAAAGTAAAACGAGTACGGTTCCATTTGTAAGAAACGGACGAGCGAGTATAAATCGCCGACTCTGTTTTGTAACGGCGTTCCGGTGAGACACCATTTGTAGTCGCTATCCAAAGCGTACACGGCTTTCGCGGTTGACGTGGTCCTCGCTTTGATTTTATGCGCCTCGTCGAGAATGATTCTTTCCCAGTGAATTTGATGCAAAGATGAGGTTTGAAGCAATAACTCCTTGATGTCACGGTCGTCCGTGTTGCCGAAAAGTAAGCTGTTGTCGTCGCTGTTCGTGTCGTTTTCACGATCTCGTTTGATTTTCGGAGGAGTGACTTTGGTAATTACGATCTCTTCTTCTGTTTCTGTTCCATAATCTTCTCCTTCTTCTTCTTCTTCTTCTTCTTCCGATTCCATTTTAAAATCCGAATCGTCGTCGTCGTCGCTGCCTTTCTTTTTCTTTTTCTTCGCGCTTTTGTTCTTCTTCTTCGTTTTTTTGGCGGCGGCGGAGGTGGCCTTCTTCTTCTTCTCTTTCGCCGCGGGCGGTTTCTTCGACGTACTTCTCGTACTTCTCGTCGTCGAAGCAACCACAGTCGCGTCCTCTTCTTCCTCGTCGCTATCGCAATCCAAACAAATCACTTCCGTCTCTTTATCGTCCATGACCTCCATTTTATATCCTTTCGATTTTATCGTCGTCTTTGGTTTCGGCGAATCCATCAACGCGTTCACGGCGACATCGACATCTCCGCCGCTATTCACGACTGCTTTTTCAATCATGTTTCGGGGAAAACCAAAGCCCATCTCGACGATTTTCGTGACTTTCGGTTGAATCGCTTTCAGTTCTTCCTCCGTGATTGCTTCGTCGTCCTCGTTAGAGCCGAGGACGAGACCTTCGGCCGCAGCCGCTCGCGCTTTATGCGCTCCGTCGTACATGGACATGTCACGACCGCCTTGCTGCATGTAGCCACGCGCGATAGCCATTAACGATTTACCACCACTTTTCCTCTTTTCTTCTCTACCACTACCACTGTTCAAGTTTTCCAACGTTTCCTTCAACTTGTCTTTCGAGATGACGTTCAACGTCGCCAACGCTTTCGTATTCGCGACTTCTCTCGTCTTCTCAGTTTTTTCGAGTTTCTGAGTTCTCTTCGCGTGTGGGCCGCAAAAGTACTTGTTGTGCACCGCCAACGAGCGAGGAAGAAACAGCTTGAAACAATGCGCGCACGGCACTTTACTCTGCATCTCGCATTTGCGGTACTCGGCTTCTAAAACCGGAAACGTCGTGAGCACGACATCCGCGGCGCGCATCTCCTCGACGATCGTCTTCCGTTTGCGGTCGTTATAATACACGAACACTTTCAACGCGTTCTCTTTCGTGCACAACTTTATTTCGTCTTCCCATTGAACCAACGCAGAGGTGGGAACGACGACCAACGTGGTACTCTTGTTCTTTGAAGAAGAAGAAGAAGCATTCGCGTTGGTTGCCGACATTTTTGTCGCGCTCGATACGTGTTCTTCTCGGCCGCTCTTCGGGCTACCCTTCTTACTGCGTTTGCTATTCTTCGCCTTGGGTTCGTCTTCTTTTTCTTCTTCTTCTTCTTCTTCTAAATTTAAGTCTAGTTCTACCCTTTTCTCGTCGCCGTCCATCTCCATCACTCCAGCCTCTCGCATTCGATCCAATCTCAACTCCTTACTCATCAACACCAACGACACCGCCTGAATGGTCTTCCCCATCCCCATCTCGTCCGCTAATATCCCGCCTTTCACCTGCGTCTTCTCGTTTCCCATCATCCACGCCAACCCTTCTTTTTGAAACGGCAACAAACTCCTCACCAATCCTCTCGGCGGCTCCGCCGGTTGAATCTCTCCTCTTTTCAAAAACGTCCCGGCGTTTGGATCCACCTCGTCCTCCTCGCACTTCGGCTTACTCGCCGACGTCAAAGTCCTCATCAATTCTTCTCGCATCGCTTCGTCTTTGATGTATTCGTTATTCGTTTTCACTCTTTGCGTTTTCCCGAGCTTCTCCAAGTGCACATTCTTTCCTTTATTCTTCATCTGTTTCGAATGTTCCTTCTCCCCTTTCCAATACGTCCGCTGTTTCACCTCCTCTTGGGTCACCCCTTCAAACCGAACGCAATCCGCGTGATACCACCCGGTCACGTGGCTAAAAAACGCCCCGCGCCATTGATACGGCATCCCAACTCGAACCGTACTCTTTTCTATCGGTTCCGAACATTTCCCGCACTTGGCCCTGGATGACGGTGACATCCCCGCCATGAGAAGGTACGGTGTTCTGGGGACGTTTGGATTCGCGTCCAAGTATTGATTGTCCAATCGACACCACGCTTCGTCTCCGAGAACTTGAACGATCGTAAATCGAGGGTTTCTTGGGTCGATGAGTTGGTTGATGGACATTTTTGTATCTGTGATCTGAGCACCACCACGAATGAAGTGCGAGGTGGTCGGGTTTGAAAGTTGTGCGCTCTATTTGTGAAGATTTCGAGATACGAATGTGATGACGTTGACGTGACATGTGACATTTATGCTATAGTACGAGTCATATCGCTTTCGCTACGAAGAAGAAGTCTTCTTATTCAATACTACTCATTTGCTTTCACAAAATCGTTTTGCATTATTCGTAGTAAGATTAAATTCAGGAGAAGAGCTCGGGAAACGCCTCTCGTTTGACTTTCTCTTCTTCGTCGCTAAAATCGAACGCTTCGAGGACGCTCTCGGCGAACCGTTTCACCTTCTCCCTGCTGTTTTCAAATTCCTTGTCGATATCTTCCTTACTCGCGTTTGCATCTCGTAACCTCTGCTCTAACTCCGCGAACGCTCGCACCGTCTCATCTTTTCTCTCGTTCGCTCTCTCTCTCGCCTCCTCCGAGGCGAATTTCTTCGAGACGCTCTTCAAGACGATGGACAACGTGCACACGTCGCGGACGTTGGCGTACGCCTCCAACGCCGGTCTGGCGGAGGTGCAATCCAACGTCGCGTTTCGTAATCTCGCGATCGCTTCTTCCGATCCAGTTTTCACGACCACAACACCCCCATCGTTCTCGTTCTTCTTCTTCTCTTTTCCTTCTTCTTCGAGGATAGATGTGATGATGTCGTTCCGGAGCGTTCGCAAGCGTTGCAAAGTGACTTGCAAAGGCCCGAGTTGGAATGTCGATTGGCTTTGTTTGGTAAAATCCATCATCCCAGCGGCGAACGCTTCCTTCTTCTGAGAAGAAGAGTTGCAAAAAAGCAAAAGGCTACCACATGCGAGTAAAACGTCTCTCCTCTCGCGTCGTCCTCGCTTCGAACGATGCGTGTTAGTGTTCTTAGTATTCGTATTCGTTGTTCTCATCGTGTCTCTCTCGCCGCCAAAATCCTCCTCCTTATCATCATTATCATCATCGCGTCTAGGTTTGACTGCTGCGTTTTCGTTGCGAATACTACGAATGCAAAAGCTCTTTTTAACTCTGCTATTTCTTGTCGTCCTCGTCTGGTGGCTAAAGAGCGCGATGCTGCTCGAAGAACGAGCCGCAGAAGCAGAGAAGCGATGCATCGAAACCGTTGGAAAAATGCCGACATTTCCCCATAAACAATTGTTTACATAAAGAAGAAGTTAAAGAAGAAGAACAACAACAAGAATGGTATTCAACAAACGAAAAGAGGAGGAAATCGAGGAGACGGAGGAGGAAATCGACGACGACGTCTCCAACCTGAAACGTCTCACTCGAGACGCGTTTTCGGACATCAAATCGTTGCGAGAAAAAGTGCACCGATTGGAAACGAATGCACTGCGAACGTCTTCCTCTTCACCAAATTCGATATTCCACCGCGTGAAAGCGAAAGTGGAGAGCGGTTTTCTCCACCCGCAAGCGGACGAGAACCAATTTAACGTCACCGCGAGTCAGCGCGCGAGGAAAGGCGCGGAAATGAAAGTGAACTGCGAGACGCACTTTCCGAAAATTGGACACGTTTTAACCTCTGCGTTTGCGTGCGAAGGAGGGAAATTGGTACGTTTTTCTTTACACGTGAGCGACGATACGCGGTATCGATTTTAGCCCCGGTAATAAACGCACACTGACATCCTCTCTCTCTCTCTTTCTCTCTTTGCAGTTCACGGAAGACGGGCAAGAGTTGCACGCGGTAACCTTGCGAAAACTTTCGTACAAAATATCCAACGCGGTACCTTCGCTCGTTCCGGACGGCGTGACGATACGAGTCACGCCGCTCGGTTTTGAAGGCCGCGATCAGTTTGCATCTTTGTCTCCGATTCAAGAAAACGCGTCTTTAACTGGATTTGGGTCCACGGGCGCGAGTTATGCAGCGTTGGGCGATGGGGATTCAGCGGTGAGCGTCGGGTGCGAAGTGAGTCGAGACGCGACGGTGAATTTGGCCATGTGCGCCGGGAATAACACGCGAGTGGACGAACCGACGGCGAGAGTGATTGGTCAAGGGAGTTGGAGGAGTAAAAGGAAAGATAATAAGAACAAGGATACGAATAAGAAGAACGTGAATTACGCCGGCGCTTTAGGAGGATCAGTGGACGCGAACGGGCAAAATATTGCCAGCGTCAGCGTGGCGGCGGCCATAGAAGACGTGGTTGTCAGCGCGTGGGTACAAAAAGATGTTTTAGGTGGCGGCAGTGGTAAATCATCGTTTTCAAAATCTAAAAGTAAACGAGGCGGCGGAGGGGGTGGGGGCGAAGATGTCTTCGAGTGGGGCGTCGTCGCCACGAAACCACCGAGCGCGAGACTGAAACCAGCCACGGCTACTTTGAAAGACATTTTGTCGCCGAAAAATCTCGGTTGGGGGTGCGTTTTCGGCCACTCCAACGCGGTCGGCGGGGAACACGTGGAACTTTTCGCGCGCGTATACGGCGATGGGTTTCAAAAACCGTCCATGAGCCTGTTTCCCGGAATCGTCGTCAATCGAGACGAACGCGGGAATTTCGATACGGCGTTCGGTATGAGAGCTCATTGGTATTTATAATAATTTTCTCTTTTCTACTCGTAGTAAATCTTCCTTTGCTTTCTGAACGCGCGCAACTTACCGTAGTAGAGTACACATCTATTTTCTTCTCTATTTTTGCATTTTCGCCGCTATGCTCGCTCTGTATTTCTTAAAGTTCTCGAAGCGCACGGCGCGACCATTTTCAATCGCGATGAACTCTTTGCCAACTTGTTCGACGAAAAACTGGTCGTGCGAAACCAAAATCACGCCTCCTTTGAAATCCGAGATGGCTTTCGCGAGCGCTTCGCACGATTCTAAATCTAAGTTATTCGTCGGCTCGTCTAAAACGATCAAATGCGGTTTAAAATAGGACACCGCGGCCATGGCGACCCGCGAACGTTGACCCCCGGAAAGACTTCCGGATGGTATGCTTTGTAACGCAGTCGGCACGCCGCAACTAGATAAATGTCCTCTAATTTCTTGCTCGTGTTTGTAACTTCCGTCGCCTTTTGATTCCTCGAGCATAAATTGCAACGGAGTCATGTCGTATTTCAACTGCTCGGCGTGGTGTTGATTCACCAACGAGATTCGAGCGCCGTGGTCGCGCTTCACCGAACCGCCGGTACTTTTCAAAGCGTTTGTGATGACTTTAACTAAAGTCGTTTTCCCTTGTCCATTCTCGCCGAGCAAAACGACGCGCGATTTCGAATCGACGCTTAAATCGACATCTGTGAATATATCTTTCTCTGTGTTTGGGTACCGAAACGAGCAACTATCAAGCATGGCGATCGATTGTGATTGCAATTCACCTCCCGCGCATAAACTTAAACTATTCTCTCTATCTTCTTCTAAATCCGCGAGTTCGTTTTGTTCTTCCTTGGCTTCCAACTCTAATTTCTTCGCCTCGGAGGCTTTCTTCTGCATCATATTGATTTGCGACGAGGAGCCGCCGTAGCGGAACCCGTGCCCAGCGAATTCTTTCAGCGTGTCAATCTTTATCTGTCTCAATTCCGTGCGTTTTTTCAACGCGATTTGCTGTTCTCTCCTCTTTTTCGCCCAACTGGAATAGTTCATTCGATGCGACGTGACTCGTTTGGCGACGCCGGATATATGCAACGAATCCGTCGTGGTTTCGTCCAAGAAGTGTCTATCGTGCGAAACGCAGACGATAATGCGAGACTTCCAAACTGGATTCTCCGCCAGCTCTTTTGCTAAAAACAATACCGCTTGAATCGACAAATGATTCGTCGGCTCGTCCAAGAATAATATATCGGGAGTCGCGAACAACGCGGCGGCTAAACTCGTCCGAACTCTCCACCCACCAGATAACTGTTTCATTTTACGACTGGCTAGTTCCTCGCTGAAACCGAGACTACAAAGCAATTGCGACGCTCTGGCGTGCGCGGACGAGGACTCTATAGAATCTAAATGTTCGTGAACGACAGAAATCCTTTGCACGTCACCTTCTCCGCTCGCGTTGGATTCCAACTCTTTCAACTCCTCCAACAAAAGTCGTCTTTGCACGTCCGCGTGTAACACAACGTCCACTGGTAACCATTCTTCTTGCTCCTCGTTCAACGTGACCTCTTGATTCACGTAATGCACGAAAACATCCTCTGAGAAACCAACCTTGTCGCCCACCCGTCTGGACGCCAAATACTTCAGCAAAGTAGACTTGCCTGTTCCATTTCTTCCAATCAACGCGTACCTTCTCCCAGGTACGAACGTCAAAACGCAATCGTTGATTAGATCCTGCCCTCCACCTGGATTCGGCACGTTTAAGGGCCCAACTTCAATCGTTCCAATCGAACCGTTCCCTCCGCCGCTACTTCCTTCGATGCGCCTCTTCGCCGCCGTCTCCCGCGCGACGTCCAGTTCTCTCAACAACTTCCTCACCTCCTCCTCGCTCTCTTCGAGTTTTTTCCTCATTTTCCGTTGCTCTTTCTCTTGCGTTTTATCTTCGTTTTGATTTCGATGATTCGTATTCGTGCTAAAATCCGGCAGCCGCTCTCTTTCCTTCTCTCGCAACCGCCTCGCCACTTCTTTCTCGAATTCGCTTTCTTCCTCTTCCCCTGGAGCTCCACCTAATTTCACGTTTATCACTCGCGTCGTTGCGTCCTCCTCTTTAGTAGTAGTGCTCCCTTCTTCACCTCCGCCGTATAACAAATCGTGCGCTCTCGTGCACTGCGCTCTCGCCTCTTCTTCGTCTTCACCTTCGAACAATTCCATCAAAAGTGGCGTCACGAAATCCAGAAACTCCTCTTTGTCCTCAAAACTTCCATCAGATAAACTGGTGAACAGATACTCGAGCGTGTCCTCGTCGATGATGTTCTCGGGGAGGAACCAGGAGAAAGTAGAGGCGAAAAGCACTCGGAGGGACTCGGCGGTGTGAGACTCTGAAAGAGGAGGAGGAGACATGATGATCGATGGTGTTGTAAAAGTGTGGTTTTTTCTCTCCAATTTGGTATATCTTCTAGTGATGGTACAAAGCGGCCGCCGGACATCCTCCGCTCTTCTCGTCTCGTTTACTACTTTTTATTCTTCAACCAGTGCGGCCTATGTCTCCTCTCCTCTTGTTCTTTCGCGTATAACTCTGGGTTTTCTTCTAACCGTCTCTTTTCTTCTTTCTGCAATCGCTCGGCGACGCGTTCGGCTTCCTCTTCGCACAGTTTCGCCTTTTCCTCGTCGTCCTGTCTCGACAAGACTAAATAATGCGCCACGGATTTGTACCCGCTCGCGATCGCGGCTCGGTACATGTTCCCAGTCGGCATCCGCCCTTTCTTCGTGCGACAGAAAGAACAGTTACATATATCTCGGCACACCGGGCACTCCCACTCCGGATTTTCGTTGATTTCCAGAACGTTTTCCCCGTAGCGCATGTACACGCAATCGCCGCAAAACTTCCCGCGCATCATGTTGCACTTCCTGCACGTCGTGTGCGTTCCCAGCGTTTTCTGCCTGCATTGGTGACAACACACGCCTCTGTTGTTGTCGTACAACCGTCGACCTTGTTGGTCGTACCCGGAGACGAAGAGTTGCCATTCCGATTTTCGATCGCCCAAGTTTTTCACTTGCGCTTGCGTGTAGATTTCCTCGTTATACGTCGGTTCCCAAAGATTTCTTTCATCAGGCACAAAAACGTCCGGCGCTTTCTCTCCGCGCACGCGAGAGGACGTCCGCCTCGGTTGTTTCGATCTATCCATCGTTATTGAGTTTTCAGAGCGTTTTTTGACTCGCTTTTTGGATAATAACGATGATGTCGCGCCGTTTTTGTTCTTCGATTCCATCGTCATCACTTTTTTCCTCGCGTCGTCGATGCCGAACGATTTCATGCGTTCGATGTTTTTTTGTATCCGCGCGTTGCGCTCGGCTTCGTATTGCGTGAGTATTGGTTCATTCGTGTTGGTGGTTATGGTGGTGGTGATGATGTTCGCATTATTGGTGGTTTCTTCGAGCATGACGACGCGTTGATTCGTGTTTACTAAGCGCTTTTTTATGTGGAGAGTAGTTGTAAGGGGAATTTTGAATTTTGAAAGGTCTGCCATTTTCCGCATCCGGTCGCTTCGCCGCCTGCTCGTATTCTTACATTCTTCTTCTACCGGAGCAGAGCATTTCGATCTCTCTCTCTTTCTCTCTCTCTATATATATCTATTGCGCACAAATGCGTGACGTTGTGAAGGTCTCTATCGTCGTAAACGCGGATAAGATGTTGTCGTTGTTGTTGTCGTCACGTCACCGGAGGCCTTTCGCCTTTCCGGAACAGTCTCTTGTACTCTTCTTCTGCGAGTAGTCGTTTTTTGCCGCCGTCTTCTTTAGCGTTATCCTTCTTTTCCTCCTTTTCCTTCATCTTCTTCCTGTTCTTGTTCTTCCAATTTTCGTCGAAATACCCGACGGCGATAAACTTGTTTTGGATTCGAGGCGGGTCTTTTTTGTACTTCTCCAACAAGTTTCGACAGCGGTCTTTACTCGCGAGTTTTACGACGGCGCTGCCGTAAAAGAAGCCGGTTTTTGAATCCATCATCCATTCGATTTCGGCGTTGTCGTCGTTTAATTTTAACGCGCTTTTGATTTCCGTGGCGGTGACAGAAAGTGGGAGTTTGCCGATGAACAACGTTTTCGATTCTTTCCTCGGGCGTTTGTTGCTGGCGTTGATTTTCGCGTTGCCGCCTTCTAAGGTGAGCAAGCGCTTTTGTGCCGCCGAATCGACCGGTTCGATCGAGCGTAACTCCTTACCGACTTTACACAGAGGACATCTCAGGTTTTCCACGTCGTGCGGGTCGTTTTTATCGTCGCTTTTAGTCTTATTCGCGTTCCAAGTGTTGCCGTTGCTCCCTTTTTTTTGTCTCTTAATAAAACTGTTCTTCTTCGTATTCGCTTCGATTATGTTCCTGCACCCGTCGCAAACCAAAACGGGCACTTTACACTTTTGATCTCCGCAGACAAACTTCCCCTCGTATTTTGACCACGCGCGTTCGCACGCGCAACACTTACTCGTCGTCTCTAACTCGCCTTCTCTCTCCGCCATCTGCGCCTCTCTCAAATCGAATAAGTAGTTTTTCCCTTTCCAGAACCCACCGCTCTCCGGGAACGTCTTCAAATACCTATCGACCCCACCTCTGACCATGGCAATCCCTTTCGTTTCCTTCAAGTCGCCAACCCGTTCCATTTGCGAAATCAACGCCGACGCTCGTTCGCATCGTATGCCCCCGGTGCAGTACATCATTACCCGCTTCCCTTCCAACTGTTTCTTCGTCTCGGGCAAATTTAACCACTTGGGAAACTCGCGACTGTTTCGCATCTCCGGGTTCAAAAATGTCGCCCCACCTTCCGGCGGTTCAATCCTCCCAATATCCACCTCGTAATGATTTCTCACGTCAATCACCACTGAATCTTTATCCTTCAACATCTCGTGATATTCAATCGCGTTCACGTGTTTGCTCTTATTCTGTTTCAACGACGGCGCTTTCTCCTTCTCCAACCCGTAGGCGACTAACTCGTCCTTCGGTACGAGCGTCAATTGCTTAAACCGTTGCGAATGCTCCACCATATCGGTAATCTTAAAATCCGTCTCCTCAAATATTTTGTCAAATTTTCGTAATCTTTGGCAAAACTCTCGCGCTGAGTTTGGATCTTTTGCTGTCAAAGTGCAATTCGCGCCTTCTTGGCTCACCCGCCCTCGCCCGGTCACCCCTAACTCGTTCCCTACTTGTCTCATGAATCCTAAGACCGATTTCATTTTCGCTTTGGACCATTCCGGTTCCACGTATTGGTAGAACAAAATTTGCGAGGCTTTGGACAGAGGGTTGATTTTGTTCCTGTTCTCTGGATTATTTGAGTTGGTAAACGCGATCGCGGGTAACGCGCGGTATGAAACCGGTTCGGATTCGAACGCGTTCACTTTCTCTCTCTTATCCATTTCCCCGTCGCGTGACATTTCACCGTTATTCGTAGTATTCGCAAAGATGAGTACACGTATCAATCATCAGCGCTCAAAACGATGACAGTAGTAGCAGTAGCAGCAGCAGCAGCGCACACTCTCTCGCTCTCGCTCCTTTTCTCTCTAGAATTGGTGCGTTCTTTGTTGTTGCGCTCTAGAGTGTTCCCCGGGGAAAGTTGCGTTTGTTTTGAGGACACGAACCCATCTTTTCCCCGTCAGAGACTGACGCGCGAACACGTCCGTTTAAGAAGAAGTCAGAGAGAGCAGTACATCAGGAGGGCAACGAAAACGATGGAGAAGAGCAAGTGTTACCCGAAAAGGCGCGCATCATTTCTCCCGATGCTCTTCCTCTGCGTATTCTTCTTCCTCTTTTGGTGTCGTTCGTCTGCTGCTTCAGCGGGGAAACACCAGCGCGTCGAGCGTTCGTCTCACGCCTCCCGAGTCGTAAACGACGAGGACTTTGACTCTGGTTTCGCAGAAATCGATGGTAATAACGTCGGTGGTGATGGTGGTCTGTTCGGCTCGATTTTAAGCGACTTGATGTGGCGAGACGGGAAGAAGAAAGGAGTGATGAGGTTTACGAAGAGCAGAAGCGATTTCGAGCGCGAGTGCGCCTCCTCCTCCTCCTCCTCCTCCTCCTCGGAAGGCGCGACATCTCAGAAGAAAACATTCGCAAAGTGCGCGGCAGATAACGCACAGAAAATCGAGGAGTATCGAATCGACGTGCCTTTAAACGTCGCGTTCGTTGGATTTGAAAACGACGGGCGATACGACGTCGCCATCCGCCCGGAGGAACAGGCGAGGTGGTTGGAACGTCTGAACGTAAAGTTGAGGCACGAATACGTCGGCGACGAGGAAGAGAAAGAGGAGGAGGAAAAGAGGAGCAAGGTTTCGTACAACGTGCACTCGAGAGTGCTTCAACTCGGGTCGAACGTGTTGAAGGTGTTCGAGGAGGCAATCGAGAAGCACTCGCGAGACGTGCATCGCTTGCACGGACAGGTGAACCGCATCGACAGTAGAATCGTGGACGCGTACGCGATTGAGAAGTTAGCGGATGATTTAGCGGAGTTTTTAGGATTAGAAGAGGAACATTTTATGATTGTCGTGAACGCAAAAACGGTGGAAGGTGATGTTGGCGGCGATGATAAAGTGCCCAGGTATGGATTTCGGTACGGATTAACCGACGAAGAAGTCGTCGTCCTGCGAGAAGATGTAGAGGTTTCTAAAAAAGCAGAGCTTTTCGCGAAGAAAGCCATCGAATGGAGGGCAGAAGAGTTACGCAGTGGCGAGTTGACTCACGATCACGACGATAGGGTGTTCCTCGGTGGAAGCAGCAGCGGCGGATACGGTAAAAAGACAAAGAAAAAAAGGACGTCAAAGATTACCGAACAGTTGAAAACGCTCCTCTCGAGAGATGGATTTGGCGCGCACGGCGTCTTGGGCGAAATGGACGAGATTGAAGACGACGCGGAGTTTTTACGGTTGAAGAAAGGAGTGGATTTTAGAAACGACGGAGAACATCAAGGCGAGAAAAGTATGAAGAAGATGCTTTCGATGCACGATTTGAGGACGTTTGGCGATCTTTGGGCGGCGAGGCAAGATTTCGCGGTGGAGGTGAACGGCCACGGAGGTAGTGCGAAGAACAAGAAGAACAAAAAGAGTTCAACGTCGATAATAAAAGTCGTCGACGATAGTTCGTTGAAGCAATTCGCTTTGCAAAAACTCAACGGCGACGATATCATCGCTGCCACACGAATCGCGAGACAAATCGCGAAAATCGAACAAGGCCACGAAGGATGTCTCACCGAAGCCATCCTCTCCTCGAGGACGAAAACAGTATTCTTGGATTTATCCGCCGGCCCGTTCACGTGGGGTAGTTTAGAGCGCGCGCACACGAAGAAAGTAATCGGACACGGTGCGCACGATTTCCCGAGCACGAAGATGCGGTTTGGAAGTGGACGTAAAATGACCAGTCAAGAGTTTGCGGTGAAGAGAAAACGCCTGTCGCAACAACTGGACGCGGCGCGAGGTAGGCGGTTGGAAAAATCACACCAAAGCCGCGACGAGTTGACGTCGAAAAATTTAGCCGCGGTAGAGATTGACTTACTAGAGCGTTTTTTCAACGAGCACTGTTTACACGAAGCGAACGAAGGCGCGGCGAAAGCGTGCGAGGACGCGATGAAGACGAAAACTGCGTTGGAGCACGGCGCGGATGCCGATTTTGATGTGGCGTCGTTTGGAGAATCAGTACGATTGAGTGGAGACGGCTCGGAAGATGCCAAGACGTTTTTTCAAACGCCCGGTCAGTTTGCGAACGACGTGTTCCTTGCCGAAGCGACGGCAATGATTGGCGCGTACGCTTCTTCCGTCATCGTGCCGCCGGCGACGAGACGGTCGTTTTTGAAACGCGCGAAACCATACAAGACGATTCACGCGTATATGTACGTCCTCGAACTCGGTGAGAAAGATGAATACGAGAAGAACAACAACAACAAAAAGATTAATACTGATAAAAAGAACGAGTACCATTACGCGTACTCGGATGCTTTACGACTGGAAATCTTGGACGCGTTAGATGCGAGTTCGTTGAAATCGACTAAAGTTTCCGCGACGGCGCGTATCGTCACCGCATCGGAAGAACCGGCGATGGCATCAGCTTTCGCATCAGCTTTGAGAACCGGTAAAGTTTCTGGGTTTGGTGTCGATGGAAAACAAAGCGACCACGCTCGATCGCGATGGTTGGACGTCGACGCACTCGCGCAACATTTGCTCGTGGATGATGAAAAATACACGCGCGAAGAAGACGAGGACAAAGAAGAAGAGAACGAAGACCACTTGGAAATTCCTATTTTCGTCTTTGACCAACGCTTCGATGGCGAACACAGAGACTCTCCGTTATTTTTCACGAATGCAAAACCGGTAGAAGTTATTCGCGACGCCATCTTTGTCACTCGCTCGAGTCCAATCAACGAAAAGCTTCTCTCGTCGACGCACGGGAGAATGCCCTTTTCGGCGTCGAGATCCTTTTGCGAAATCAAGACGCTCGAAGCGGACTTCGCGGACCCGGCGAGAGAAGTGGCCTCGATGGTGGCGCAATTCGTTTCCGGACTCATCGCACCGCACGAATCAACGTCGTTTACGAGTAGTCATCAAAATGGGTCCGAAGAAAACGTCGTCGAAGCTATGAACGGTTACGCGTGGTCCGTCGGAGATAACCCGTTCAGTTTCACAACGCCCGGGTCTCGATTTGGCTCCATACACCGCGAAATTGCGCGCAGAAACATCGTCGTTGCACAAATCGACCGCGTTTTATTGACGTATAATCGTGCCGTTGTTTCGCTCGAACGCATCGATGCGAAATCGGACGGCGTCTACGAAGCCGCGAAAAGCGGCGAAGGTAAGCGCTTATCGGCTGAACTTCGCGCCTCGAAAAAAGCTGCGTTTCGGTATTTGAAGGAAGCGCAAACGTTGTTATCTTCCGTTTCCTTACACGCGGACGAAGCTTCCGCGAAAGTCTCCCGGGCGAAGAAAGAGGTGGACAAATTTTTCGCCCACGCTACGGTGCTCAGCGACCACGTGCACGCTCGCGAAAAGAGGAAACAGTACCTACTCATGTCCTCTGCGTCGAGCTCTGCGTCCTCGACTATTTCTTCCTACATAAGTAGCATGTTCCGAACGCTGTTGTGGTTCCTGTTTGCCATCCTCTTCTTTTATTTACGAATGAAACAAACGACCGATAAAATCCGAATGGCCAAAACCAGATGGACAAAGTCAGCGCTCGATTGAAAAGTACTGAGATGTGGAAATATTTAGATCATAGAGTAGCAGTAGTAGCAGTAATAATAATAATAATAGTAGTAGTACATGCGTACCTGTACCAGGTACGCGTGATGATGATACAAAGCTTTAGCGTTTTTCTAAGAAGCGCGACGACGATGATTACGACGTTCGCGAATTACACTCTCAATTCAGAATCTTCCCAATTTCCTTCGCCCTCTTGTACATCTCCCAATACCCGAGCCCGTGCGCGCCAAACAACGACGACATCAACACCATCGTCGTCACCATATCCCCCCCCGCGTACAGCGTCCCAATCGCTAAACTCATCGCCGCAAACGCGCCGTCCAATATCACGCACACCAACGACAACATCTTCACCGTCGCCACCGTCGCGCCTAAGCCTCTCTTCATCCGAAACAACTCCGACCCGTACACTGAGCACGCGATCAACCCGATGACACCGATCGGTATCGAAAGAAACGCCATCAACTGCGCGAGCAAAATCACGCACAAGGACGATATCGTGTTCAAAACCACCACTGGTTTCACGTTGTTCCAATCTTTAATCGCGGAAACGAGTTGCTCTTCCGTCTGCTCTTCCGACGGAGGAAATACTAAGGAGTCTGTAAACCCGTCTTTACTACTCGTCATCATCGGTCCGTTGTTGTTGTTGCTGTTGTTGTTACTCGTGTTCGTGTTCGTGTTCTCATCACAGTCCGTTCCTAAATTCTCTTCGTTGTCATCCCGCCGCGGGGAAGAAAAAGAAGAATTCGGATTCAGAATGCGCTTCATCATATATATATCCTCACTCGGTGTACTAAAACGTTAGTATTAGTAGTACTGTTATTGTTCTCGTTTCCCTCTC
>Ga0209091_10000996_pt1 | contig 25858 bp, 41 predicted proteins | sample ArcticOcean_MG_C_6_FD_187438 | JGI IMG/M metagenome (GOLD analysis project Ga0209091, IMG submission 187438) | Marine microbial communities from western Arctic Ocean - ArcticOcean_MG_CB8_128 (SPAdes) (version 2) | ecosystem: Environmental > Aquatic > Marine > Oceanic | place: Arctic Ocean...
TCGTCATCGTATATACCTAACTTTTTTATGAAGTTATCGACATACTCTTTATCTATTTTATTTTTCTCCAATAAACTTTCTAACCCTTCTTTTGTTAAGTATGTTGTTGGGTCACCTTTTGTCACATCAGGGATTTCTTTAGTGGCCACAAACTTCTCAAGATACTGGTCTAACACAACCTTTGGATTTCTATTATCGGTTTTATTATTATTATTATTTCTATCACCAACATTCTGTAATAAAATATATAACGGAGCATGTAATAATATATTATGTTTAACGTCAGGAATATATTTTAAAATATCAGTACCTATATCATCAAAGATAACTTTCTTCCACGGACCTGTCTTGTATTCCTCAGCCATGTACCATACCCTTGAATCTGTACCGTCTATGTATTCATTTTCTTTCGGGTTAGGAGGTACTTCTTTACCCTCTTTCCTATATATGCCAGATACAATACCCGGGTCATTACCTTTAGCCCAATCCCTTATACTTGGTGGGTCTAATTTTAATCTATTTTCTTCACCTTCACCACCCATACCAGCAAAATCATCACTACCAATTATAACCCACTGATTAGGGTCAGTTGCTTTGGCCAACGGAACGGCATTTAGTAACTTACTTGTGTAAGATTTACCTGCCGATGAAGTACCATCTAATAAGATAGCAATTTTACCATCTGTTTGTTCAGTAAGTAAACCCGTTAAAGAGTTACACCTATTTTCACTCAATAACCTTATATTAGCGTCGTTAATTGATTGTCTTTTTAATTTTGCTAGTCTACTCATAATTTTGTTATTTATTTATAAATATCCTATATAAGACAAATATTAAATCGTCATACGATTCAGTATATCTAAATAACTTATTACTTGGACCCATATTTAAGTGAAATATAAAAGACTATTATCATCAGAGCCACATAGAACACTGCAGATAGGTCATAACGTTTTTGTTTTATCATATATTAAATTATAATACTATGAGATTATCCTGTAATGGTTCTTCTTAACTCTTTATATTTTTGTTTCCAATCATATACATCATCCCTTAATTCTAAGAGTTCTTCAGTCATAACCTTATTTTCTTTTTCTAATTTCTTAATATCACCCTTAAGTGCATCAATCTGTAATTCGTATAATCTATAATGTTCCATAAGTTATTGTTTTATTATTTTGATAGTTGTATTAACATTTCTCTATATTCTTTTTCCATTATAATCAAATATAATAGCTAATTTTAATATAATCAAATATGGTTACCAATTTTTAAATGCATCTTCAACACTCCATATTCCTGTATTGGTTTGATTAGTAAATGTCTTCTTAAATTCTCTATTGAATTCCATAAATTCACTTCTATTCCATACATATTCTTTTGATGTATTTTTTAGCATCATCTCCCCGAACATTGGAGCGTCTATATATGGCGTTTTCTCTAAATCTGAATAGGTAAATATAAAATACACACTATCACCAACCATATTCTTTTGTAGTGACATTGCAGGTCTTAACCTATTAATTAATGTATCCACTCTACCATTACTATATTTGTTATGACCACCTAAACACGGGTACATATAAGCCATATCATATATTTGTGCGTAATAATAATCAACACTCCAATTTTTCCAATTAACTTCCCAATCACTAGTTGTAGATAAACTTACTGTTGGGTCTTTGATAAACTTTTTAATCTTTGGGAATAAGGAATCTTTAGTCTGTAGTTTTACCTTACCATTAGTCATAAAGTAAGTGTTCTCAGTTTCAATCATCAATTCACTAAACTTACTATTGGTAGGTAACGCGTCTTGTATCTGATTAAAGTAAGTGACATACACTTGCCAACTTTTAACGTTCGTAGTATCTATTTTTGGTAATTTACCTTGACCATTCCAATCATGTTGGTATTCCCCTTTGGCACAGTCAGGATGCATAACTAACTTACCGTTCCACCCCAAACCTCTTAAGTAACTAATGAAAGTCTTTAACTCAATTAATGTGGGACCAGTATTAGGTTTATCAAATGAACCTGGCCCATCAACATTTAACACAAACTTATCAGGATTAACTGAAAAGATACTATCCGCTAATTCATTACTATGGATAGACTCATTCTCCCATAGTACATTTATTTTATTTAAAACCACCTCATCATTTGATGGTTGGGTACAACTTATTAGTAATGTAACTAATAATAATGTATTTAAAATTTTCTTCATATTATTTTCCGTTATTATCTTTTTCTGATATAATAGGTTTATCAGTATATTCTTCAATTATTTTCTTAACTTTTGGTATTGTTGACCAAACTATAGAATGTTCTGATTCAGGAGAGTACACACCACTTACCAAATACACTACAATAGTATCAGGTTCTAATGTTAAGAATCCATGTGCATAACCATCATGTAAATAGACTGCATTACCTTCAGTTAAAATCTCACTGTGAGTTTCCTTAGTCTTTAAATCGTAACCTATATCTACTATAGCTCCACGGATTACTTTAACATATTTTATTTGTGCTGGATTAGTTTGATAATGTAATCCTCTAAATGTATATCGACTATCATTTGTTGAAATTGAACATTGTGACCATTCCTCATCTAATAGGTCTAATGGTATTGGAGTATAACTACCTCGATTATCGTTATGTATTTTGTGGTCCACTACTTTCATATTACAATATTTTATTAAGTACTCCAATAATAATAAAAGGTAAGAATTAATATATAGTATTACCAAATCTAATTATGTTTTTTTTAAAAGTGGTAATTATAAACCTTACATTCTGGATTTAAATTATGTAGATTTGGAAATGTAACATCTCCAATCTCATTATTATCTATATGTGATATATGTAACTCAGTAAAGTACTTACAGAATTTCTCATATGTCACTTTACCACCAATACACCAATCGACATCATAGTAGTGTAGTGTCGAGTGGTCTCGTCTATCAACAACTATTAATTCTCTTTTAGAAAGAAAGGGTAAGGATTGTGCAGTTCGATGTCCGACTAATAAGGTAGCATCAATAGTCATACGTTTAAAATGACTTAAATCTTTTTTATTATTCCAAAGTAATTTATCTCCTTTACCAATAAACCCTAAATTATTAACGGCAATTATCGCTTTCATATATACTATTTACTATCAATCAATTGTTGCTCCATAACACCCACCTTCAGACATTATTTTTTCTTTAATCAAGGGAACTTTTAAATTATCTAAATAAGAGATAAAAGATTCATTATTTTTTTTTATATAATGTCGATATAATTCTAAAAGTTTAAACTTTGTAAAAAAATCGCCTTCATTAGTGTGGCTAATGATTTCATTAGCTTCTTGTCTACAATCATAAGATGTAATCATCTCATCAACTATTAACTTGAAGTCGATGTTTGTATCTTCTGATATTTTTAAAATGGTACTACCCATACTTGTTTTAATTTATTTATAAAGATAGTAAAATATATCTGTTAAAGGTTTAAATCCTCATCTTTTATTAATGTATATGTAAAACTATTACCCCATATCACTTTAGCTCTTCCACATATATCCATAATCTCATTAAAGTCATCCACTTTCTTAAAAACTTGACAACCTGCTGACCATTTTTCAACTATAGTACTTTGAGTAGATGGATTAGACCGATGTATATTAATACCAAACATACCCCATTCTTTAGTTGCATCATTAAAGTTAAGTATTTGGTCTTTATTATCATCTCGATAAACTTCTACTTCACCATTTCTCTGACATAATGCTTCATACTTTCCTTGATGTAAATCAATTTTATATACTCCACGATATTGATTTGGTACCAGTAAGGCACATCCATTTTCATTCATGGGATTTTCTAACCAATATTCTCCAGCGTCCGTAGTTATTTCCCACTCCTTTAATATCCATTCACCATCTATTTTATATACACAAATCATTGTATCATCAAATGAATTAGATACTAAGTTTGGATTTCTAATACCAATAATATTTAAGTTATAGTCGCCTCTAGTAAAAAAGGTATAACCCATTCCCTCAATAGTATCTTGTAGATATTTAACGGATAATTTAGTTTTTAAGTTCTCTATCATAATTTTAACTTTTAATTATTAACACTAAGTTTAGTGTGGTTTATTTACTTGGTATAACCCTAACACTATCCAAACCGACTACCCCAATTTGACTATTAGCTGGTTCACTAACTGTTGGGTGTCTAGGGTTAGATGAGAAGTCTTTAAGTCCATTATATTTTTTTATCATTTTTTCAACATGAGTGTTATTACTATCTATTGTAGATAGTTTAAATAATGAAACGATTATCATTAACACCAAAAAAAACCATAACCAATGTTTATTATTCTTAAGTCTTAAGATATGTCGGTTAATTTTCACTTCTTGTACTTTATTCTATCGAGTTCTCTTTCTAAAAACTCAACTTTAACTCTTAGTGTTGCGGCTTCGGTTTTTACATCGATTAAACTATCAATACACCCATCCTTATCCTTTTCTAATCGCTCTACTCTAGAAATTAAATCATCTCTATAGATAGTTTGCTCTGACTTATTTTCTTTTTGTTTCTCTCGTTTACTACGAATTAGAAATTCATAGAATTTCCACCCGCCAGCACCAAAGATAACTGATATTGTAGTTATTATTATTGTAGTTATATTTTCGTTCATAGGATTGATTTATGTAATATTTCTTTCTTTACTTTAAATAAAATCCAAATCCACATTGACGCATACCAACATGTTATTAAGATATTCTTTCCATCCATAATAGTGAAAGGTTCTCCATCACCACCAAAAATATTAACTAAATAACGTATAGTAGAAAATAGGTAAACAACTAAATAAAATGATATAAATCTAGCTAACCACTTTTTATTATTTAAGAATATTAACATACCAACACTTCCAATCAAATATGTAAAATAAAGCCAGTACGTATTAGGTTGACCTAATTCTTCCCAATATGAGTATGTTGTCCATAAAACCATATTATTTAAAATGTCACTAGCCACCCACATAAATAAAAGTGGTTCAAAATCAAAATAAATTAAAGTGTCTCTTATTTTTTTGAAATATTCTTTCATGTTATATAAATATATCTAAAACAAGAAACCCTCACCATAACTGGTGAGGGTTTAGATAAATTAATACATATAGTTTCGTTTACGGACAAATACATGGGTCGGTAAAAGGACATGGACATCCTTCTAACCCTGCAGGTGATACTTCACCTGTCACAGTATTTACGCTTACATAACCTTTACTGGTCGTAAAAATATAAAGTGCGAATGTAAAATCAGGACCTAAAGGTCTTCTCAATACAACAATTGACCAATCAGCCACACCTTCAACACCAGTACCATAACCAGCATCTAATAATAGTTGTTCTGCAGATTCTAGTAACATCTTAACAGGTAACTGAATCACCTCATCTTCCATAAATGGAGAATCTATAACCACTGAGATTACGTTTCCTTTAGATGTACATACAACCTCAATAGTGGTACTTCCTTCTCCTCTAAATACGGATTTAACTTCGTTTAATTTCTTAGTTGATGTTGATTCGTAGAATGATGCGGTTTTAGTTATTTCTTTAGCCGCAACTTCTGTTTGACTAACCATTTCATTAAAGGTTAAGTCTCCTTTTGTGTTTTCAAAAGTAGTAGTTGATGTGCAACAGTTAGTTACTTCTACAACTTCTTGTGAGTTAACTCCTACAGTTGTTGCAACTGCAAATGCCAGTGTTAAAATTAAATTTTTCATTTGTTAAATAGTTTTTTCATTTTTGTTTGTTTCGTATAATAATAGAATATTTTTATAAAATTAATTAACCATAAATACATGTAAATATTAAAACGTTATAACATATACTTTATCTTTATAATAAAATGATTAAAATAATAAAACATGGCACACCCTATTTTACATTCTAAATCTTCATCTAAAAAGTTTGGTGGTAAACCTGAAGATTACTTACATATCCATAATTGGTTTGATGAGACTAAATCGTGGATTGGTACATCCTTTCATAGAGTATTTAGACACCACTCTGAAGGGATATTTGAATGTGAGAAAGTTTTTGGTGAGTCATTCTTAAATTCAGATGGTAAAGAAGTTTACGTTCGTTACATCGGTGAACAACATGTTAAGGAAGATTGTAATAACTACATTCCATCAGCAAAAGAATGGGTGGATGCGTTAAATTCTAATGAAAAACCTATATGGATGATGAAAACTATGAAAATAAAGTTCACTGACTAATATTTATATGTATGATATCAGTATACGATAAAATAATAGACAATCTAAAAGGTTATAGATTACCACATGAGAACCACGACTTTGATTACAATCACCCTTTAACAGGTGTTGAGGATGAGCGTATATTTAATCGTGAAGGCATGTTAATTGATATTGACAACCTTGAAGATATCGAACTCAAAGAACTTGAGGTACTTTATGAAAAGTTAAGTCTTGCCAGTAAAGTAAGTTATATGCACCATTATGATGAAGATAATCAAAAAGATTTATTTACGTATTATAAGGGAAGTGAAGGTATATATAAAGGAAAAAATATAACAAGAATTTCATCGATGTATCTCAAAGAATTAAGAAATCAGGTGCAACATGTCATATATAAAAAGAAAATGGCAATACAGAACCAAAATGCTAACGAATTATTACCGACATTAGAAAAATTTTTAGAAATACATAAACAAGGTAATCCTAATATTTATCCTGATTGGTTACGATTCACATTCAAAGAAGTTAGATGGGGTGATTTATATGTACAACCAATAATAAATATTGAAAAGTTATTAGAGTCAGGCGACGCCATACGTCAAGCTAAAGTAACTAGAGACTTTATACGTAATATATGGAATAGATTAGTTAGTGCACGAGCGTACTCTAGACACGATTCCTCTCCCTCTCCGCGTGTTAGAACTACAAATGTTTTATTTGAAGATTTTAAAAACTATATGAAAAATGTGGCAAATAAAAAGATTAAACCACAGATAAAAAATCTACCAAGAGGTAGAGAATGTGTTCATTCTATCATTTTTAGATATAGAAGTAATATTGATGATATAGAAATACAGATACATCCACGTTATAAAAGTGAGTGTACGGATGGTTGGAATAGTATTAACACGTATGACTTTGAAAGTAAAATTTCGGATATTTTATATGAATATGGGTGGATAAAAAATAGAAATTACGTTACCTCAACGAATAAAGACTAATAAAGACTAATAAAGACTACCATGGAACAAAAATATAAAGTACTATTTAATTTAATTAACCCTTCGTTTATAAAGTCAGGATGTAAAAGAATATCCGTTGACTTTGGGGACGACTTTAATAGTTACAATAATGGTTACGAATGTGGTAGTAACTCAACTGAAAGGAATACTTTCGTTAAAACAATACCCTTTTTAATTCCTATTGAACGTGAATTAAGTGAGTACATGGAAGAATCAGTAGACGATAATAGTTGGAATGAAGAAACGGAACAAGAATATCACAGTTATGAATTAGTAATAAATCCTGAATATAAGAGTGTGGAAATATTTGGAATTTATACCCGTTACGGTACTGAACCAATTGAGGAAACCGTAATTGAGATGGAAGAAGAACCTGAAGAATTTAAACCTATCTTTGATTACCTAAACGATGAAGGGTCTGACATATTAGAAGTTAACGTAGACGCTGGTGGAGATAGTGGTTGGATTCACGGCGCAAATGATGATGTAAATGGTAAGAGTATTACCACTTCAAAACAAATGGAAGAAGTATGTTATAGATTACTAAACCAACATCCAGGTTGGGAGATTAATGAAGGTTCTTATGCTACGTTTACATTTGACCCACACAGATATATTATTATTTTTGAATTTGCTTACAACACTGAGGAACAAGATTCTGAATTATTATCTTCAGAGAAATTTTAGTGATTACAAAATTTTATCTCCGAACATTAACTCTCGTTTCCATTTAAGGTCTTTGGATTTATAACTTAAATAACTTGTTATTCCTGAAATTAAAGCTTCCTCATATGTTTCATAATCTAAATCTGATACACCTAAGTTTGTTTCATCACATAATATATCATCTTCCTTTTCGAAATCGTTAACATCTATAACTGAATAATAATAATATAATTTAGGTCCTTCATTACCGTTTCTAAATGGTAATGATGTGATATATACATGTTGTCGTCTTAACCATAAAAGTATATCTTCATAATCTGGATACTTTTCCAATACTTTAGTACCTCCAATATCAATAGTTCGAAATGGATACATACAAGTTTGTAGTTGTTTTAAAATTTTAGGAGTAATTTGCATATAATTAGTTTTATACAAAGTTAAATTAAAAAATAAGATTAATCAACTATTCTACCGATTTTTTAAATTCTTCACCACTTACTACATTGTAGTCTGCGGTATCACATTTAAAACCAAGTACGTCATGAATTTTACTATCGACATAATCTATTAATAAATGACTTATTTCATAATCTATCTCCGAATGAACCCACTCATCTAAATTGTTATTTGTATCCCATAAGTCATCTAACATATAATTTTCTCCAGTTTCAATTAATGTAACTGAAGACGTTTCACCATTAATTACAGTATTGATTTCATAATAAACTTTCTTATCATCTAATTTAGATTTTGATACATGAACTTTAAAACTAGTAATTACTCCGTTAATTTCGTACCCACCACTTAAATGTCTGAAAGGTTTACCTATGTCTAACCTATCTTCAAATATCTTAATCATGTTATCTAAACCACCAAAATACTCTAACTTATATTTAAATATCGTCTTATAATCTTTAAGGGTATTAAAATCCATATTTAAATAATGGTAGATTGGTTTAGCATCTATACCTTTATCGTCCCAATATCTAAATAATGTCTCTTTTTTAATATCACCTTTCGGTAAATTTTCCTCACTGTTTAAAAACTGTTCTAAAATTGATAATAGTTTCATTTTATTTTATCATATCTTGTAAAGGCAACTTCAGTAGCTCTTTCTAATACCTCGGCAAAAAACTCTTCTGACACATCTTTTAAATCTGTGTAAGTATTTTCGGGGTTGTTCCACCACTCCTCTTCTGATGAATCCATTTTAGGGTTTTCAAAAAACGAAATTAAATTTCGGGCAACGTGTAGGGATTCGTGTGGTATTAATCTATATAGATTATTTGGTCTTTTTAATGCTTGTAAGTTAAAGAATTGATATAATGTTGAACCTGCAAAATTCACTAAACCCCCTATAAAAGCATCATCTTCTTCAGTTTTACCCTCTGAGTGGAGATTGGATATGTAATCTTCACATTCTTGTCTTGATAAACCTGCTGTTGTGCCCACACCAAATGCGTCAAAAAGTGATAAACTATCTTCTCCAAACAAAATGTGGTAAGGTTTTAATTTAATTTCTTTTCTATAACCATCTGAAAGGTCAAATACACCTATTTCTATAATTTGGTGGAGCAATATCCCTGCAGTAGAGGGTAAGGTTTTGATACTTACATCAAATGATAAGTTATTAACTTCTTCTTTTGAAGAAAATCCTATACTCATCACCTCTTGTTTAGAATCGACTTTCTGTAAATTTTTCTCACTATTTAAAAACTGTTCTAGAATTGATAATAGTTTCATTACAGATAAATATACTTAAATTTTAGTTTGTTGCTCTGTAAAATATTTTATATCCTGTTTATTTAGCCATAATTCGTGACTTTTTATTAAATTACGATAAAGATTTAGATACTACCATTGGTTGAACCAATAAAAGTATTGAAACATAAGTAGGTCACATATATTTATATGTATGGATTTTAATTTAATGAATAACATGTTTAATAAGATAATGCCTAAGTCATATGATGATATTGCTAAGTATTCTAATATGGTTATGGACCATGAGGTATTAGATGGTAAGATAAAGGATATTGAATTAGACTTCGAACCCTCTAAAGAACCAATTAAATACGGTGGTTATGAAATGATACAACCAGGTACTCTCGTAATTAATGTAACTTTGAATACAGAAGGTTTTTATGAAATATCTGATAGTGTACCCTCTATTCAAGATACATTTAAATTACATCCTGAACTTGAAGCCGATAGTTTCTTACAATTTGATGGGATTGAATTTATTAAAAACATTGTTTTCCCATATATCTCAAAAAAGTTTCTTAGGTTAATGGGTTTATCATTAGGTGATGTACCTTATGTCGATTTTAATCTTTATAACCATAAGGGCGACCTTTTATTAAATTACGATGAAGATTTAGATACTTTTATTGGCTCAACCAATGATAGTGTATGGAAAAAGATACCTTCTTTATTTCCTTAGAGTCTATACTTACCCTTATTCGTTTCCAACCAACCAACAAATATAGAAAGTGCCTCAGCTTGAGATTGGGTATTATGATTGTGTACGTTATCATTTACCATACCATCATATTCACCTAAAATAACTACGGATAACACACCTATATTTTCCATAAATACATTATTGTAGGACATTCCATTTTTAATTAGTGCGTCAAAAAACTTTCCGAGTGATTCTCCACCCCCTTCAACCGACTGACTATAAACCTCGTTGGCCAATGCTTGGAATATATTATTAGGCTCTAACTCACTCCTATGGGGACGATTTAGAGGGTAATTTAACTCACCTAAATCAACAGAAGATAAAAAGTCGAGAATAGTGTTTCTATTAAAAATATTCCCATTTAATGATAATTTCGATGAGTCTTTTATTTCAAGAGTATACATTATTAAGTCATCGTCCATATGTAATCCCTCCCAATCAAGCCAAGTTTTTATATCGTTATTAGTCAATTCCAATAAAATTGAACCTTGTGGAGTATTACTAATTTCAAAGGCTATTGAGTAGTACTCTTTTAGTTTACTATCGACTATCTTTAAATCTTCAGTGAACTCACTAGTTAAAGATATATTCTCCAATAGTTCTACCCCATTTAAAACTATATTATTAAACTTAATCAACTTAATAGTTGATGCATTACTAAGTCCAAAATATTTAGAGTCTTTAAACATAAACTGTGTAAACATCTGACTAAACATTTCTTTTGACCTGATAGGTAATGGAAATTTACCTTCAATATAGATATCTACTTCGAGCTCACCACTAGGTAGTACTTCATACTCATAAGTTAAATCCAAACCCATATATTTAGACCTGGTTTGGTTCATAAACTTAAACAACATTTCGTATTTTGATTCTAAACTCATATTCATAAATACTTTATAAAGTAATATTTAACCAATTAGGTAATATTTATTAATATGAGTAATAAAGTTTAAAACGAATGGATAAATTAAAAATCACCGAAGTAGTAAAGAAGTTTATTGAGAAAACTTTAAATAACGCAAAGACCCCTAAACCTGGTGTAAGTTATATTATTAATCGAATACTAAAATTACCGGCACTTAAATTATTAGTTACTAATAATTTAACCCCTAAAGAAATAATGGAATTGGCTTATACCGTATTTTATTTGTTTGAGGGGTATAATTTTAAGGAATCTGATTGGAAAAGTAAAAACGAAGTGTATCTCGTTGTCTTAAATGAAGTAGGTGAGAGTTATAATCGAGAGGTCTCTTGTGATGATTGTATGAGTTCTGGTAATGAAGAGTGTGAGGAATGTGAGGGTGATGGTAAATTGGCGTGTGGATATTGTGATGATAGGGACACTACCAGAGGGAGAGGGCACACCTGTGTAGAGTGTTATGGTGACGAGTATACTTCCTGTAGTAAATGTGAAGGAGAAGGTCAAATAGAATGTCAATCTTGTGCGGGTAGAGGTCAAGTTGAGAATGAATATGAAAGTATTTTCTTTAATAAAGTGGTGTGGTTCATTGGTGACCAAAACATGAAAAAAACTTTATCTGATATGCAATCAGAACTCGGAGAGGACTATACCGATAAGGTATATGATTTATTCGACACATCAAAAGGTAGTGTATTTTTATCTATTAACTATAGTGAATGGGACTACGAAGATGTATTCGACTTTGAAAAAGAAAATGGGTATGATATAGGAGAAGGCTACACCAAAATTGAATCAATAATACCTATTGAGAATACTAAACCTAAAACCTATAAAATAGATGATAACACTATTAGGTACCAACTGGCTTACTAATGTGGTCCACAACTTTTAAATTTAAAAATCTCCTTTAGTTTTAGGGATATTTTTACCCTTGAAAGTTGTACCGTCAATAATATTCCAATCCGCACTATCATTAATTGCACCATACATCTCAGTAATATCATCATAATACAACCTTATTACATCACCTATCTCATACATAAGTTCCTCAACATCATGTTCTTCCATACCAATGAAATGACTATTATTATGTGCAGTCTGAAGTTCGCCTAAATTATATTCTTCACCTGTAATTAAAAGGGTTACCGATGACGTATCTCCATTAATGAGTCCGTCTATATCATATCCTACAGAACCTTCCCGAGCGTCTTCAAAGGAATCGAGAAATTTAATCTCAGTAAGTAAGTACTCAATAGTATAACCCCCCGTATCAATAATTACTGGTTCACCTGTCAATAATAACGACTTGATTTTACTATGATATTTTTGTAATCCTCCGTTATATTCTATAATATACTTAAGTATCTCTATTGAGTCTTTATCCTTATCTAAACCTAAGTAATGATATATCGGCTTAGCATCCTGACCTTTATCGTTCCAATATTTAAAAAGTATGTCTCGTTTTACTTCACTTTTAGATAATATGTAATTATCAAAGTTTAGATGTTGTAATTTGATACCTTCATATACCATATTTTGAAGTAGTCTTAATGTCTTCATTACAGATAAATATATCTATAAAGTAGTTTGCCACTCTTTAAAATCCTTTCTTTCTTCTTTACCAATCCAAAGTTCATGACCTTCTAGTGAACTATGTTTAATCTCCAACCAATTAGGTATTAACTCCCTTTGATGATTCTCCCATAGATAATACGTTAGTTGTTCAATACTTTGACTTAGATACTTTACACTTTCAGGATATTCCTCCATAACTATACGCCGATATAATTTCCATTCATATTTATGACTTTCATCCTTAACGAAAGGATTCCTTTCAGTATAACTTTCAATTGACTCTATATCTTTATACATAAAAATAACTAACACATCTTTTAGGTTTTCAGTAATTCTTTGTAAATGCCCTGATTGTGAAGGACCAAAAAACACATATTCCTTATCTTTATATTTCTTATAGAAAGTAACTATACCATCATCACTATTATAATCATCTAAACTCCACGCATATTCACCTCGGCCCTCAAGTAACTTAAAGTCATGAGCGATTATTTTAGCCATAATCTTATTACCCGAACCATGAGGACCTGTAACTAAAACCTTTTTATAGTTTCCAATTAATGACTTTAATTCGTTATAGTCCCCCTTTATTTTATTTACCATAATTCTTATCTCTTTGAACTGCTTTTAATTATAATTTTTTTATCACTTAAATTTATTAACCTATAAATATTTCTTATGTCATAATCAACACCAAATCCTTTAGTACAACTACCAATACTAATCTTTGGTAATATTTTCTGAAATAATTCTACGTACTTGTTCTCCATATAACTTTGGGAATTCAAATTTAATATCTTTTAATGGTATTGTAATGTTTTCTGACTCATTAATCAAGAAGGTATAAAAGTTCATTGATTGTTTATCTCTAAAAACTTCTTTTATTATTTTTTGTGTATGTATATATTCTTTCGAATATAGATTAACACCAGTAATTACTTGAGCCTTTCCCCATTGAAATGAAACTTTAGAGGTAATATCTATAGTATTCACAGGATTTTGTTCGAAAACATCCCTAATAGTTATCAAATCATTATGCTTCGTAATTACATATGACTTACGAATAAACTCTATCATATTATACTCCATCATATATTATCCTTAAGATAATCCGGTTTAATAAATGGTTGAGTATCTAATTTCTGTTTGTTTTGTCCCTCTATATACTCACAAGAATTATCATATTTATCTTTTTTGTTTTTAACCCATCCATTATTAGATATGGACATTTTTGCCCCCATACAAAAAGCGTTTAATATTGATACTGTAGGGTCTTCGTTAATTAAATGACACCATTGTTTTGCAATTTCTTTTAGTTCGTTATCTGAACATATAAAATTATCATTAATTATCAATGGATTTATTTCTAATGGTTTTTCTACATCAACCTTTAATAACGACATATAATAATAATCATTAGTTTCCTTAAATTTCTTAAATAAGTAATCCCTAACGAACTCACTGTCGTGTCTTTCAATCAGTAAGTTTGCATAATTATGTTTGGCACTATCCCAAACATCTTCTCTTTCAATATTATTAATAATCATTTCTCGTGTCATGTCTTTATTATTTAATTACTTAATGAAAATTTAATGGTTGGATGGTACTGATAATCTTTTACTTCATAATCAAACTCCCCTTCTAATAAATTAACATTTGTAAATTCAATAGTAGGTAAATCAAATGATACTCTCTCCATCTGCTCTCTCGCACCATCTAAGTGGTCTTTATATAAGTGAGTATCTCCAAAACTCCCAATTAATACGTCAGGTATCATATTAACCTCATGTCCAATTAATGTTAATAATGCCCCATAAGACGCAATATTAAAAGGTAGTCCTAGTCCCGTATCCACACTTCTTTGATTCCACATTAGAGAGATTGCTCTATACTTACCAGGATTTGTTATTTTCTCTTCTCTAGTGGTAGGTCTTGTATAAACTTGAAATCCATAATGACAAGGTGGTAGCGTCATTTCACCTAATTCACTAACATTCCAAGCATTAACCATTAGCCGTCTTGAGTCTGGATTTTTTTTAAGCTCATTGATTAGGTTTTGAATTTGGTCTATACTCACAGAATCCGTTTCCCATCTCCTCCATTGTTTACCATATATAGGTCCTAAGTCTCCGTACATCTTAGCAGTATCATCACTATTTTTAATTGACTCAACAAACTCTTTCATGTTCATCACCCAATTACCTTTATAAGTATTTAGATAGTTTTTATAAGCATCGCCATTCCAAATATTACAATTGTTTTTAACTAAGTACTTGATATTAGTATCTCCTTTAAGAAACCATTTAAGTTCGGTCATCATCGTTTTGATTGCCATTTTTTTGGTAGTAATCAGTGGAAATCCTTCTGACATATTATGTCTAATAGTATACCCAAATATTGATTGTGTACCAGTACCTGTACGGTCCGATTTTTCCACACCGTATTCTAATATATTATTAAGTAATGTTTGGTATTGTTGGTCTAATTTATTCATTATTTACGTTTGCTCTTGATTTCTATGTCCATTCTGTTTCCAATCTATCCAAAATCCAACACCTACAATGACATGTAAGAATATAGATAGTAAGTATTCGTATAAATTATGCCAAGTAACAAAATGTAAATGTACATGACCAATAACCCAAAATGGAATAGCCATTTGTTGTGAATACCATATTAAAAAGAATATAATAAATTTTTTCATAATTGATTTTTAAGCATAAAAAAACCCCTACACCTAAAAATAGGAAAAGGGGTTAGATTTGTCAATGAATTAATTTAATTAATTACCTATAACTAACTCATCATAATTCAATTTTTCCATACCTTTTAATTCTTCTTCAGAACTATCATACATAAAAGACTTAACCACTGAAATAATACTTTGTTCTGACTGTGCTAATTTACTTTCCATCCAATCTTCAAGTACATCACCATCTTCCATTTGTTCCCACATCTTATATGCTAATGTTGCTATAGTGAATAGTTGTTGTTTTGACATATACGAACCCTTTTGGTTATCTTCCTTAACCCTCATCTTTAACTTACGTAATTGTTTTTCAGTAATTATAATATTCGACATTTGTTCTTTCTTTTATTATAAATATACGATGGTAGTTAAAATAATCAATTACCTAATAAAAAAGGTGAAGATTTCTCTTCACCTTTAGGGACCGGCTTGTTTTGGCTACCGGACAAACCCCACCACCCTATTTAATCTAATAGGGAAATCCTTACTTTTTCTTAACTTTAATTATTTTAGTAACTAGTATTCGTCCATCTTTAATTTACGTTCAAAATATTGAGCGTCTTCTTTAATTTCGGGATTCTGTTTTATTGTCTGCATTGTAATCATATCTTTCATTCTTGTTGTTGACCAACCATGTGTTCTACTAGTATACACCACTTTAGGAGGTAACTCATCACCTGTAAAACTCTTACCTATATAATCCTCACCTAATATACGAATATCTGGTTTAAAGAACTTTATTAACTCATATAACTCATCTTCAGTTTGATAAACATAAACATCATCGATATACTTAATCGACATAAGGGTACGGTACCTTTCATATAATGGCACTACTGGTTTATACTTAGACTTCCTATGTAAAGATGGGTCTCTCTGTAGAAAAACAATAAATCTATCGCAGTGATTCTTGGCGGACTCAAAAGTATAGATATACCCTGGATGAATTAAATCAAAATTACCCGCAGTAAACCCTAAAATTTCTTTTTTATCATTCATAACTTAAAACTTTTTTTATAATTATTATCACTCTTTATTACTTCATGAATAGTGGAGAGTTGTGATATATGATAAGAGGTATTATCTGTCATGTAAAGTATAAACTCATTTTCAATTTCCTCAATCTCACAAACCACTTTTATCACTTTATGTTCTTTTGGAATAACATAATCACCAACTTTAAACATTCTTCAATTGATTTAACTTAATACCTAATAAATCTAAAGTATTTTTATCTTTAATTGTTTTTCTGGCTTTTTTATTAATCTCATTAATTAATCCTTCAATGTAAATAATTTCAGGATTTATAACTTCCTTAGTAATGTTACTCATACCCATTTTAATACCATTTATCTTGTTTTTAAGGTACGTTGATAATAAATCGATAAGTTTGTACGCTAAGTAGAATCCGAGACAAATTAGACCAATCTCTACCAGTTTCTCGGTACCAACAAACTTAATTATAATTAATAAAAATAACATAACAAGTATCATCTTTATCATTATCCATAAGTTATTAATTATTTTTATCATTATTTCTCTATTTTAGATTTATAAATTGCATATTCCGCTAAACTTACTTTTTCAACATTTCCAGTCACTATAGATTCCTTTAATAAAATATATGGAATGTGAAGTAAGGAGTCTTTTCCGTTAAAGATAGTAAGGTCTTGTTTTAATTCCAAACAAGAGTGTACCACATTCAAATATATTTTGAACTGTATATCGTCATCGAACATTTCCTCTTGTAGGAGACCGAATTGTGGGTGTAGTATTTTAATTATCTTCATAAATTTTATTTTATTTTATTTTTTAACCTATATTCCTCAAAATTGAAATCTTTCAATTTTTCCAAATATTCAGTATATGGTTTAAGAAATGTTTCCATTATATACGCTTCAATAATTTCAGGATTATCTCTTAATGTTTCTTCAAGTAAATCCACTTCATCATATTCTTTAACTGATTTTACCGGTATACATTTACTACCTTCAGTAAAAATTACAGTATCAACCCCAAACGACTCTACGGATTCAATCATATGTGTTGAACCATCTCTAATATCTTTTATTATATCTCCTTTTTCCATATTACAAATATACGTAAAATTTTTGAATTAACCTAATATTATTGTTAAAAAGAGTCACCATCATCAGCACTTAGTAGTTCTCCATCATTCACACCAATTTCCGTGTTATTTGATGGAGTTACAGATTCAGGTATTGACGTAAATACCATAGTCTTTAATAAAAACAAAATTAAAATTATTCCTATTATCCAACCACCTATACGACCGAATAATGAAAAGACATTAAGAATACCTTTTAATAGTTGACCACCGAAGGTCAGTAATAATCCAAGAATTAATATTGTGATGATTGTTCCCATAATTTGTTTGTTTATACAAATATAAGGAACAATTATTAAACTACAAAATATTTAACAAAAAAACCTCAATCGGTTAGAACTGAGGTTAAGAAGGATACATATTAAAGTATGAAACGCTGAGATTATACGTTTATGTGACTTATCTTTAATGAACTTACCCAATATTGGTTACTCATATATCCACTCTCGTTGCCGAAAGTATCAAGTCAGTGTCGGTTATTTAAGTAAACCACTCATATCGATAACAACTACTCAACTACTACTCTACTCTGTTAAACCTTGCGAGTTTACTAAGGGATGGCAATCCCACCAGGTATTTGGTAATCGACATCGGGAGACTTGCAGTCTTACCAATGACTTCGTTAGTCTATGACTCGAAGTATTAGACACCTTTCGTTGTTAACGCCCGAAGGACTTTTGCTTATGTGTTTGTTTTAATTTATATAAAACAGCAACTTGCGGAAGAAAGAAAGACGTGCTTCGGGAGAAGTTTCGTTTCTTTGGAAAACAAAATGCTTCACATCTTTCTGTAAGTCTGTCAACTTACGGTATTTCTGGACCACGTTTACTTTCGTATCGGAGACCCGTCATACTGGTACTCAGCCCTACAACACCTGACAGGGTATGTCGAACCGTCACCTGTAGCTTTTCCTATTGATGTCACCATCTCAACTCTGATATTCCACGGATTCAGAATGGTCTCACCCCTTAAGCAGTTGCCCTTGGGAGTTTGACCGTAGCCACTTTGTTTAGTTGTCAACCTTAAGACATGTCCTAAGATTGCGAATATTCACGGTGTACTATTCCCGTTTCAATCCCTTTAGTCCCATTACTGGGGTTATCTAACGACGCTAAACCGCCGTTAATTGTCATTTATACTAAAACTAATATGGAGAAAGGGGTTTAATCCTAAGATTCTTTCAAAAACTCATTAGAGTTAAAGTTGACAAATATAATATTTCAAAGAACACTGTTCAGTACTTTTACTGATTCGTTAGGACAAATGTAAAACAAAATTTCCATTCTACCTAATATTTTTTAAAAAACTTTCTTATTTTTTTAGTCAGACAAATAATAAATATCTGTGTTTTATTCAAAGGTAATATTAATATATGAAAAAAACCACTCTAAGACAAGCTCTTTATCCATTTTTTTGGTTTTTACCTATAATATATTAAATAGTCTCTCATAATTTAACTATACCTGACTCATCAAAAACATCCATTAATGTTTCTAACTTATCTGTCGCTGTCGTCATATTGTCAACTATCTTATCCATTTCTTCTATATGTTGCGGATGTTCTCCAATTCCAACTGATTTATGGAAATAGATATCCAAACTTGCTTTTGCTTCCGCAATATCTGCCTCATATCTTTTTACTAAGGCATTAAACATTAAATTTGTTTTCATTTTAAAATAATATTAATTAATTTATTTAGTTGTTTAGTCATTGGTGATGGTAAATTATCCTTACTGAAATATGCACACTCCGTATGTTCATCACCATCAACGGCATTTTCTAAATCAGGAAACATCTCTTCATCTACATCCATCAAATAACAATATAATAATCCTTTTATCTTAGAACCATCTCTATTGTATCTTTTAATAATTCCAATAAACTCAATATCTCCAATAACGGGTAAGTCTGTTTCTTCGATGAATTCCCTAATTGACGCGTCTTTGGTGGATTCTCCCTTGTCTACACTTCCTGCTGGACATGACCAAATACCTGTTGATGTTATTAAAGCGTTTCTTTTACAAAGTAATACCTTATTACCACACCTCACAATAATTCCTGCGTATTTTCTCATATATTCGATATTTATTAGATATGAAAGTAATCATAAATGATAATGTTATAAAAGTCAAAGTTTGTTCCACTAAACATTCCATAATCAATGGTATGATGAATAAAGTATTTGACGACTCTTTCAATGGTATGTTGTTTTTTATGCAAAAACGTGAGAACCAAAAGTTTTGGATGTATAACTGTTTAATCCCTTTAGATATTATCTTTATGGATGAAACTGAAATTACTGAAATACACTCTAACTGTCAACCATGTAATGATATCGATAAATGTTCATCTTATCAAGGATTTGGTGATAATGTTTTAGAAGTGGAAGGTGGGTTTTGTGAAAAATATGGCATAAAAAAGGGTGACAACGCCACCTTTTCTATGGTTTAAGTAGATAAACTATACTATATCAAATTTCTGTAATTCTTCTAACGAATGCTCTCTAGCCCTTCTTTTTGGACTTCCTGAATTAACATCCGCAAAATATATCGTAGCCTCATTTGGGTCATCAAAAACTGGAACCCCTCGTTTTGTTAAGAATTTGACCGCGACTTCCGCAGCAATATCATCATCCAACATCACATCCGGGTCACTAACTAAATCTTTTCCAACCTTTCTACCATACTTCTCATAATTAGCTTTACCCGTTAATTGATTAAATCCTCTCCCTACATACTTTGAACCATCAGTGTCATTATTATTACCTATTCTTCCATTATAAACGAAATTAAAGAACTCATCATAATCCCTTTTTAAAGTATTTATTTCTTCATCTGACATTCTTCTAGTTCTTGAGAATATTTTTTTAATTCTATTGTTGGAAGTATTTTGATACCCTTTTTCTTTTTTATTAATAAAATGAGTTTCTTTACCTATTACAGATAACATTGCCACCTGAGCAACTGGGTCAGTAACTCCATGTTCTACCATAGCATTTATTAATCTTTGTATTCCCTGTGCCGATTTTCCTGAATACCTATGTTTTATTTTACCATCTAAAGATGTGAATATTTTAGTAGGTAGTATATATTTTTCAATATCTTCATCTTTAACACCTTTTTCTTTAATTTTTTCTATAATTAAATCTTTTGTTTTAGTGTCAAAAATTGCCATTCCATCAGTAACTTCAATATCATTATCAGATTTAAATTTATTAAGTAATTCAGCAGTTTCAGGACCAAACAAACCATCAACGCCATATACCGGAAGACCATAACCTAATAACTCTAAAGCTATCTGAAATGTTTCAACATTTTTTTTAAAAGACATATCTTTACTACTTGACTGACTTATATCTTTATTAATTTTTTCTAAATTATTAATAAAATCATTACTATCTGAAGTAACTAATTCTGCCTTTTCAACCGTTTCATTAATAGTCTTTCTATTCTTAAGTTCGGTTGATGTTTCAATACCAACAATACCATCGACTAAGTTTAAATCATATTGTTTTTGGAATTTCTTAACACTCTTCTTTGTCTCAAGTCCAAATAATCCATCAATAACTTCGTTATTATCATCCATCATAAAACCTAACTTAATTAATATTTTTTGTATATCTTTAACACCCTCACCTTTAGAACCTAACGATATCAACTCTGAATTATCACCATTACTTATTATATCATACATTGACAGACCACCTCTCTTAATATTTCCATCTATTTTATTAACTATTTGTTCGGGTTCAATCATTAATAACTCTCCACCATCTAAACTACCCTTTAAATAGGGCCATGGGTCTATACTCCCACGATTATATCCTTTAGATTTATAATACATTGAGAAATGTAAATGTGGATGTGTGCCCACCGCATTTCCAGTATTACCTACCGTACCTAAAACCTCACCTTTCATTATTTCATCACCTTTAGATATGATATTAGAAACCGAATCTAAGTGAGCGTAATAATAGACAATACCATTCAATAAGACACTAACGGTTTTACCTCCAATACCTTTACCCTTCTTACGTATTTTGATAACTTTACCACGAGTAGCAGAGACTATTGGGGTTCCTTTAGGTGCAAATACATCAATACCTTTATGACCACCAGCCTCCCTATGTTTTGCATTTCCACCGCCGTAATCACTATTATGAATTGCGTCGTACTTATTTAATATTTTTTTCTTTCCTCGACCTAATCCAGACGAATCGTAACCAACATTAAAGTTATCGTTACCTACTGGAAATATGAATGCAACTTCTCTTATTACATTTTCTTTAATAGTTTTTGATTCATTAATTTTTTCTTTTAGTTTCTTAACGAACTCATTTTGAATCATCTTAACAAATTTAACGTATGGTGTGTCACCTTCTCTCTTCTTATATCTATTATTTCCTGATGGTGGTCGTTTACTTCTACCAAAATAATTCAATGAAGCTATATTTGTAATACATTTATGTCCACCTGAATTTGCTTGAATCATTTCCCAAGCAGGTACACCTAATTTATCCAATATTGCCCACTCGTCATCAGTTAATTGGTTAGTTGGTTTATTCATTATAGATTTTAACCTACCCATATATGCATCTCCACCATCTATTGAACGAACTTTATCACCATAAAATGCTTCTAAATCAGAGTTAGTAAATCCAACCGACTCTTCACTAAATTGTTTATTAGATTCTGAAATCCACTTTATAGTTGATAAAGGAATTATCTTTTCCTTTAATTTACTCTCCCACTTAGATAAGACCTCTTGTGCAATCTCACCTAAGTTGACCCCCTTTAATTCTCTTTCCTTTTTAAATGGATTACAAGACGCCTGTACTAATCCCATTGGCCAAGCAATCACTATGAAATCAGCTTCAGGATTATTCTTAAATGGCGTATATCTATCGTATGAGCCAGGTTTAAACATAGAACCTCCTCCGTATTGAACGATTATACCATCATCTACTCTTACTTTTTCACTATTCTTTTGTCTTTGAATATAATCTTTTTGATTTAAATCCATTTGTTCAGGAAGAGCATAACCTTTTTCAGATGCAATTCTATTAATGTTTTGAAAAATATTAAGTAAAGAAGGTTGTGAAGTCATTACTAATTCCTCCATAAACCCTGGTTTATTTTTATACGCTAACATAAGTTTATTAGTTGCCAATCCTAATGCCATTTTGTTTTTCTGTAGTGATTTATCTTTTTGTAGTTTAAATACAAAATTCATAATATCCTGAGGTTCTAAACCATACTTAGCGAAGTCAGCCGAGTCTACTGTTGATATTAATGTTATATCATCTGAAGGAAATATATCTTTAGGTGATAATATTTGTGAGATTGTCTCAACATTTGAACGAGAAGACCTAAAAGATGTGGAGGTATCTCCTTCAACACCAGCCTGACTATCATGATGGTCAGTATGAATAACAAACATAGGTTTACCATGTGCAAAATCCACTAAAACAGGCATCGTATCACCTTTAGCGTCCATTTTTTTAACTGCAAATTCCTTATCACCATATTGTATGATTTCTGAATCCACAACATTAATTCCATTATTCTCTAAATAATCTTTCATAGCCAAAGCAGTTGTTACACCGTCTAAATCTTGGTGAAAGTATATCTTAGCTTTAGAATATCTTTTAGATAATTGTGTGATATTTCTAATACCTGATTCTTTAATTATTCTTTTCATGATAAAAACATATTACTTTCTTGTGTTCTTCTATTTGTAAGACCTTTGGACTTATATTTTAGAATACTTTCTCCCGCCTTTTTATTTTGACCCTTTTTAAGGTATTGAATAAATCGGGACATTCTTACCGATTTACACCCTGAGTTAAACACTAATGATACTAAAGAGTCAAATTCCCCTTGAGTGACCATATAACTTTGTAATCCATCATCTTTCCATTTCTGTAAAATTCTTCTAACGCAATTCGCGGAAATTGCGGCATCGGCTTCTAGTAATGATTGTGCTTGCTCTTTAGTTATAACTAAACCTTCTTTTACATCGCTACCTGTATGTCCATAACCAATAGTTAAGTTATCATTAGTGTCTGGATAGGCTTTAAGCATAGGTTTCTTTATTGTACCTGAAGGACTTTTAGGGTCTCCTTCATGATACTTAATAAAGTTCCAAAAATCAGGGTCACTTGCCCTCATTGAGGTTCCGTCTTTTTTGTCACTTACATTCTCGATTAGATACATTTTTCGTATCTCAGATATTTCAGATTCTTTTAAGATTAATTTAGACATATATAGTTTTATTAATAAATATCAGTAATAACAAAAAACCCCTCACTTATAAGGGGTTTCTGAGATTAGAAGATATACTTACACCCTTTAAGTATTATATACCGTAAAAACTAATATAAATACTGTATGGTGAAAATCATACGGTAGAATTAAAATAAAGGGGATTAATCCTTAATATGTTCATCTAAAACCAATTTTAATTGTTTTTGAGTGTTTTGGTATTCCTTAACTCTTTCTCTAGCTACCTCACAATAATTTTTACTAATATCAATACCAATCCATGGTCTACCTAACATTTCTGCAGCTAAACATGTGGTACCTGAACCGTTGAATGGGTCAAGAATGATATCTTCTTTATATGAAAGTATTTTAATCGCTCTGTAAGGTATGTCTAATGAAAATGTGGCTTTTGTCTTTTGTCTAGTATCTGCAAAATATTTCCACTGACCAAATACTAAAGACATAAAATCTTTCTTATCTTTATCTTCATAGACTAATTTTTTTCTAAATTCCCCCTCTATTTTTTCATTAGGTACCATCTGAAACTCTCCTTTCCATTGAGGTGTTCCCTTTACATCTTTCTTATGTTTTTTCTTATACGCAAGTATTACACACTCCTTAGGGTTGTATATGTATGGTGAAGATGGGCTCATCCAACTTCCCCAAGCGGTTGTCTTTGAACGGTGTGGCGAGTCTTCCTCTAAATCAACAATACCGAAGAAACCAAATCCAATCTCCTTCATAATCATCCAAAACTCAGCTGAAAAATAAATTCTACCACCTTTAGTTTGTCTATTTATTTCGTAAGGAATATTTAAAGCAACACGACCATCATCTTTAAGTACCCTATAGGTCTCTCTTAACCATTCTCTAGTAAACTTCCAGTACTCGGATATTTCTTTATCGTCATCCCAACTATCATAATCAATACCCACACCATAAGGTGGACTAGTAACCACTAAATCTATTGACTTTTCATTCATTTCAGACATAAGTTTTCTTCCGTCACCTGAATATATTTTATTTTTTTCCATTTTCTTCTATTGTTTTAATTCTTCTATCTAAATACCATAAAGCTTTTTTCAAATCTTGAACAGGTGAGTTATCATCTTTCTTACCACTTCTTATAATATATTTTAATACATTAAAAAGATACGCGTCTTTATCTATTCCAGTCGCTTCAGCAATTTTAACAACCTCATACGGATTACCTTCACCCCCATAATGTTCAGGATGCCTTACTAATTCTTTTTTACTCATCTACTTTTTGTTTGATTTTAAGACATAATAACCTTTACTACCCTCACTTTCCATAACAATATTATCATCAATTAATTTATCTAATAATATCTTAGTTTTTTCAATAGAGTCTTTTACTATGAAATTTGCGATATAACTAATATGGATAGGTATTCTAAGTTTACCTTCAATTTTACTCATCATTGTTTTTGGTATATCATTCATAACTTTTTATATTTAATAATTAATTTTCCATTTATCGTAAGGTATCATACTGTAAGGATGTCTTTCGAAAAAAGTCTCATGTATGAAAGTATACTCATTTTCTTGCTTCTTATCAAGGTAAGCACCCCAAAATGATAGTGTTGAGTTAGATAAAATATGTCTATCACACATACTCATCATATGAACCGCAATATAAGGGTCTTCATCAATATAAATAAATTTATGTTTTGGGAAACCTAATTCATTAACAAAATTTTTGGCTAAATCTAAATTATCTGAAAACACTAACACTTTATGGTCATCACCGTACTCCTTTAATATATCACTGACCCATTCTCCA
>Ga0209091_10000997_pt1 | contig 25838 bp, 22 predicted proteins | sample ArcticOcean_MG_C_6_FD_187438 | JGI IMG/M metagenome (GOLD analysis project Ga0209091, IMG submission 187438) | Marine microbial communities from western Arctic Ocean - ArcticOcean_MG_CB8_128 (SPAdes) (version 2) | ecosystem: Environmental > Aquatic > Marine > Oceanic | place: Arctic Ocean...
AAACTAAAGCAATCAGAACAGCATTATGAACCAACACACAAACGCACAAGCCAAGGGGGTAAGGTACCTAAGACTTCTTCCATGAACAAAAGTTTTAGAGCAGGATACAAAAAATATAGGGGGCAAGGAAGATGAGTGAATATTACGGTGATACAGTTCTTTTTAAAGACTGCCCAATTACCAGCATGAATATATTTGACAAAAGTTTAAATGAGGAAGAACAAATAATTCAATGGAAAAAAGAAAAAGAATATGATAGGAAACTAAATGCACAATGGCCAAATGGAATACCTGTGAATACAGAAAGAGCGGACCAATTAGTTTTATCAGGGGAAATATCCTTACCAGCGAGCGCTGAAGATACACATAAAATTGGTTGGCCTGATTATTTTCCTAAAAAATATGGAGGCCAGGGTCGTTGAAGACTCTTATCCATGTTAACCAACATGTTATAAAGTCAAACAGAAAGAACAAGGTAGAGGAACCTGTGTTGACTGTTAAGACATACAAGAGCAACACCTATGCGCATGAAGTCAATATAAAAGGTGACTCTAAAGTAGTGTACAGCCCAGACAAACCACTATCATGTGGCGCACATGTTTGGATAGAAACCCAATCGGAAGTGGAGATAGTTAGATAATGGAAATATATAAAGACCGAGCCTTAATTGTTAACACAAAAAAACCTGAAGATATACTAGATACTGTTGATAAAAGTAAAATAATAAAAACACACGACAACGGAGTCTCACAAGTAATAGTTAATTGGGGTTTAGAAGAAGTTTTTAAGTTAGTCAAGTTACGTTTTAAAAACATACCTTCACCAATAAGCAAAGAATACACTTGGCCTGGAATATACAAACCTTTCGATCACCAAAAAACAACTGCTGAATTTTTGTCTGCATACAAACGAGGCTATTGTTTAAGTGAAGCGGGTACAGGAAAAACATCGGCAGTTATATGGGCTGCAGATTATCTAATGAATAAAAAGAAAGTTCGCAGGATGTTAGTGGTCTGTCCTTTATCTATAATGCAAGCTGCTTGGCAAGCTGATTTTTTTAAAACTGCAATGCACAGAACGGTATCTTTAGCCCACGGAACTGCCGAAAAAAGACGTAAAATAATAGCAGAAAATGCTGAAGTAGTTATCATTAATTACGATGGAATTGAAATAGTTGAAAAAGATATTATAGAGGGGGGCTTTGACTTAATAGTTGTAGACGAAGCTAACTACATTAAAACAGTCACCACACGAAGATGGAAAGCACTAAACAGAATTGTAAATGATAATACTTGGGTGTGGCTTTTAACAGGTACACCTGCCGCACAATCACCTGCAGATGCTTATGGGTTAGCTAAGCTAGTCGATCCTTCTTCAGTACCCAAGTACTATGGCACATTTAAAGATATGGTAATGCAAAAAATAAGTCAATTTACCTGGATACCAAGACTAAAAGCGCAGGATATAGTTTTTAAAACACTACAGCCTGCGGTAAGATTTACTAAGGAAGAGTGCTTAGATTTACCTGATGTAACCTATCAAACTCGTGATGTACCCCTTACATCACAACAAGATAAGTATTATAAAAAACTTAAAAAAGAAATGTTTATTGAAGCATCGGGCGAAGAAATAACTGTTGTTAATGCCGCTGCCATGCTAACTAAGCTACTGCAAGTTAGTGCAGGTTCAATATACTCAGACACTAAAGAAGTTTTAGAGTTTGATGTATCTAATAGAATGACAGCACTAAAAGATATTATTACAGAAGCTAGCCATAAGGTTATAGTGTTTGCTCCTTTTCGTAACAGTATTGAGTTAATAAAAACGGAGTTAACAAAATCTAAAATAACATGTGACTATATTAATGGTGACGTGAGCATGACTAAACGCTCCCAAATATTTAAAAATTTTCAAGAGACTCCCAACCCACAAGTTTTAATTGTGCAACCTCAATCAGCTTCTCACGGTGTAACACTTCACGCGGCTAATGTTGTTGTGTTTTGGAGCCCAGTAGTTTCTGTAGAAACATATATACAGTGCTGCGCACGGATGGATAGAGCCGGTCAACGTAATCCTATGACCGTAGTCCATCTACAGGGTAGTCCTGTAGAGACTAAAGTATATAAGATGCTACAAGGCAAGATAGACGATCACGTTAAACTCGTTGATTTATACAAGGAAGAAATAGGGGTAAATTAAATAAATATTTTCCTTGACAGTGTCTATAACCCTGTTATACTGGGACTCCATTTAAAGAGAGGAGCAATGTATGGAACTAGATGACAATCAACTTGAGAAGTTAATGCAAGCTGATATTAATATGAGAGAGTCAATTCAAGAACTTGAAAATACAATCTCTGAAATAAAAACAAAACGGGCACAAGTTCAATCTGCTTTGAATGAAGCTTGCAGAACTTTGAACGTTAGCAGTGTAAAAACTAAAGTAGGTACACTCACTAGAAAACTAAAAACTAGGTACTGGACAAGTGATTGGCCTCAAATGTATAAGTTTATGAAAGATCACGATGCTTTAGAGTTGGTTGAAAAACGTATACAACAAACTAATATTAAACAGTTTATAGTAGATAATCCTGATATAGCACCTCCAGGGCTACAGTCTACAAGTGAATACACTGTTTCTATTCTTAAAAACCGTAAAAAAGAGGAGAACTCATGAATACTGAAGTAGATATTTTTTCACAAGGTGGTGCAGTTGCAACCACTGGCCATCGCGATGATGGTTTTACTAGCAATATAACTGGAAGTTCTATCACGTCAAAACGTATATCTATACGTAATAATGTTTTTAGGCTTATGGTTAATGGTAAGGAAATTGATAAATCTGATGAACGTCATTTAGATGTTGTAATTGTCAATGCTTCCCCCAACGTACATAGAATGTATTTTGCAGGTGAATACAAACCAGGTATGAAACTTTCACCCCCTGCTTGTTGGACTTCTGACAGTGTTAAACCTGATTCTAATGTTGAGGCACCACAACATATTACATGCGCTGAGTGCCCACAAAACATTAAAGGCTCAGGGCCCAATGGCACTAAAGCGTGTAGATTTAGTAGACGTATAGCTGTTATTAGAGCAGATGATTTAAATGGAGACGTGTTTCAAGTAACCCTACCCTCCCAGTCTATATTTGGGAATGGCACTCCTGAAAGAAGACCTCTGCATGAATATACTGATTATGTAAGAGCCAACAATCAAAATCTTATGTCTGTAGTGTCTAGAATGGCTTTTGATATGGATTCTTCAAGCACCAAAGTTGGATTCAAACCAGTAAGAATTTTAACTGATGATGAGTATGCACTATGTTCAGAAAAAAGTGTTTCGGATGATGCTAAACGCGCTATAACTTTGTCAGTAAGTATAAACAAAGAAGCTAGTAATACACCTCCGCCGGTAAAGGTAGAAGCTAAACCTGCCGTAGCAGCTAAACCTGTTGATGTTTTTGATACACCAAAAGATGATGACATCCCTGAACCAACTAAACGATCAGAACCTAAAGCTGAACCAAAAGCAAAGGAAGCGGCACCAAAAGCAACAACAGGTGACGTTAGTTTAGATGATTTAGTAGATGATTGGTCATAAGGAGACTTCAATGCGAGGATATTCACAAATAGTAATAGAAAACAACCAATCAGCTAAAAATTCTTTAGGAGTAAGTTTAGGCGCGGTATGTATTAAAACTAAGTACCCCGCTCAAGAAGTAGCGAACAGGCTTAATATTTCTAGACAAACAGTATATGATTGGTTTTCGGGTAAATCAAAACCCCATAAATCAAAACATGATTTAATACAGGCCCTAATAGAAGAGCTATCAACATAAAACTATGATAGGGGTGTTGTACCCCTTTCAACATTGTAGAGGACACAATGCAAACAAAAGAATTTCTAGACCTAGTATGGTCAGATCAAGGCTATTATTGTGTAGTCAGTAAAGATCAACATAATAATGTATCTCCTGTATTTTTAAATAGCATAGATGAAATTTTAGCTAAGGCACTAACATTTAATAAAAATAATTTAGATATATATTTTACATGTTCTACGTGGGTAGAAAATACTGACAGGAAAGCAAAAAATGCTAAGGAGCAAAAAATATTTTGGTTGGATATTGACTGCGGTTATGATACTAAAAAGCGCAAGTGGAAAGATTATCGAACTAAAGAAGAAGCTATGGTTGCCCTTAGAAACTTTACAGATGTAACTAAGCTACCCGCACCTTTAATTGTAGATTCCGGTAATGGGATGCATTGTTACTGGCCCTTTACAGATCCCGTTGCTTCTGAAGTATGGAAGCCTATAGCACAGGGGCTTAAATTTTTATGTGTTAAGCACGGTTTTAAATCTGACTCTGTGTGTACATCTGACATATCTAGAATACTAAGATTGCCAGGAACAAAAAACTTTAAAGACCTAGAAAACCCTAAAGATGTAGTTATACTACAGAAAGGCGAAGCGGTGCCTTTTGATGATTTAGCAGCATTAATACCTGCTGAAATAGTAGCCCACGCTAATACTCCTAGACGTCCTATGGATGAAGCAACGAAAGCTATAATGGGTAATCACACTTCGCGATTTAGAAAAATAATGGAGCGGTGTAAAATAGATGACGGGTGTAAACAACTAGAGCATATCGCCACCAAACAAAACGAAATAGAAGAACCTTTGTGGAGAGCGGGACTATCTATTGCGGTGCACTGTGAAGATAGTGATATAGCGATACATAAAATATCTAGAAACCATGTAGATTATGAATATGAAACAACTGAAAAAAAAGCTCAAGGTATACCAGGACCACATTCATGTAAACAATTTGAAATGCAACGCCCTGAAGGCTGTAAAAACTGTGTACATAAAGGCAAAATTACTTCCCCTATACAACTAGGTAGAGTAATTGCTAAGGCTAGGGGTTCAGATAATGTTATTGAAGCGAAAAGCGAAGCACTTAATGAACTTGTAACTTTTAAAATACCTGATTACCCTTATCCTTACTTTAGAGGTAAGAATGGTGGTATATATAAAACTATGCCTGATGATGAAGATGATGGGGTTAAGATATATGACTACGATTTTTACTTAGTCGAGCGCTTAAATGATCCATCCCTAGGTGAATGTTCTTGGTTTAAGTTACACCTGCCTAAAGACGGAGTTAAAGAATTTATTGCTCGTACTTCTGATCTACTAACTAGAGACAAGGCTAGACAAATATTAGTTGATTACGGAGTTATTGTACACGGTAAGCAAATGGATCTTATGATTGACTACATAGTTAATGCCGTTCAAACACAACAGCGTACTGTAGAAGCTTCGCCTATGTATAAACAATTTGGTTGGAATCCCGGGCCTATAGACAAAAAAAATAAAATACTTATAGGCAACAGAGAAATTAGTGCCTTTGGTATTAAATATGTTCCTGTAGCTGAAGAGCTTAACGAAGTTAACCCCACTCTACAAAAGAAAGGTAGCTTTGAAGAGTGGAAAAAAGGTGTAGCTATATATGAACGGAAAGGAATGGAACTTCGTGCGTTTGGTTTCTTCTGTGCTTTTGGTTCTTTGCTCATGCCATTTTTTGAACACAGAGAAAAGTCTGCAATAATTAACTTGTACAATCCTGAAACAGGTCAAGGTAAAACATCTGTACTACAAGCTATGACAAGTGTGTATGGCAACCCTGATTTAAACGCTAAGTTAATTCAGCTCTGGGGTGATACCGAGAATTCTATAATTCACAGATTAGGGTACATGAATAACTTACCCGCAGCTGTAGATGAGATGACTAATGTTACACCTACAGAACTCCACAAGTTTTTAAAATTTATATCTACAGGTCGAGGACGTAATAGACTAGGTAACGGAGTTAACAGAGAAAGATTAAATGATACTGTGTTTAATTTGATATGTGTAGTTTCTAGTAATACTGATTTTAGACAAGTCATGTATTCTGACAGAGCAAAAGCAAGTGGGGAAATGGCTAGATTTATTCAACTTCGTATAGAATTAGATGAGTCAATTTCTAAAGCAGATGCTGATGAACACTTTAGTAAACTCTTTGATAACTATGGGCATGCAGGTGAGATATACGCACAACACTTAATAGCTAATTTAGACAAAGTTAAAAAGCAACTCAAAGAAACTCAACAAACAATAGATAAACAATTAAACATAAAAGGTCAAGACAGAAAATATTCAGCTACATTAGCTTCAGTATTTTTAGGGGCCATTATAGCTAAGCATTTGGGCATACACAACATACCTATCCACCCTGTATTTCAAGCCATTGCAAAAGAACTAAAGAAATCAAAACAGTCTTTAAAAGAATCTGACTTCGATGCTATGCAAACTTTGGGTGATTTTCTTAATCATTCTAAAAACAGTACTCTGGTGATCAATAGTAAAGCTGATACTCGTTTAGGAGTGTCTGAAGCGCCACTACTTAGACCTACTCATGATTTAAAAGTTAGAGTCGAGCCTGACTCAAACACTATCTATATCCCTGCTTCTATAATGAGAGAGTACATGGATAGTAAAAAGATTGACTATAGTGATTTTATTAAAGGACTAAAAGAAAACAAAATTCTTAGAGAGTCATCAAAACTAAAAGTGCTCCACAAGGGTCTAGAGATAAGTGGCCCTTCAGTTAGATGCATATGGATTGATAATTCTACCTTTGATGATATTAAACTAGAAAACTTACCTTTGGATATACCTAAAAATGTTAACTAACGGAACAGACTATCAAATAGATTGGCCTTCTTTTCAACCAGGAACATCTATATTTATACCTGCAGTAGATACTAAAGCGGCTTTAACAGCCATTAAAAAAGAAAGCACTCGCTTAGAATTTGAGTTTGTGCATAAGGTAGTTATTGAGGATGATGTTCAGGGTATAAGAGTTTGGCGCTTATAACTACATAGTAGAAAATAAAGGAAGATCAAGTCTACTTCTAAGCCTAGACACGTCTTTAACAACGTTATACATTTGTTTTGATAAGGCTTCAAGTTTTATTCCTTTAGCTTTTGCAGTCATTTTATCATCGTTAATAACTCTATTGCGTCTAGTACGTATAGCTTTAACTCTTTCCTTCATACTATTAATTCTACTTTTGGCCTGTATTAGTTTTTTATTTTTTTCTCTATAGTCTAGGTACCCTTTTCGATCCCCCTCACGTAAATAACCACCTAAAGTAGTAGTAACCCTTAAAGACATATCAGCTAAATCATAAAACTGAGTAAGTTGGCTTCTTCCGTTTCTACCGTACATAATCGCGCTTAAAACAGGAATTCTGCTTATATTGGTTTCAGGTCGTTTAGTGTCATAAAATTGATTTGCTAGTGAGTCAATCATATACAAAAATAAACTGCCGGCTGTTCCTGTTGTTCCTTTGATCCAATGGTCTACACTTAAAGGGGATATAATGTCTGCGTGTCCAATTAGTTTAGCAAGCTCAGAAGTATTTTCATTAAACTGTTTATTTGTTTCTTTATTTCTATATCCAGGGTTAACTATATCTCCACCAGTAAAAAAGTTATGATTTGTCATCACTTCGATAGTCGGTTTAAATACTTGAGGAAATAAATTAGGACTAAAGAAAGCCTCTCCTAAAGAACCGGTTATAGCCTGCCTAATTCTTCTAGCATCCACTTCATTAACAGTACCGTCTTTGGTAACTACATTGTATAAACCTTCAGGAATTAATTTAAGTAGTAAGGCTAACTCCCCTCTGACAGGAACTTTAAAACCCCCGGGCAACATATAAGATCTAAATTTTTCTCTATCATCCATTTGTTCATATTCATCATCCCCTGCTACTGCCATAGTGTATAAAAGATTTAAAACATATATTTTAGCCCCGGTTAGAAGAAATAAATTTCTTGCTTTGGTTTTTTCCATAGGAGTTATAAATTTACCTTGAGCAACGTTAGCTAAAATATCCATCCCTTGCAGATATGCATTTGCAAAGGGTACAGTGTGAGTTATTAATCTTATTGCTGGACTAGCTCCTCTACGCTGCCAATTAATAATATTAAGAGCTGAGTTAACTGCTTGTACTTGATTACCCCCCGCAATAGTACCGTCAGGTTGTCGGACTCCTCCGGTTTCTAACAAAACTTGTTCAAATAAAGCTTTACGTTGAGCAAGATCAGAGTATGTAGCTAGATCTTCTATATACGCAGCCGATTTTCTAATTGGGCCTTCTGACTCTATATTATATTTTCTTCTTAGTTTACCTGTTATTTCTTGCGCCGTTAAACCATAACCGCCTGTAACACCCGCTTTTCGCATCTGTTGCAAAATAGGAGCATTAGGATTAGCAATAATCTCAGGAAAACTTTTTAATACTCGCCCTGCTAAATGAAAAGGGTGTTTAACTCCTGAATATAGAGCTGATCCTATAGCGTCATTTACTACTTGGTAAGTTTGAAAAACTGGATTAGCAGTAATTGTCTGTCTAAATAATGTAGCCATGTTTGCGAAAAAACTAGTTTCAATTAAAGGAGACATAGGCCCTTTCATCCCTGCTGCTAGTAGTGTATCTGAATATTCTACATATACTCGCTCACCATTTCTTACCACAGGAGCAAAATATTCTTGTCTATATTTATCTTTAGCAGGTATTGTTTTGTGGAGAACTACAATGGGTTTACCTGCCGCATCTAATACTTCGGTTCCATCTTTGTTTTTTTCAGTTATTCCCAAAAATTTACCTGCCTCTATACTTACATTATTTCTCAAAGCAGAATTAACTATAGCAAAATGTTTTTTTAAAGAATTATCCAATAGATCATTTAATTGTCTTTCTGAACCTTTAAATTTTTGCTCCTGTCCTATATCAGTAAACCCTCTAAAATACTCTTGTACTCCTGGATTTGAAACTTCAATCTCATTAAACATTCTTTGTAGAGGTACATAGCCTTTAGAGTTTCTAAAATAATCCGCTTGCTCTTTGTTAATAACTTCAGTACTTTCTAGTAAATTAATATCGTTTATTTGTATTTGTTTAAGCATTTCAGCTATTTCATTAAGTATGGGGTATTCATTGCCATACTCTAAGTTTTCTGGGATAAGAGCTAATTGCTCCGGTGATACATAAGTTGTTGCGTTCTTAAGGTTAGCTGCTCTTTCTAGCTTCATCTTTCTCTCTGCTTTAGGCATATTAGGAGTTTTAGCATCCAACTCTAACTGTTCTATTTCAGCTTCACGTTGTTCGTTTAGTATATTTTCTTCTTGAAATCTTCTAGCACCTAAAAAACGATTTATTATTTTACGAGGTCCTTCGGGACCAAACCCTGCTATTTTTGATAATTCTTCTACTAAAACAAACAAATTATCAAAGTTGTTTTTGTCTTCTATAACAGTAGCGAGTTTAGTAACAGGATCTATTTTAACATACCCTAATTGAGCGGATGTTGATGCAAAACCGTTAGCTTGTATTGCTACATCAGCCTGTATATCAACTCGAGATTCTCCTGTAACAGCATCATTAACTGCTTGATTTATAGAAGCATCTAAAGCTTTTTCTCTAATAGGAGCAAAAGAGTTAGCAACAGCTGTTTCAAACCTTAAAAATTTACTAGGTAAAGAACCTTTAGGGGCATCTTGAGGACTATTACTATTAAATATACCCTGCACAAAATCTTTAAATGTTCTGTTGCTGTTTGATGGTGGAGGATCATAAGCTTCTTGTTCCCCTAATTCATTTATATCTCTTTGGTACAACTGTCTTCCCGAAGTAGCATTCTTATTAAACATAGAAGGTAATGGGCTATCAAACATGTCTGGAGCTATTACAAGATAGTCATTTAACAGAGAGTTAGGTATATTAGGGAAGTTAAACAATCGTTTTATAGCGTTAACCATATCTACCCATAAAGAATTTAAATTATTTTTAGGATTAAGCGGAGGTGTTTCGCTTAAAAACTTTTGAAATTTAACATCTTGTAGTGCATAGTCAACAAACTCAAATACATTTTCTAACTCACGCCCAAACCTATCTCCAGATACCTCTAAAGCTTTGTTATATATATCATTTATATACCGACCTGCTTCATTTTTTGGTTTGCCGTTAGGGGTAAAAGCTTTATCCATTTTTCTACCTTGAGTAGCATGAATAGCTTCATGTATTATAGTGCCTATATTAGCATTAGGGTGTACACGCACAGCATTAGTTGAAATTGAAAAACCTCCATAAGCTCCTCTAATATTTTCTACACTAAACTTAGTAGTTTCTATATTTGGTATGTTAAGCATTGTGTCAAGCAGTATATTTTCTACTTCACTTAAGTCACTTTTAAAATCTCTTTTAAGTATTTGTAAAGCTCTTTTTAAATTTTTAACATACTTAAATTTTTCTATTTGTTCTGGACGTCTTACAAATTCGTCGTTTGATAGGCTGTAATACTCGTCAGAGTCAGGATCGGCTTCTTTAGCTTCTTGAATAATCTTTGACTCTTCTCTTCTCTGTTGTGCTAAGGACTCTATTTTTGATGGCGCTTCTTCTACTACTGGAGCCTTTGTTACTTTTGCAGCCACGTCTGCTGCTTGTTCTAGTGCAGCTTCTTCTACTACAGCTGGCGCTACTTGTGCCTTTGCTTTTGGTTTATTAATTTCATTTAGAATTTTAGAAGCCTCTATTTGTTGAGGGGTGGGGTTGTTAATGCGATTTAGAACGCTATTTAATTCCCGGCCTCTTGTAGTAGTTACTTCTTCTCCTATAAACTCCCGTGATTGTTTTAAGAAATTATTAGCTATAATAGTGCCAGGCCTGGTGCTCATCGGGTTTTCTATTTTATCTGACTCTATCATTTTTTTGTGCTGGTTTATAAGTTTTTGAGGTATAGGTTTGCCTTCAAATGCAGGCACTTGTGTTTCTACTACAGCTTCTTCTACTACAGCTTCTTCTACCACTGCTGGAGCTACGGGCTGTTCTTCTGTTATTTTATTATTTGCCATAGCATTTAATTGCTCAACAGCTGAGGGGATTGCTCTTACTGGAGCTGCTTGTTCTTCTACTACAGCTTCTTCTACTACTGCTGTAGCTACTGGAGCCACAGGGAATGCCTGTACAGATTCAATACTTTTATTGTTTTTTCTTATTGTTTTAGATTGAATGCTAGAGTCTATAGATAAAGCTCTAAATATTTGTTTAGATATAGCTGGAGAAACCTTAAGCGCTTTACTTAAATCTGTTATCTTGTATTGTTTTTTAGGGTTAGCTATTAATAAATCTTTAGCTTTATTTATTAATGCAACGTCGAGAGAAGCTTTTCTTCCTCTAGGTCCATCATCAACTGGTACACTTGGTCCCAGTCCCGGGGTGTCAGATTTTTTAGGGTCTTGGGTAGCTTTTGGTGATCCCTCTTCGACAGATAAGTCATTGCGTCCTGCAATTGCAGTATCGACAATAGCGGGGGTTCCTGTAAATTTATATTTGACATTTGGGTTAGCCTCCTGTATTTGAGTTGTGTAATTAGTTATAACTTCTTCGTTAATTTTACCTTTGTGTTTTTGTAGGGTATCTTCAAACAAAGCAATATTATTAGGGGTTGCAATATTTAAACCCTTTAATCTTTTATGAGCTTTTGAATTAGGAGTTAATCCGAACGAAGTTAACGTCTTACTATCTAGTATACCTAATATATTTTCTTGTTGACTTATTTTAAAATTTGGAAGTATTTTATCTGTTTCAGCAAGTAATTTGTTAACAGCATTTATTTGTGCTTTAACATCATTTTTATTTTTTGAGTTGTTAAGTTCGTTAGAAGCTTTATTTATAATATTAAAAAGCTTTGATTTTTCAGGAGCGTTGTTCTCAAACGTTTTTAAAGTTTCATTGGCTTCAGCTATAGCATCTACAGCCACGGAGTTAACTGCTTCTATGTCATTGTTTTCAGCAGCAATAGCTAACCTATTTGCATAGGCTTTATTGCTTTGACGTCTAATATCCTTTAAATCATTTTCTTTTTTTGTTTCTTCTACTTGTATTTCGTCTCTTGCTCTACCCCGTGCGCTTACTCCAGAGGCCATACCTAAAGGAAAGAGTAATGACGCACCATATGCTGCCTCTGCATATTCTTTTTTAGCTTCGTCATTTGTTAAAGGTAAATCCGCGTAAAATCTTTCAAGTGCAGCTTGAGCCATTTCTGTAGTGCCTTCACCTACTATTAGCCTGCCGGCTCCTTTAGCTATAGCTGCTTTTAAAGATTGTCTAGCTAAACGTTCCCTTGCTTCATTAGTAACTGTTTTAGCTATGTTAATGCCGAGTAGTTTACTTACACCTGAAAAACCTAAAGCGGCTCTTTCTAAAGCAGCTGTTCCTAAACCAGTAGCTATAGCTCCAAGTTTATCAATGTCAACGTCTTCACCCCTCTTTATTTGCTCTTGAGCTTTTCTCTCTATAGCGCCACCTGTAGACTGTAAAAACAATCCCATCAAAGAGCCGGCTAATGCGCCAAAAGCTTTAACTTGTGGTGGGCCAGGTAATTTGAATCCTAATTTTGCACCCGCCCATATAGATGCAAGTATGGGAGTTTGTTCACCAAAAGCACCTGGAATTTGAGAGGCAACTTCGCCTGTTGCGGATAATAGACCTTCTTCATTGTAAGCTTTTTTAACAGCTTCTAAACTTGTAGCTGGTTGTTCTGTTATATTTTGAGTACGTTCTATACCTTCAACAGCGGCTTCATCAACATCAACAAAAGGTAATGCGCCTAAAGCAGTTTTAGCTTGGGAAACTAAACGTTTAGATCCGCCTTTTAAACCCTCAAAATAACCAGCCAGTTCTTTTTCAGGAACTGGATCGGGTGGCGGAGCAAAGTCTTCGTGTTGAGACGTAATAGCGTTAATTATTTCATCTCTAGAAGCCCCTTCAGGGCCTTCTATTTCATAAATTTTGCCATTTGGTCCTGGAATTTCATATAAAGGCATATTTAATCCTTTGTGGTTCTTACTCTTGGTTGACCAAATTGATTAGCAGCTACATTTGTTTCCTCACCAAAGAGGGATGCAGGTGTTGGGTATTGTTTCTTAAAGGCTTCTAATTCCTCAGTAGTACGTTCTAATATAAGTTTATTTATAATTTGACCATACTCTTCAGCTTGCTTTATCTCAATCTTTTGTTCTGGATACATAGTAGATCTTGATGCGGCAGCAAATTTACCATAGTCAAATACTTTTTCACCGTCAGCGCCTTCTTTGTAAAAAGCTGGATCTTTCATAGCAGCTGCTAGCGAAACTTCTGGAGCTGTTTTTCTACTTGCGCTTATTTTTGCAGATTCAAGGGTAACATCTTTATTTAGATTCGCTATTTGTAATTTTAAATTGTTATCTATTTGTTTATGAAGTGTTTTTTGCTGCGCGTTTAATTCCGCTATGTCAATTGCTTCAAGACTTTTCTTAGCAGCTGCTATTAAAGTACCTGCTGATTTTACATCATTTTGTTTCATAGCAACAGTTGCACCTTTTAACTGTATATCCATTTTCTTAAGGTCTCTATCTTCACCTCTTAATCCTTTAAGATCCGCTGCATATTTTCTAACTGCAGGTTCTGCATCAGATATTTTACCGTCTCTAGCCCACAACAAACCGGCTGATATTAGTGCCATATTTCCTGCATTTGACTTTTCATCTTTAAGAGCTTCTCTATCTTTACGTAAATCTGTACGTTCTAAAGCAAATGGGTCGTCTTCCAGTCCTGCAGCCCTGCGTAATTTAGCAACACTCTCTATTGCGGCTTCTTCTGTTGGCACTTGATTTCGATCTCGCCTTTCACCAAACTTATTAAATATTTCAGTATCTTGTACTTTATCAGTAACAATATCTTTGATGCCGCCACCCGGTTGTTTTATAGTTTTTTCTTCTAATGTATTCTCTGCTATAATTTCAGCTAGGCCCTTACCTTCTGGCACAACATCTTTTACTTTTTCAGAAAGTAAAGCTGTGTTTACATTTGCTGTCACAGGTTGTCCTGTCCCTGTGTAATCTATTTCATCACCAATAGTTACCTCTTCTAAAGCTTTTTTATTCTCTACTTCTCTTTGGTCAGCAAAATTACGGACATCTTCCTCTGTTATGTCTACTCCTGATTTTCTAAAATCATCTGCGTCTAATATTTTTTGTTTTTCTAAATTTCTTGTCTTTAGTTCTGTTTTTGTATCAGCAAATCTATCACCAACACCGGTTATTAATTGTCCTGATCCATCATATCTAGGGTTATAACTGCTTAAGTAGCTGTAAGGATTTAGGTAACCAACCGAATCACCTATGGCGGTACCTAAAGGGTAACCAACTGGGCCGTCTTCAAAACCAAGTTCAGCACCTAAAAATCTATTACGGCTACCTCGAACTAAACTTCCAGTTTCCCCGTCAAATCCAATAATGCCGCCTTCAGCCATTTTTCTCATGTTACCTGGGTTTAATGAACCTACACCTGACTGTGCAAGCATAGCAGGATTTATATTAGCTTGTGGCTGAGGACTACCAACTCCAATTTGAGGTGGCGTAGCCTGTGCTTGTCCCATACTTCTTAATCCTCTAGGATCTGTAGGGTTTGTTAATTCTTCAGAAACTGTTTTTTTAGTTTCATTTGCTCTAGCTTGATATGCATCTCTATCATCTTTACGTCTTTTTATTTCACTTAAAGCTACAAAACTAGGAACATCAGCTGTAGGGTTTTTAACGTAGTTAACTAAATCGCTATCAGCAACTCCTTTTAACCTGTCTCTTATCTGTATAATATTCATTTAATACTTACCCCTATTTACCTAACATGTTATATAAACCGAGCCCGGCTAACCCCATACCACCAATTTGAGAAGCTAAACTTGGAGCAGGAGCGTATTGAGTTTGAGTAGAACCTAGTGCACCAGCTGTACCTCTTAGTATGTTTGATTGATACTCTAAAAGTTTTCTTTGATAGTCCTCTGCTTCTCTAGATTCTTGATAAGCTAAATTATCAATCTCTTGTTGCATTGCTTGTTGTTCCCCTGCGCTTGCAGCCTGTGCTTTTAATCTTTCTAGATTAGCCATTTGTTCAGTTGCACCTAACTGAGCTTGAGCTTGAGCACCTTGTAAACCAGCACCTAACCCTGCTAAACCTACATCCTTTTTTAATCCCGCTCCAAACTGTTGTGATTGTTGTCCTAATTGTTGGGCTTGTAAATCAGCCGCTTGGTTAGCTTGTTGCATTTGTAAGTTACGACCTTGATCTGCAGTAAAAGCTTGTTGTCCTTGTTGGTAAGCTTGTTGGCTACCTTGAGCTTGTATTTGTCCTAACTGCATAGCTAGGTTTCTGTCTGCTTCCCCTTCCATTAAAGCTTGTCGACCGCCACCAAAAGTACCACGACTTATAGAGCCTAATCCTCTTCCTGATTTAGCAATATCACCTTGTCTTCTAGCTTCATCTAACTGTACATCTGTTACCTGTTGTTGGTACGGATTCATATAAGAAGCCGCAACACCTGGGTCAGTAAATTTTTCGGTTGTTATAGATTCTTCAGTAATTGAACCGGGAGTATAACCTAAGGCTCCTGTAATACCACTTGCAGCGGTGCCAGCTGTTGCCATGCTAGCATCTAAACCTGTCCCTGCTGTGGCAAAACGACCAGGCTGATTTAATCCACCTACTTCAGTTTGAATTGCTGTTTGTTGATCAGTAAAAGGTGCTAATCTTTCTCCTCCATAAGGAGTAAATTCTTGAACTCCTGTTACATTACCAGCACTATCTGTTTTATAAACTTGTTTACCTGTCTGCTTCATCAACTCTTCATAGAAAGGTTGGGCATACTCTGGTAGATCTGAAGAATAAGATTTAGTATCTGGAGCTGGGCCACCGCCACCTTTACCGCCACCAAATTCAACTAAACCTGTACTTGGATTTATAGTTCCAGAACCACCTACTGATTTAAGTAATCCAGCTTCATAGTCATTAATATGTGCAAGTTGAGTATCACCCATACGCCCTTCAGCAGCTATATCTTTATATAAATGCTTAATAAGCCATATTTTTAAACTTAAAGGTATTAATTTTAACAAGTTCATAATTTAATTTTCCACTGGTAATTCATAAAATGTAAAGCGTTCTTTATAACCGTTGTTTTTCCAAATCTTTTCCCATCCCGGTCTTCCGTATGACTCCATTACATCGCAGTCATTATCTTTTGCAAAAGCTTGTAATACTTTTAAACCTATCCAACCCCACTTTTTAAACTCTTTACCACCCAAAAAATGAATTACACATGTTTTTATTTGGGGGTATTGCACAATCTCAGTAACATAGGCTCCATATATAATATCATCTTCAAAAGCAATCCAAAGTTGTTGAACTTTAAAATTTTTAATTGCTTCGTTTTTTATGTCATTTGCGGTAAACCTGCCATATGTGTATTTAGCAGCTTTTTCCATGTACTTTTCTATTCTAGGCCAAACAATTTCAATGTGCTCTGTAGGCACTAATGATATTTTCATTAAGTAAACATATACCTTTCTGGGTTAATTTCTTTTCCTTGTGATTCTGTCCCTGTTCTATCTTTTCTAACTCTATCCATCATTGCGTAAAAATGCTTTGCACCTGCTTCAGAAGATCCATTTCCCATATGACTTACTACATCAGCTGGAATAACAAATTCACCTTCTGATAATCTAGCTTCTTGCGTTCCGCCAATAGTAGCTGGAATATCATCACTCATTCCATCTCCCATTATATTTCCACCACCAAGGTACCCTCCATTATCTAAACCTAATATACCCGCGCTTGTTGAAGAGCTAGAAGGACTTCTACCATAAGGATTATTTAAATTTAATGTTGACATACCAGCTAAATTAAGTTGATTTTCTGGACCTCTAAACCTATTATCTTCTTTGTAAGGTGATGCGTCAAAAGGTGCATACAAATCGCTTTCTTCAATACCTCCTAAAATACCACCACCGATAGGCATACCAATTTTACCTGCTACTTCAAAGTTAGATAGTGGTTCTCCTGGAGTTGTAGTATAGCTTTCTAAAGTTCCGTCCGCTGCATAATTATTAACTCGAGTAGGTTGTGCGCCATTTCTAGCTGCAAACCTATCAATACCACCTTCCTCAAAAAAATCTGAAAAACCTCTACCTGCGTTTTCTGTATTGGTATTAAAGTTTTCTGTAACATTACCAGTAAAAGTATCAAACTTTTGACCTAAACTATTAGGTTCTGTAATTCTAGCATTCTGCATCATGCTTGTGTTTGTTGGCGCTCTAGGACTAACCGGATTAACTTGGTTCATGTTTGGTCCACCAAAACTATTAGGGCTCGGCTGTCGGATGTTAGCATTCTGCATCATGCTTGTATTTGTAGCAGGTGCAGGTGTTCCAAATTGAGGAGTTGCAGCTCTAACGTCAAAAGCAGTGTTAACTTGACCCATGTTAGGCCCCACTGCACCCAATTGATTGCCTCCTGCACTGGCAAACCCTTGAGATGCTAGTGGATCTACACCCATAAGCCCTTGTGAAGCAACATCAAACGTTGGGGCTGCGGCTGCTACACCCTCAACTCCGGCTGTTACAGGAGCTGCTACTGTTGAAGGAGCGGCCGAAGCAAAACTATTAAATAATGATCCTCCACTACCTGCTCCCAATCCAGCCATTAATCCAGCTCCTAAATCTTTTTCAGCTACAGCTGTTGCTCCTCCAACCATCATACCTGCCATAAGAGGACTCAAACCCGCTGCAGTTAAAGCACCTCCAGCTATCATAGGTAAAAAACCTTTAAGACTAAAAGCTTCAGGCATTCCTGTTTGAGGATTAGTAGTTAAAGAGGTTCCGTTAGCTTTTGCTAATTGTTGTAAACCCGCTACCTCATTTGGTTGCATATGAACTAAAGTAGTATCGCCATACCTGCCCAAAGAAGCTATATTTTTTGCTGTGTCTTGTATTGCCATTTTAATCCCTATTTATATTAGTTGTATAATACCATGTAACATGCTACGTATAAACCGTTTTATACTGCTTCGGCCCCTGAAATAGTGACTGATAGATTAGTCCCATTTGATAAAACTTGTATTGTATCTCCGGGGTCTGTTATCTGTAATCCTGACCAATGTAAATACTCTTGTTTAGCTATTGAATACTCATCAATAATAACATTACCAAAACTTGCAACGCCCCCTGCTTGAACAATATGAATACTAATAAGTCCAGCAGCACCTGCCGCTCCACTATGATTAGTCACCATAATGTCTTTTATATAAGCTCTTGTATTAACAGGAGTCTCATACACAATAGCCATCGTAGCAGTTACAGCTGCCCTAGCTAGTTTCTTACCTGTTAAGTTTTGAAATTCTCCAGCCATTATATTCCCATCCAATGCATAACATTGTTTGTGTGTAAGTTAGTTATTTCATCTAAATGAGCTTTATCTAATTGATTAAAGTATAACCTCATTTGATTCTGCATTTGATTCTGTTGATCTTCACTATACTCTATAGTTGGAAGCGTTAAGTTTGGAGCTTTAGGTTGTAGTATATGTGCCATTATCCTCTCATTCCTGCTGGTTTAGCATCGACTCTAGAGTCACCTAGTTGCCATTGTGTGCCTACTGTATTTGAGGATATTTTAAAACTCATTTGTCGACCCCTTGCTCTTATAAATACTTGATTAGTGTATTGATCTATAGTTCCTGTAGCTGTTGTTACCCCACGAGTTAGAGTAGCTCCTGCTACATCTGTTGTTTGTGTTTCTGCTCCTGGAAACTTAGTCACTGCAACTGCCATATCCACTGCAGGAACAAGTGTTGCTCCTGTAACAGGATTAGATGTTTGAGAAGCAGTAAAATCTACATCAGGTATAACTCGTTTAGTTAGCATGTAAAACTCTCCATCGGCTATATCCATAAAAGAAGACTCAATAAAAGAACTCATAGCTACCGGAGCTGCTCCTAATGGTTGACCGTCATTAGGCCCATTTTCATGAGAGTATATATAACCCCCAGAAGTAGCTAATGGATGTGTGCTAATACCTGCATCTATCCAAGTAGTTCTATTAAGTTGACCGTAGTACCAAATATCATCACGATAGTTATAAACTACATATCGGTCAATAGAAGTAGAAGGTGTTGCTCCACCTGAACAATAGAACCATATTACTTCATTAAATTCTTTATTAGTGCCTCCATATATAAGGTTAGATTGTTCTCTATTAATATCTTCAAAAATGTATCTTAGTAAAGGACATTTCAGTACATTAACTCGACCATCATATACAAAGAAACTATCTGTGCCCATCCAATACATATTATTGTTTACATTAGCATAAGCATTAGCGCCCATAATATTAGTATCAGAAGATAAAAGTTGTAGTCCAAACACTTCTGCGGTACCTAAAAATTGTAGTGTGCTTAATGAAGTATCAGTCCAAATGAGTGTTTCTTGTCTTACATTAGCTCCAGTAATAATTTTAGAGCCCTCTTTAACAAATAAGAATCCGGCAGAATTAGCTAGTTCAGGCTTCCATACTTCAGGTTTAGGACCTATATCTGCATTTACATCAGCCCATCTAATTAACATTGGATCATATGTACCACCCGAATAAGATATTAATTGGTAAGCTCCCGCTGCTGTTACGCTACCTAAAGATGATAATAATGTATAAGTAAATGTGGTAGTTGAAGGAACAGAAGCTACTTGATAAGTACCTGAATATCCAGTTGGTGTTTGACCATAAAGATAAACCCAATCATTAACTGCTATACCATGAGCAGAGCCTGTAGTCACTGTAGCTGTTGTTCCAACACTTGTTATTCCTGAAATAGTAACTCCAGCTGTAGAAGTCTCATTATAAGAAGTAGCGCCTAAAGCTAGTAAATGTCCACTAGGTGTAAATAATGTTTTTTCTGTCCCCGCTGGAACTGCAATAGCACCAGATAAAGAACTTAATGCTACTGCTCTATTACCAAAGCTTGGACTGTAAGTCCAATAATATATTATGCCACTTTGATTTAAATTAAAGATAAGGTCATTATTAAAGTTATCCATAAAAATTAATCGTAAGTTACCAATGACTGGCTCTACATCAGGTCCGGATGAATCCCATGTACTTCGACCCCATGTACCTGAACTCCATCCATAACCACCTACCGTAATTTCAGTTCCAATGTTAATTTGAAAAGCAGCAACAATAGAAGTACCACCTCCAGTAGCAGCTGAAGTAGCTGTGCCTGTAGTTTGAATAGTAAACGTATTACCATCAATAACTGTCACTTCAAACTCTAAATTAAGTTGTGGTGCTGTTACTCCACCAACTGCTGTAGCTCCAGAAAAAGTAACAGAGTCTCCAGTCTCAGCTCCATGAGCTGCAATGGTTACTAAAACTTGTCCTTCAGTACCTGCAGTTGTATTAGTAGTAAAACAATTATCTGTGGAGGGAGTAGTTGAAGTAGTATAAGTTACACGAATAGGAGTAATATCATGTAGGGTTGTTCCTACTCGAATATAGATTTTTTTAGTAGTTCCTAGCCCTGCAATTTCTGCACCTGTATCTAAGGAATACACATACAGTTTGATCGCTTCTCCTGTATAAGGAGTAATAGTAGCTGCTTGCCAACCACCTAGTTTTTCAGGATACCCTTCTCTAAAACGTACTAAGTTTCCATCATACCACCCACCCATGTTTGCTAGGTTAGTGCGGTCTCGGTTAATACCGGGTTTAAATTTTAACTTACTTAGTGGCATACTTTATCCTTTTGACATTAACAAAGAATGCTCTGCCAATCGTCTTCTAATTAGTCCTTTAAGTTTACGGCCACCAGCTCTGCAATATTTTAAAAGCACTTCTCCAGCTCTTTTTTTATCACCACGCTTAAACGCTGAGCGAACTGTACTTCGTTGAAAGCATCCCAAACCAAGATTAAAGCTAAAGCTGACAAGAGCATCAAACTCAGATTGGGTTGGTTTAACTGGATGTAATAACCTAATAACTCCCAGTTCAAATCGTTCCAAGTCATGTTTAAGTAATGCATCTATCTCAACAGCTGATAGTGTGCGATTCCACTTATGAGATAACATAGCATGCCGACTGATGAGATGGCCAACGCCAATAGTCCAATATCCGCCAGGACACTTATAAGGCGATGCATGAACACCCTCGAAATGTTTTATTAATTTCGTTCCCTCGACTGATACTTTCACTATTTATCCCAGTGTCTAGAGCCAAACCAAAATCCTATAATAGATGATATAATCGCCATCTCTTCTGTAGAAATAACTATATTCATTGCAGTTTCAAAATCTACTCCAGTATTTATAGCCCACCATAAACCTGCTATGTCAGCAAATAAAAATATAGAAACAAAAATATAGGTGATAATGGGGCGAACACTAGCACGGAGATTAATAACCCAAGTAGAGGCATTTTGTGCATGCTTTTCATCATGTTTGTAGAGAGCAACTCTTTCTTCTGCATATGTTTCCATTTCAACTTGATCGGTTTTAAACTCTTCAATTTTTTCTTGAGATGCAAATCCTTTTTCGGCCATAGCCAGAGACCTCTCCATTTCAAGTTGAGCCATAGCTTGTTCATGAGCATTGTCACCCTTTTGTTCAAAAAACTTTAGTACACTGGGTAATCCAGATGTAGCAAAGCCTAGTATTCCTGATAGTATTGATAACACTATTTTTCAACCCAATTTAAAGTATCTTCATCCCATGTATAATTACCTTCGTCTGGATAAGGTGTTGGTGCTTCCCATATCCATGATGTATTATTTAAAGTCCATGATGGATAAGGTTGAGGTGCATAAAACACATCATTAGTTTCATCATAAGTATATCCAATACCAGCAAAGTTTCCTCTTAATGGCATATCTAATGGATGCTCATTTCCAAGAGTATTATAAGATGTTTGTACCCAAGTATCTGATTGAGTATCTACCCAATCTTGTTCAGCACTATTTACTGTTACTACAGTTCCGTCTACTACTTTAGCATAATGACTCATTATGATGTATAACTCCCATTACCATTAAATGTTAAAATTGTATTAGAACCTGATGTTGTTACCCCAGGACTACCTGTTGTTGTTCCAGTATAATTGTCTGTAGGGAATGATAAGATTACTACCCCTGAACCCCCAGCTGCACCAGGCGTATCCTTTCCAGGTGTTCCAGCACCACCACCTGTATTAACAGTTCCTGCTCCAGTACCAGCGCCAAGCCCGCCAGTACCACCGCCTCCTGTACCACCACTACCACTACCAGAGCCATCACCTGCTCCACCACCTCCTCCTCCTCTATATACTGAAGAACCTGTAATTGAAGAAGCTAATCCAACACCACCTGCTCCTGCTGTAGTTGCTCCTGAACCATTAACACCTACTGCACCTGCTCCACCACCACCAGAGCCTGCATAACTTCCAGATGACCCACCAGCATTACCTTGACTAGCAGTTGCTGCTCCTCCATATGATGGACCATAACCCCCCCACCATCCAGCAGAACCACCACCAGAACCACCAGCAGCTCCATCAACAGCTGAAGCTGGACTTGTATCAGCCATACCGCCATTACCGCCACCTACTGCTGTTATAGTAGAAAGACCAGAACCCGATAATGTTGAGTTTACACCATTTGTACCTCTTGTAGAGGTACTTGCACCAGCAGTACCCCCTGCTCCAACAGTAATACTTAATACTGTGCCAGGATTAACCTGTGAATATGTACTTGTTAAATATCCCCCCGCACCAGCACCACCAGGACCTCCTGTTGCACCAGGTGAATGGGCAGTTGCGCCACCACCTGCGATTGTAAGATATTCTATATCATAAGGAGGTAAGGGGGTTATAGCATTCATACCATAGCCTCTGGCAGAGTTTACGGCTGTTGTGGTTACTCTAGGCAAACTGTGTTAATGCGGCAAGTATTGTAAATGCTGCATCTCCTGTTTTAATTATTGTGTATGTATATGAATCAATACTATTAATATTTCCTTCTGTAGGAGCTGCACCACCTTGCCATTCTGGTGTAATACTACTTCCATCAACTTGTACTGTTGTATTTCTATATTCAGCGCCTGTTAAGGTTACTAAATGAACTAATGTAATAGCTTCACCTGTAGATAATACAGAATTTAATGTAGCACCACTTGATGCTCTAAAATTTATAGTCCAATCACCCACTGCGGCAGAAGTATAATAAACAACTGATTGTGTATTAGTATCATAATTAATTGTTCCCGTTGCAGCAGTTGCCGATATTGTAATTAATTCAGTTGAATTAACAAATGGAGAATAGTTATTAAGTAGAGCAAAGTTGCTAAAGCCTGAACCTGAAACTGTGCTGGTTGCTGAAAGTGTTGTAAAAGCACCTGTACTCGCTGATGAGCTACCAATAGGGCCCGGTGTAGCAAAACGTGCTGTAACGCCTGCGCCTGAAACCGCTCCTGATGCTGCAAATGTTGTGAAGGCACCTGTACTTGGAGCTGTATTACCAATAGGACCTGGTGTAGCAAATCTTGCTGTAACACCTGCACCTGAAACCGTACTTGAAGCAGAGAGTGTTGTGAAAGCTCCAGTGCTAGGAGTAGTTGCTCCAATTGTAGCACCATCAATTACACCAGTATGATAGTCAATAGCATAAGTAAGATTTGTACCATCTGTATATACAAATGTTGTGTTACCTGCAGGGATCAAAACTCCCGCATCTGATGCGCCAGCTCTTGCTGTAATAGCTGTATTAGAAGCATTATTAATAATATAATTTTTTACAAATGTATTGACACCGCCTGCGGCAGTAGTAGGAAGAGTTAAAGTACCTGTACTCCCACCACTTCCTGTAAGATTAAGGCGTAAGTTACGAACTGGTTGAGTAGCATTAGAACTTGTATTTAAAGCAACTGGAGTATCGCCTGCAGTAACAGCTATAGTAGTAGTACCTACAATTGATTCTTCTAGAGAGGTTCCTAAATTAACATTGGTCGTTGCGCCCCACGTACCGTCTTGTTCTCCGGTTCCTATGAGTTCTATACTTAAATTTGAATATGTTGACATAATTTATTCCTTATCCTGTTACTATCTCTGTCCAATTAGGGACTTGAGTAGTATCTATTATAACCCAATTAGGGTTGTTAATGGTAGGGGCAATCCCTTCTAATGTTAATGCGCCAGAGGCGGGTCTTCTTACTTCTCCTATTAATTCTGTTGGTGCGTATCCTTGTAAAGCTAACGCTCCTGCACTGGGTCTTATAACGGCTCCTTCAGTTCTAACTGCTACAATCCCTGCTAGTGTTAATACTCCTACACCCGGAGTTATTACTGTACTACCAACTACACTAGGTGCATGTCCTGTTAAGACTGCTGCTCCTACACCCGGAGTTTTAAACACATTATTTTGTTGTACAACCCCAGGAGCTATTCCTGCTAGTGTTATTGCTCCTGCGGGTGCTGCTGCTACTATTCCATCTATTAAGACCGGTACTGCTCCAGCTAGTGTTACTGTGCCTACACTAGGTGTTAGCCTTATGTCTTCTATTATGGTTGGTGCAAATCCTGCTAAAGCTAAAGCTCCTACACTAGGAGATATAATTGCACCTCTTACTAAACTTGGTGCAAGGCCTGCTAAAGCTAATGCTCCGATCCCTGGAGTTATTACTACTCCATCTAATATGATAGGAACAACTCCTGCTAAAGCTAAAGCGCCTACAGTTGGAGTTATTACTACTCCATCTATTACAATAGGAGCTGTATCAACACCAATCCCCCATTTTCCTGAGCCCCAAGCTCCTCTTCCCCACCCGTCAGATAAACTTAATTCTCCTGATGGAGGTGTGACTATAACCCCAACCCCATATGACCCTGAGCCCCAAGCTCCTCGTCCCCAGCCGCTAGACATTTCTAGCCCCTTAAGTTAACGTAAATATGCCGGTTGCAGCAGGTAAAACAGTTAATGTATTAGGGCTAGATACTGTAAACTGTGCACTAGATAACTGACAGAAACATAAAAGTTTCCCAGCAGCTGCTCCAGTTGAGTTACGTAATACCGCATACCTAATGTTAGTTAATGACGCACCCGAAGCAGTAAATGCTACTCCAACTGCAGACATTGTAAATTTATATTGTTTAGCTGATGCCCCTACTATCCATTGACCAGTTGCGGGTACTAAATTCTTACCCCCTGTAACATATCCACCTGTAGCTGAAATTTCGTTAGTTACCGAAGTTAAAGCACCGCCGCCACCATAAGCTGATAATGTAAATGTAGATGCATTACTAGCACTCGTAAATAGCGCCATCTTAAAGACTCCTGCACCTAATGTAATAGTCCCGTTTCCTATATTTTGTTTGGCACTATTGTATAGTTGCCATGCTGTTGCTGCCATGTTAAATCTCCTTAATATCGGCGTATGACGCACCGGTTTCTAAAATATGATGTAATAAACCCCCGTATATTTCTAGCTCAATTTCATCACCCATCATTCTAATAATATCAATAAACTCTTGAGCTTGTGATACCATCCAAGGGTTACAGTTAAATATCTTACCGCCCACGTTTACGGGTACTACTAACTGTCCATCATTTTCATTCTGTTCATATGCGTGATGCTTATCTTCTTCTATACACGAATCACATCCAAATAAATGAAATCGTTTAAATCCTAACATTCTAAATAACGGTATAGCCCTTAATAAAACTGTTGACCCCCCTGGTATTGGGTGCCATGTTTCATATTGTTTAGCTAATATCTCATTAAGATCATCTGCCTGCGTATGCCATAAATATGTTCTATCTTTAGGTAATCCTTCAAAACATAGGGGATTACACTGTGAAGCTAAAAAATATTTGCAGTCGTCTACGACCGGTTTG
>Ga0209091_10001000_pt1 | contig 25816 bp, 27 predicted proteins | sample ArcticOcean_MG_C_6_FD_187438 | JGI IMG/M metagenome (GOLD analysis project Ga0209091, IMG submission 187438) | Marine microbial communities from western Arctic Ocean - ArcticOcean_MG_CB8_128 (SPAdes) (version 2) | ecosystem: Environmental > Aquatic > Marine > Oceanic | place: Arctic Ocean...
TCGGGCTTTGTCTAGCCGGCACGCTGGGTTGCTAAGCATGTAGCCGCCCTCTAACGTGTCTTGGATCATGGCCAGCGACGGCCCCGAGCGTACAAACGACAAAAAATTATTGTGCACCGAGATGAGCTCCACCACTTCTGCAAGCGCCTCGTAAGACTGCACAAAGTGACAGTTCATCTCGTCGCCGTCAAAGTCTCCGTTGAACGGCGAGCAGGCCGACGGATTGAGCTGGATGGTGCTGTGGCGCGTAACCACAACCTTGAACGCCATCAGGCTAAACCGGTGGAGCGTCGGCTGCCTGTTGATGATTACCCAGTCGCCGGAGACGATGTGCCGGTGCACAACGTGTCCGACCGCCAACTGGGACGCAATGTGTTTGAGTCGGTGCGGCTTGACTGCCAGTTCAAGCGTCACCTTTCCCATGACGACGCAGTAGGCGCCGCCGCGCACCCCCGAGCCAAGCAGGACGGCCTTTCGCATCTTTTCAATGTTGAGGCGTGTCACTGCCTCCGGGAAGGTCTGGCTGCAGCAGATGAGCTCTGGAATCCCAACCTCGTCCGCGTCGATCTCGGTCGACGGTGTGATGACGGTGCGGGCGGTGAAGTTGCACCGCTTCCCCGACATGTGGCCGCGGATGATGCCCTGTTTGCCTTTGATTCGATCGAGGATTGACCGGTTGTCTGTAAGCGCTCGCCGGCGGAGCCCCTTCAAGGTCGCCCCGTCGCCCCGCGCGGGGCGTTTGGAGTTTGCGGTTGCCTCGGGCTTCTCGATAATCCCCCGGAGCACCGCAGCAATTTCGTCGCCGTACAACCCGGCTGCCGCTGGGAGCACCCCCAGCGGAAACGGGTTGATCTCGTTGTTGTCGAGCATCCACCCCCGCTCGCCCATGTACGTTCGGACAGCGGCGCAGAGCTGCAGCAAGTCTTGGAACTGAAGGGTGATCGACGACGTCGAGCGTGACTTAGAACCCTCGTCCTGCGGCACCGGTGGCCGTATGTTGACGGGCGGCAACGCCACCGCCCGCAGGACAAACGCCGACGGCAGAGTGTGGCACAACCCCAGGGTTTCCCGGTCTTCCGGAGAGATTGTCATGAGCGCGTGCAGCACGCTGTAGACCGAGTACCGGCTGGCGCGCCCTGCTCGATTTTTCTCGGCGAGCAGCGCAATCTCTTTGGGGGTAAACACCGCGGCCTGCACCTCCGGCGGGAGGCTGTTGGCGTCTTTTAGCCGCCAGTTTGCCGTGATAGTGCTGCCAGTCAGCGCGTAGCTGGGCTGTGGGAGCTCGCAATCCTCGTGCGGGCACTTGACCGAGCACGACACCCGTTTGCTCTGGTTGTTGCCGCGGCACGCGCTGTACGCGGCCGTGAGCTCGCGGCCCGGCATCAGCACCCTAGAGCAAAAATGGCACACCACCGTCACCAAGTGGAGCACCGTGTCGCGGAACAGCGGGTGCAGCACGGGGATCGGCAGCTCAAAGTGGCCGAGGTGGCCCGTCGTGCACCCGGCTCGCCGGCAGGTGCTGCACGGGAGCCCGTCGGCCACCGAGCCCATCCGAGGGTCGATGACCCCGTTGGCGCACGGCACGTCTTGGGTGTACGACTTGGACGTGGTGATCTCTACCGCCGACTTGGCTCTGATCTCGTCGGCGTCGGGCACCCATAGCTTGACCCGCTTCGGGGCACGGGCGACCTCCATCGCATCAGCAATTATGTAATCGGCAGAGGCGATGCAATAAATATTTACCGCTCGACCGTTATTTATTTTAAACTGATCGTGCACCCTTGATCATTTGCCAGTATGCGGCAACATCCGGTTTGGTTGGGGCTGCAAAGCTCTTGAGGTCCTTTCGTGCACGCGCCAATTCGGCGCGAAACTCGCGCATGAACATACCCATCTCTTTTTCGGTGACGTCGCTGAGGACTGGAGAATTGGCCCAGTCTTCTGGCGAGGCGTAATATTTCTCAGGATGGCCAGCCACCCGCTCTGAAATCCATTCCATTTCGAGCGTCATGTTGTATAACTGTCGGAGCTGGTTTTTTCGCTTGGTGGTGAGCCATGCCGTTGAGTCATTGTCATCATAACTTATCCAATCATTCGGCAGCCCCCTGTTGAACGTTGGGGCTTTGAGTGTGTTGATTCTTGACGATTTAGGCTTGCTTGTCGACTTGCGCTTGGCTTTCCGGTTGGGTTTTTGGCTTGAAGCCTTTCGACACCGCCCCTTTTTCCCCCCAGCATTAGGGTTACGCGCATTGCGATCCCAGACCCCGGGTGGCCGATACTTGCCTGATTTCAATCGTCCACCGCTGAGACACCTCCGCTTTCGTGACGCTTGTGTCCTTTTGCTCGGCATTTCTATAGCTAAACTATTAAAATATATACATACCCCACTCGAGTCACGAGTCACGACTTTGACTTTTTAGACCGGCGGCGACCACTAACCGTCCTTTGTCTTGACAAACTTGCGAAACAAAGTTTGCTGGTGGTGCACTTGCTTCAGCGCTCACAAGCTTGGATTACGCTGGAGCGGCAGCTGAGTGCCCTCCTAACGCGGTATGCCTGCTCGGTGTTGGGAGGGCATTGTCGTTATCCTTGTCAAGTTCGCTGAACGCGCTTCTCTACCAGTCAACGTCGTGCCGGAGCTGCGACGACTACTGAACACAATACCGAGAATAAAGAGACCATTTACTTAGCGCCACACCAAAAAGGGTTACATGTCAATTCATTGATTCACAGCGAATCGCCGTTAGCGCAAAGCTCGGCCAATCACCCCCCGCGCTAGCTGCGCCCCGGCGTTGCCCGACACCTTGCTCTCCCGGGTTCCGCCGCTGCCCTCATCGTCGACCTCGGCGTGGATCACCACCGCTCGACCGACAATGTCAGAGATGAGCAAGGGTACGTTTTTCAGCACGGTTTGAGTGACACTAGAATGCCCTTGCGAGTACACGTTCCCCAGGTCGCCAGCATGCCGAACGTCGGTGCGGAGCCCGCCGTGCGACGCTGCCTTGTGCGGGTTGAAGTGACCCCCGAGGCCCGCGCCAGGTAGCATGTTGCCCAGGGTGTAGATGGCCACACCGTGCACCCCCCGGGGCAGTCCGCGGGCCTCGATGCGAATGGTGACAACACCGCCTACGTCGCATGTAAAGTGCACCGAGCCCGACACCGCCGGGTGCTCGGGGTGCGACAAAACCGCCATGGCATTCATGTTTCTGTAATGGTGTGAGATAAAAAAGCATGAGGTGCAATCCCACCGGATTCCCCCGCGAGCAGCCTCACCCCGACTGCGCGCATCACACGCCCTTTTGCAACCACCACACCCGTCTGTGCACGGATTCGCAATGTTCGCACGATGGCCATTGCGCCACCGCAAGCGCTTGCGAGAGTGGCGTCTGCCGCAAGCTCCGACGCCCCAGGGCGGTGCCAACGGCCCCACCGCCGACACGGTGGGCCGCTTGGGGGCTAATGGTGGTGCTTGTTGTGCTTGCGATTGGCTTGCTCAGTACGCAGTTAGCTCGATGATGAACCGCCACAGCTCGGGTGGGATGTGCGGGAGCTGCCGGGTGGTGCGAGTTCGTCGAGTTGAGATGCTGCGTGGTTCCTTGCTCGAAAGCCGCTGCGCCACCCCCATCAGCGTGTGCGCAGCCACTAGCACGCCGTACTGCCTCAGACGCTGTGCCAGCGACTGCCACCGGATCATCGCCGGATTCATCGGTAAGAGCTCACGGCACAGCCGTCGTTTGGACCTGAAGAATTTCATCTTGCCGCCTCGTGCGCGCTGCCGGGTCACAAGCCGTTGGTCGGGCAGCACATGCTCCATTAACTCTCCACGTCGGACGAGAGTCAGCTCGATGGCGGTCAGTGGAACTCCGGCTTGAAACCCGAGCGCGTAGATCACGTTATGCCGTTGCCAGAAGCACACGCAGCTGTCGTCGGCTGTGCTCACTAGTTTGAAGCGATCGCAGCTGGCCACTTCCAGCGAGTGTAATCTGGTGATGTAGCGGCCGCGTTGCGACACAACCGAGAGGCCCAACGCTCCACCTTGCACCGCTCGATGGGCAATGAACAATTTGCCGTGACCGTCAAACCCCAGGCAGTGGATCTGTCCTTTGATGAAGTGCCGCTCCGTCGGGCTGGTCAAGTGCAACGAAATCCCCTGTGCGCCAGTCATCGTGTTAACCGTCACCATTCGCTCCCCGAATATTTGAGTGGAGTGGTACACAGTCCACAAGGTCTTGCCATCCGGTTCCATCTGCACAGGGGGGTAATGCTCGCGGTGTTGCTGCTCGTAGCGGCTCCATATGATTGGGGCACCGGCACCGATCGCGTACACCACCGAGCCGTTGCTCCAGATCAAGGCGACCCGAACCAAGCTACCGCAGGCCAGCTTGGCGACGAAGATGACAGTGTGTGGCTCGGTGCAGATCGGTGGCAAGTTGTACACCTTAGTTGTGATACGCAGGGCGCCCGTATCAGGGGCCGCCATGTCCGCCGGGGTGAGGAGCGTGTCGCCATTCCAGCACGCCATGTCGAATCTTCCCGCCAATCGATTTTAGTGTGTTTCTTAAGAATATTCGAGTTTTACTTAGACTCGTCTTTACACATATTTTCGACAGAAGTGGGTTGAGTGATTTCAGTTATCTGGGTTAGCTCGGCTTTTGGCATGCAAAAATGATCGTTGATGGTGGTGTTGGGTAACGGGGCATGGCACCACACTTTTACTTTGTCCGACACGCTGGCATGTTGAAGTGTTAAGTCCACAATCCCCGTGTACGTCACGTCGCCAAAAGTCCTGCTGCCGTCGGCAGGCTGCACGTAATATTTTGCGTTTTGCCATTCAAGTAGCGTTGGGGATTGTTGCGATGTGGAGAGCTCCACACACTCGACTGTTGCCGGATTCTGTTTCTGCGCGCCGTCAGAGTACACGTCGATTGTTTCGTACCGATGCTGTAGGATTAACTTGCTGTGTGGCTCTTGAGGGAAGTGATACGGCACCCCGTCGACGGCAACAACACTTGGCACGCTTGTGGTGATTGCGAGACGCTCATCATTCTTACAGTATGTTTTAATGCTTTGCGCTTGCATGGTTTCAAGCGCGGATTGCAGAAACGCGTACTTGAACTGACACTTGTTTTGTACCCACCCGCAACCCCTTGGTGTGCACGCGCCTTTCGAGGTGTAACGATGGCACGAAGCATTTATGGCCGTTTGCACCGGTGCGCGAGGCCGTCGACCGCATGTGTCGCAAGCTGTATTGGTGTTGGTGGTAGAGCACATCTTGGCAGTGCAGGAAAAGGGCGCGCACGTGAAACCGTCCCAGCCGCAACCACTTTGTTTGTTGCAATCCTCCTTGGCTGGTTGAGTAGTGCAGTCACTAGTGCACGTGTCGGTCCATCTGCACATGGAGCGAGTGGAGTGAAGAGTGCATTCGGCCTTGGTTTCGTATGAGGTGCATGTCACGTCCGTACTGTTCGTCTGGCAAACCGCGGACGCGGAGCACTTGTCGTATGTTAAACTCGTGCAATTGCACGCAGCTTCTGCATTAAGGCCATGGGGGGTAGCGGCCCCGCTGGCTTCGCTGTTAATGCTCTGCTTAAAGTCCTTTATGTCCTGGATTGGTCGTTGGTGGCATACACGATTAATGGTGTCGTACACTTCGTTGTCGGCATTGCAGTATGAATCACCATCGTTGACGCAGAATGATAGCATGCATATGTCGTTCGTGAATGCGCACGGGTTGACGTTGGTCACGCATTCATCTTTGTCCGTAATAGTTTGACATGGGTTAGGGTTCGTGCATAGCTGCGCCCGTGTCAGCATGCAGACACCAAGCTCGGGCTCCCAGCCACAGCTACTGTCCAGCAAACACTTGGCGCTGGTGTCAAACTGGCTGCACAACCCCGTCGTGGTTTGTGGCACGTTTACGAGCCGTCTAAGCGTCGTGGTGTCGGTTTGCTGCTCTTGGCTTCGCAACGCGCATGGTACCTGCTCTCCGTGCTCGGCGCACGTCTTCTCGCAGTTGCGCATCATCCATGCGCGGTACTCCCCGCCGTGACAGTAGCCCGCCGAAGCGTACTTAGGGCATCGGGCGGGATGACTGCTGTCTTTGTCGACGCATGCTGGCTTGTTGTCTGACAGAGTGGACATGGACCCGGTGAGATTTGCTTGCCTCACGCCTTGGCAAACGCCGTCCACGAGCAGGCTGCCGCTTGGGCATTGCTGCGCCTTTGGCGCGTTAGAACTGCCTTTCCGGAGCCAAAACACTGCGAAAATCGTCGCGACGACAACCGCCGCAATGCCGAGAAGCGCACCGGTGGTCATCGCACTTTTTATTAGGGACGCAAGGTAAAAGATGCAACCCCCCGTTGTGGTCGCAGGTGCCTGGCTGACAATTCTCACCGTGATGGCGTGTGCCTCACTTTTTGTCATAAGCCCCTGGACCTATAGAGAAATAGGAACGCACTCATCGATTGCAGTGCTCATGATTGTGCTTTACCTTGGTGGGAACATGTCCGAGGCAATTGCATCGCTCTGGGATGCCCTGCGGCTTGTCCGAGGAAAGCTGAAGAGCGAAACCCACCCAGGCCGCATCACCGCGCGGCCGTACGAGTACACCAGCCACACGGGCGCAACCTTTGCGCTCACCGTATTGATTGTAATTTTGCTCGTCCATGTACACTTTTTCGGCACATGGTAATGAAAAAGCGATGCAGCAAAGCCCGCACCGCTTTGAAGCTGCCGTGTGGCTCAAACGGTTCGCCAATTCGATGTACGCCGTGTGTGCCGTGAACGCTGCACTCCTTCTCACCCTTTGCTTCCTCAAAGTGCTGATTGAGAATAAAAGTATACGTTTGGCGCATTTTATGATTTTAAGTATTGCTGGCGTATTTGCAAGCACCCCGATTGTTAATTTCGGTCTTGCTCTTGTTGTGTTTCATGAGCTCTTCCACGTCGTTTTGCCTTCTAACGACACTGGCTGACTGTGGGGTTGATATCGACGGCATGCTGTGCCGTGCAAAAACAGGCTCGGTGCCACCGCCACCGCCACCACCACCGCCGCCGCCGCCGCCGCCGCCGCCGCCGCCGTGCAATCGACCATCTAAACGTAAGCGAGGACGGCCGCGCAACACACCCCCGGGACCGGTAGAAATCATTCCAACGGTGTCCGAAACTGGGCTGTCCCAGGCCGAGCACAACAAACTGGTACAACGCTTTCGAACCCGAAGGACTCGGCAGAAACAGCGGATGGAAAAATCGGTCGACGCCAAAGAGCTCCAAGCACTCGAGGTTGTGCTAGAGAGCACGTACGGCAAGTCGTGCACCCAGGTGATTGCGGACTTAAACCGGCAACTCTTGGAGCAGGAGTTTTGGTTACACGAGTACCAGGTGTCGGCGAGGGATGCGTTGCCGCTGAAACCCTCGGGTGGCCAGGAAACCAAGCTGCCATGAGCGCCAAAATTACATTATCCCAACGACTTGCCAGGGCCGCGCTCGATCGGTGCACCGCAGACATCAGCGACGGCACGTCCCGGTTACACATCTACTTTGCAAATCCGGTTGCGATAGGCGAGCACCCTCAACATCACGAGGAGATCGACAAGCTGCTTGACCAGATCGCCTCTGCCGAGGACCGCGCAAGCGCGTTGCGCGATCATTTTCCAGAGCTGCTCACCGCTCAATCCGGATGCCCCAAAGGGCGTTGCGGGAGCAAACCTCAGCCGTGACTGTAAATGGTGCGCTTGGCCGATGTCCTGGCCGACACCGAAGCCATGTACGCCGGTGCCCCTGTGACCGTAAAGATCTACGGCACTGAACGGTACATTGGGCAGCTGCTTGACGTCAGCACTGTGCTGCCCGACTCGGTCGACTGTGTCGGCGCAGCCGTACACAACATGGCTGTAGTAGAACTAGCGTGCGCCGCAGCGATTGACGAGGACGAAATGCGTGATTTTGCGGCGGGCTGCACTGCGTTGTCCATCATTACACAAATATAAGCCAGCCACATGTCGATCACTAGCTACTTTGGGCCAGCAGTGCGCCAGCCCGTTGCATCTGCTGCTGCAGCACCAGGTGGCGGGTTAATCCGTCACCCGAGAAGAGCGCAACACCCTAGTATTGGGGCTGTTCGCGAATCCGATGGATTTATTTGGTCGGGGAAAATGTGGCATTGTCCCCATAACAAGAGGCGCAGCCGATGCATTGAATGCGGCGGTTCGGAAATCTGTCTGCACAAGAAGCGGCGTTCTGAATGCGTTGACTGCGGCGGTTCGGAGATCTGTCCCCACAAGAAGCGGCGCAGCCGATGCATTGAATGCGGCGGTTCGGAAATCTGTCTGCACAAGAAGCGGCGTTCTGAATGCGTCGACTGCGGCGGTTCGGAGATCTGTCCCCACAAGAAGCGGCGTTCTGTATGCGTCGACTGCGGCGGTTCGCAGATCTGTCCGCACAAGAAGCAGCGTTCTTATTGCATTGACTGCGGCGGTTCGCAGATCTGTCCGCACAAGAAGCAGCGTCATAATTGCATTGACTGCGGCGGTTCGCAAATCTGCACCCACAAGAAGCGGCGTGATCGATGCGTTGAATGCTGCACCGTTGACGAACGTCTACAGTCGGGGGGTTGGTGCGTAATGTGCACAGAGCGGCGGTTGTCATCGCATCGCATGCTTGTTGGTGTCATCATCTGCCAGCAATGCGACCCCTTGGAGCCGCCCAAAATTGCGCATTACTGTTTCAACCAGCTACGTGACCAAGTGTACCGCGACGTCGCTGGAGGTGCCGAACTGTTCCCCCCGTCGGTCCAGGACAACGTGCTGCTCAATGGCTGCGACAAACATGACGACGCCCACCGTCGGCGTCCAGACTACGCCTGGGCTAGCGATGCTCGCGTGATTCACCTTGAGATTGATGAACATTCTCACTCTGATCGGGATGTAAGCTGCGAACGTGCCAAGCTGCACGAAAGCCATTTTGGAGTGGATGGCGACACCATTCGCCCCACACTATTTCTGCGATTTAACCCTCACGAGTACAGCGGCGGCCTGGACTTACCAGCGCGGCTCCGGGTACTGGCTGCCGAGCTGCACAAAGCCCTTACGGCGCCGCTAGCCGAGCTACACCTGGACCCGATCCGCACCAACGTCAGGTACCTCTTCTACGGCCCGGCAGGCCAGAAACACATCGATGCGGCGCAGCAAGAGCCCCAAGTGAATGTGTTGTCACATGTGTATTAGGGCACAAAGTACCGCTGCACTAGCCCCTGACGTTCGAACACCCGTTTCGAATCTTCTGACGGCTGGGGCGTGGTACTCGGCTCCAGAGAAGGGCTTGGCGATGGTTCTGGAGTTGGACTCGGGGACGGATCCATCCAGCAGCAGCACTGCGGCCCAAGTTCAAACTGCCGGCCGCACCGATCGCACGTGAACATGTCGGCGTCGTCCATCCTGTTTTTATGGCTTGTATTTAAAAACCACAATGCAGCAACTTCGGTTCACCCAACCTAATTCCGATCTGTCGCGCGATCTGGTCATGGTGGACACCATCGAATCTGGCGCGGCCACAAGCTTGCTTGTGCCGATTACAATCACGCATTTCCCCGGGGGCAACGCAGCAAACGGAATGCAGGTCTTGGTTCGATCGAAGCAAGGTACACCGACATGGGTCGCCGCTACCGAGCTGGGGTCTGGTCTGAAGCACGCCTCGATGCTTTGGCTTGCGTCCCAGCCAGCCAGCCAGGGGCTGAGCGTGCCCAAGCTGCTCCAAGACGAAGGTAAACCGCTTAAAGGTCAGATCACCCTGCACTCGGTTGATCTGCGTGGTGGATGCACGGGTGATGTGGGGCCGCGCGAGTCGGACGCAGCGGCTGTGGCGGTGTGCACCGCCGCTGGCAACCTGTACTATGGCAACAAGGTGCTGCGCAACGGAACCCTGCCGTCCACAACCGATCCGATTGCCATGACCGCGTTGTCGGAGCTCATTCCGTAGGTTTATCTTGCACGATTGCATATACTATCCGTCGAGCATTCAATCCCTTCACCTTGGCAGTCTTCGGTAGTGCTACATGGTCGGTTTATTACTACCTGGCAGAGGTTCACAACCTCGCCATTCTAGTTTGAGTTTACATTTTTTTCTGCTTTTACACAGTTAGCTGCAAAACCCGGGAGTCCGAGCCACACTTGTATACTTTAACTATAGAAATGCCGAGCAAAAGGACACAAGCCGAACGAAAGCGAAGGTGTCTCAGCGGCGGAAGGTTGAAATCAGGCAAGTCTCGGCCACCAGGGGTCTGGGATCGCAATGCGCGTAACCCCAATGCTAAGGGAAAGAAAGGTCGTTGCCGGAAGGTTTCAACAACACAAGCCGAACGAAAGCGAAGGTGTCTCAGCGGCGGAAGGTTGAAATCAGGCAAGTCTCGGCCACCAGGGGTCTGGGATCGCAATGCGCGTAACCCTGAAGCTGGGGGGAAGAAAGGGCGTTGCCGGAAAGGTTCAAGTCAGAAACCCAAACCAAAGAAGTTGACAAGCAAGCCGAAACCCCCCCTGCGGGTACTAAAGACGCAGCGCCCGGTAATTGATGTCCATGATCGGGAAGTGTGCAACACAACTCAGTCTGTGTGCCAGGCAGGCAGCACATGTTACTTTGCCTCCGTTCAGGTGCTGCTGGCAACTTTGAGGCCGTTTTTGGAGCCGCTCGGCGTCCACTCGGAAATTCTTGACTACGCTGACCAAGTTTACCAGTGCCGGTTACAATCGGATACCGCAAAGTACGAAGCGCTCTGCGATGTGCCGCCGGTCTGGCTGCGGAGACGGTATGGCTATATCAAAATGAACTCTTGGCCAGGCCTTCAAGAATCACTTCAAGTATCGCTTAAATCTGGACCTGAGAGCGGGGGAATGCCCGAAGCTATCCTGTTGGCCGCTTTGTACAGCGCGCGAAACGGGGTTGCGAAAGCCATTTGCTCCGCAGGAAAGAAAGGCTTAGCAAAAACCGTGGATGCTGTCCTGTACCGCAAAGCCCCACTCCCCGAGGACGTGGATATACTTTTGTGCGAGTTCCAGCATTTCAAACTCAGCCGAACAACCCCGCTGCTACGATCGCTACCGTTTCCAGGGGTGGGGCGGGTCGGGGGCGAGTGGTTCGAAAAGACCCTTTTCGGGGCTGAACACATTGTCGGCGGCTTGTTGGAAGTTGGTATCGGTGGTATACCCGACCATGCAATAGCCTTTACATTGTGCCATGCGACAAAGCAACTGATCATTTGCAACACACACGGGCAGGACTGCATGCGCGTGCACAACAACCAGCCCGTCGACGCCGACAATAAGCGCATCGCATACGTAGACCCGGAAGCGCCTTACTCCTCGAAGACACCGACCGTTGGCCGAGAGCCAACACCGGACGAAATCAAGGAACATGGTAAGTGGCATCGATGGACTGTGTCTGCAATGCATTGCGTGGCCACCCGCCATCGTCCCAGAGACTCAAACATAATACACCCGATTCAGGAAAATGGAAAGCAATTCACTAACACATATATGTTGCGGTACGCTCGAAAGTGGGCATATGAGTCAAATCTCCCGATGTACTGGGCCCTGCGTGGAAACCCCGGGTACACGGACTTGCTGTAGTCGGTATATATGGGCCTTACTTGCAGAGGCACGACCGCTTGAGGTCATGGTGCACCTGCCACGCCGCGTGCAGCAGCTGGCTGATGTGCTCCACCGTCTCGGTTTCGGGGTTGACCCCGGTTGCGCTCCCCACCATGTCCAGCGCTAGCGCCACCGCAATCCCGCGCCGCTGGTCCTCCGGCACCTTGCGGTACCGCCGGCGGGTGAGCTGGTGCACAGCGTTGCTGATGTGCGCAGTGTGGTTGTCTGGATCGGTGCTCCGTCGGCAATTTTCCGCGGCGTGCTCGGCGTGGCGTTGATGGCTTTCGTCAACCAGTTGGGAGTCAAGGAACTGCTTCATCTGCTTTATTGAAGCATTTTATTTTTATTTCGACTATCCTCATTGTTGCACTTAGCATTTTAGGTCACAGGCGCGGCTGGTCTGGTTGGTAACATAACGGAAACATACTCAGTTGTGCGCATGTAAAGGATGAGTCGGCGCTCCAGACTTATTGCGGCAATCCCGCCCCCCCAAGGGTGGGTACAAGCCGTTGAACACACCCCACGGAGTCCCTTTCGGCACCATGCCTTCATTTCGCGGAATGCACAGATTGCAGCCGAGCAGCCCAAAGGCCCTGTGATGCTCATACACGAGAAAGACCTCTTGTACATGGTTCTGCAGGACATACCACACAGTGGCGCGTTTGGAACCGATTACGTTGAAGCGACAGGGCCCGCGGATTGGCTGGCTCAATATGCGGAGCAGGGCCCATGGTATGCCGTGTGGAAATTTCCGTGGGACCTGCAGGAAGTAGAGGGGTTTCTGCCGTTTCAGTTCCCGGTGCCCGTGGGCGACTACCCGTTACTGCCCGACAGTTTTGTCGCCTCGCCGTGCGCAGCCGCGGATCCGGTAGTTGGAAGCACGTTTACAAAGTGGCGTGTCGACGAGTACCCCGCCTCTGTGTCCTACTTGAAGAATACCGAAGACGGCACCACGCTGGCCATGCTCCCGACAAAGGCATTCTTGCGTAAAGAAAACTTCGGGGACCTGTCGAAACGTGATCGGGCGACCTTAAAACAGTTGGTAGCCGACCTTGCCCGCGCTGGTGTGTGCGCCGTGTCGTGTCACGGACAGCACCACGCAGTGGTATTGATTTCAGCTGCTGCAGAGCCCCTAACCCCCCAGAGGTTTGCCAGTATCATTCCACAGGTCCAGGAAGCAATCCTCAAGCACAGCACCACAAAGCCCCAAATGGGACGGTTGCTTGCGATGTATCAACGCCGGTTTGGCAGCAGCGTGGGTCCAGCGACATGGGATCATATGGTGGAGCACGTTATGCGGCCACCACCGCCGTCTGTTGTGCCCCAAGCTCCAGAGCCCCTTTCCCAAGATTTTCTTGACGGCATACCAGATGATTTCTTTGTCATGCCGCCGCCAGTTGGAGCTGGCGCAGCGGCGCGCGCAAGCCCGCGAACTTAGCGGGGGGCGACGACGACGACGATATTATTAGGTACAGGCGGCGGCGCCCGGGCGTGCGCGTCCGTATCGATGATAGCGACGACGATACGACTACTTTTTGTCTTCTTGAGAGATAAACTGGTGTGATGGAAAATGTTCTCGAAGGGCCATTTTTCGACGTCGAACTGTTTCGCGTCGAGGACGACGATGAATCGGCCATTGTTGGTCGAAGGCGCGGCTGGTTTGGCTGGTAAGCGCTAGCTGATCACGACGGGGATGGTGCACCTGCCAGCAGCGGCGAGGCGGAACTGGGTCGATGTGGCGCACATGGTAATTGCTCCGCGGGCCTGCGATAGCGGCCGCCACAGCACGCGCCCGGGAAACGCCAGCGAGATGTTGACGACGGCTGTGTGGGCTTCGCGGTCGACCGACGGCCGTGGCGATCGAATGCGGTGGCTTCGCGAGGCAGCGTCAGACTCGATGACAAGCTCGGCGCTTGGGGCAAGCAGCAGCATTCGGGTTGCGTCGCGAAAGCTCTGGTGCACTCCTTCAACGAGCACGCTGTCTGACATTTGTTATAGGACCATCATAAAGCCGCGCGTGCGTTACCGCGTCTACCAAGCTTAGCGTACCAAAAACCAATGCCCCTAACCCCTCAATGGCCAATGGCATTTCCGGGGTTTGACAACGTTTATTCGGATGTGGAGTTGGCTAGTGAGCCGGGCTGCCATCACATTACCCGGAAAACCAACGGCAGCGTCCAGCACCTTTTTATGTGGGAGTGGGACTGGGACGACGACACAATGCAAGAGTTTACGGCGGGCTGTGCCAAAGTGGTTAACCCTACGCCGGAAGCCACAGTCAAGTGTCCGATGTGCAGAACCGTGAACCAAATTGACACAATTAAAGCAGGGCCGCTCATCAAAGGGCTGGACACGGCGTGCCCGGTGTGTCTTGTGTCGTCCGCGCAGGTCATATTCCCATCGTGCGCCCACATCGCGACATGCCACAAGTGCTTTGTTCAACTCATACGCACAACCTAAACGGCGCGATGCGGTGAAACGACAGGACGTGGTCCACAAGCTCCTCGGGGAGCCTATCGGCTAGGGAGTCGTGCACGCTGCAGACCACTCGCTCAGTGGCGGCGTACGATGTGAGACTGCTTGCCCAGATGGGGTGCATCACACGGCACCAGAAGTGCAAATCACGCTCTCGGGTTGCCGTGAGATGCGGGAGGGTGGCGGTTCGATAGATTAACCGCGAGGAGAAGTCGAGCGCCCGAGACTTGACTTTGATGATCTGTCCGAAGCGGTCCGCGCACTGTAGGTATAGCTGACCGCCGCTGACTGTGAACGAACACGCCATGTGACACGAGTGCCGGAACAAGCCCGAGACCGCAACCTCGCTCCAGTCACCGTCACCGACCTTGACCATGAGGTCGTTTTTCCGCGCAACGACGAGGACCCGCCCAAACCCTCGTGGCAGGTGCATCCGGGTATGACCTTCAACCTTGGCAAGCGTGCGGAGGGGCTTGCCGGTTTCAAGCGCGACCTCCTCGAGTTGCAGACCACTGCGCGTGAGCACCAGCAACCGGTTCCGCCAAAACGCGAGCCCCATGGGCAGCGGCGGGGGTTCCAGCGTAACCGTGTCGCCGGTGGCAGTGTCCAGCCGGACAAGGATCGGGGCTGCGACATGCCGCGTCCTGTGACACTGCCTTGATGCGCAACATACGACAGTGCCGCCGCACGAGGTGATATACCTCCAGCGATGCCCTTCGGGCAGCCGTGCGATCATGGTTGCGCCTATCCAACCCGGCGCGGTGGTGCTATCCCAGGAAGGTGGCGGGCTTAGCTGCCAAACGCCGCCATCGTGGCAGAGCACAACGATGGAGCCATTGTGAACACAAATTTCGCGGCTTTTGTCGACGTTGTACACCCACCGAGTGCCGTTGGTCAGATGGTGCGCCACCACCGCCGCGGTGGCGTTGCGTATCACCGTGTATATGTGGCCCTCGTGCACTTCGATCGATTGTGGGCAGCATGTGCTTGTGTTGCTCACCCCTGGCAAAATGCGGTTGGTCCGCAGCATGCCGTTTCGCACCTAAATGTTAGTTAATTACAAATAAAGGATGCCATTTGCCAAGCCAGACGCGTACAAAAATAGCCATACGTCACAATGGCAACTTTCGCCCCCTTTGACCCAGCCCCGACCAGCGAGCTGGTCGACGAGAAAGGGCGTTCTCTTGTGGAGCATGTTCGATCTGCTGCGGTCTCAGCCACGCGAGATGCAGGACAGTACCTTGTCGAGCTAAAGCCCGGTGTTGACCCAGACGCGTTTCTGGCCGCGTACAAGGCCGTTTCGGTGCCCGTCGCGGTCCACGGCCCGAGCTCGGTGTGGCTGCCCGCAGGGCTCGGAAGCGCGGTGTTTGGGAATGACCCAGAGCCATGGGAGGGCGCAGCACTCCCCCCCGGTGAGTTCCTCGGAGCACTGTGGGGATCCAACCCCAACCAGCAAGAGCTAGTGGCGGCCATGCTCGAGCGGATTCGCACCGAGCGGTTTGGGATCATGGAAAGCCCGGTTGGCTCCGGGAAGACGGTTATGGTGACCAGCATGGTGCTCGCGCTTGGGGTGCGTACGCTCTTTGTCACCACCACGACCAACCTGCTCGAGCAAGCGCGGGATCAAGGATTTGCGGTGTTTGCGCCGCACCTCAAGGTCGGGCAGCTCCGAGGCACCAAGTACAAAGCCGTGCAGGGCTGCGATGTGGTGCTCGCCACACCGCGGACGCTGGCAATGCGGCACGACCCGGCGTTCCTGCAGCAGTTTGGGCTGCTCGTGTTCGACGAGGCCCACAAGGCCGCAACCGCCGAGATGGGCCGCGCTGCCGCGCAGCTGCGGTGCAAGTACCGCATCGGGGTGAGCGCAACGCTCCGCCGGAACGACGAAAAGTTCCTGGCCATCCCGGCGATCCTCGGCGACGTTCGAGCGCGGCTCCGCCGAATCTGGGAGAACATCCACTACGTGCAGCACCTCATATCGCACCCGACCACCACCGGCGAGCTCGACGTCCCGTTGATCAAGTACGGCGAGTACAAAGGGCGACCCGACTCGTGCAAGTACCAAGAGCTTATCTCGACCAACATCGCGCGGCACACTGCGGTTGTAAACTGCATGCTGATCGACCTGGCCACCCGCGGCAAAATCTTTGCGTTCTGTGACCGCGTGGCGCACCTCGAGGCGATTCAAGCGGTCCTGGCCGATCGTGGGGTGTCGGCGGGTGTACTGCATCAAAAAACCAACAAGGGGGAAAAGCTAAAAGAAACGCTCAGCCACCGCGTGGTGCTAACCACCTACGCCTCTGGAGTAGAAGGGGTAAACGACCCCGACGTCGACACGGTGTACTACGTCAGCCCGTTTTCCAAAGCCGCCACAAACCGCGTCGAGCAGAGCATCGGTCGCTGCCGCCCGGGCGCTGGCAAGCCGCCGCCGCTGCTTCGGGACTGGGTGGATCGGTGCCCGCTGGGCTGGTCGATGCACGCCACTCGCAAGAAGCTTGTCAAGGGGCTGAATCCAGTGATGACGACGGTTATGGTGAAGCTGCCGGGTAGTTTGCCGGGTAGTTTGCCGGGTAGTAGGTGATTCCGTCGGCGCCGACAACCGGCCGCACCGGTATTGGTGCAGCAGGCGCCGCCGTCTTGGTAGGCGCCGCTGCCTTGGCAGGCTTGGCTGGTGCCGCCGGTTGGCGTTGTTTGGCTGGCTTCTTCTTTACAGCCGCCGCCGTCTCGAGCGCCGCCACCCGGCGCCTTAGAGTCGCGTTTTCGGCCCTGCATGCATCGAGCGACCCCCGTTCCGCCAGCGCCCGATGCTTGCGCTCACTGACATCCTGCGCGAGCGCGGCCACCTGGCCCTTGAGCTCCGCAACTTCCTTGGTAAGCTGGCCCACGGTGCGCTCCGCGGTGTTGGCCCGGGCTTTCCCGGCGGCGGCCAGCTGCTTGAGCGCTTTGGTGCGTTGCGTGACATCGATCCTCTCTTCTGTCACCAGCCGCAGCGCCGCAGCACCCCGCGCCGCGGTGTCCTTCTTGGTCTTTTCGGCACGGATGACCACCGCGGCGATGAAAGAGCACAGCTGCGTGTTCGGGTTGTTCTGGTGATGGTTCCGCAGAAACATCATGCAGAACACGCGGTACTGGTACTCTAGCTTGGCGCGATCGTTCAAAAGCTTAAAGTTTGATTCGGGCACATGTTGGTCATCTGCCGACCATGCTGCGATGCTGCTGTACCGGATCAACCCTTCCTTGCGCATTGTGTTGACAAGTTCCAGAGGCGACAGCGAGGTGACCGACGCTTTCCGCGGCTGCTTGTCGGGCAGCTTGAACACGGTAGACAGGTCATCGCTCGAGCACTTGAGCCAGCAGACGTTTTTGCCGGCGGCAGTCTGCAACCGAACGTGCTCGCGCCGCCGCTCGCCCAGCACGGTGACCTCGGCGGTGATGCCCGGCACCGAGACTGCAATGTGGCAAATCGTCAGTGGCGGCCGAGGGTCGTCGACCTGCACGTTGACAGTGCTAACCCTGCCAGAAGCTTGGAGCAGAACAACGCACGGCGCGCGCCCAAGGTCGACAACTTGAAAGTCGACCGCGGCTGGGAGCGGCTCGAGCGACGGCGGGTTGCGGCGCCCCTCGATGTCGACCTCAATGCACTGAACACGACCCGTGTCGCGATTGAGCAGCACGACGACCGTGCGGTGAAATCCCGAAACAAGCTGCCACCGCGCGGCGGGAAAGCCCTCGTTGACAACTGTGTCGTTGCAGATGATGTCGCTGTCGCGGCTGTAGTAGAGCTGGTGGTTGGACTTGGCAAGGACGGGGTGCTCGGCGGCCGCCGGCAGACCAGCGGCAAGAACCCCGCCAGAGCTGTCCAGCTGCACGAACATCTCATTGCACGTCACCGTGACCCCAAAAGCGTGGGGGGCGATAACCGTGCCCTTGCAGCAGCCAAACGAGACGGGGGGCTTGCCGTCTGGGGCCACGTGCAGAACCGGCTCGCCCGACGGCAGCACGCTGGTGGTGTACGTGTGCATCGCGTTTTTAGGTTTGTTATTAAAAACGATTTCCAAATGCTCGGCATGTTTCAAGTTCCGATTTTTAGCTTGTTGAAAGCAGCACTTAACATTGGTAGCGCAAAGCTATCCAGCGCACCACTACCAGTCTGGACCCGCTACGCCGAAGAACACCGGGTGCAGTACTCGACGGTTGTCACCGGCAAAGATCGGCTCATAGTGGTGGTGGATAATCCCAATCTGATCACGGCCGCGCCACCCGTCGGCACGCTCACCCAATTTACCGACGGGGTCATTGCGTTCACAGTGGATGGCAACACATTACCTATATACCCCCGCAATGGCTAAAGCAATGCATGACGCGTTGCGGGCAAAGCTCGAGACCACGGCGGTGCTCGTGCCGGACGGACCGTACCGATGCCTTGCCGGCGGCGGGTACGTGCGGCTGCAGTGCCGGCGGGCCAAGCTCGCCCCGAGCAAGAAACGGCTGCAAAAGGTGTTCGACGAGGTCAACCGCCGGCTCACGCTAAACGGAGACGGCAAGGCCTGGGTGCCCGGCACCACGCTGCAGGGCGCGCTGCAGTTGCTAATCGAGGACGCGATGAACGACATTCTCAACACGGTTGGCGCCGCAAAGATTGCAGTCAACAAGCGCGCGCCGCGCGGGCTGCATGACGCCGGGCCGTTACCACCGGAGCAAGAGGCCGAGTTGCAGGCGTGGCTCGAGCTTGTCGAAGCCGAGAAGGCTGCCAAGCGCGAGGAACACGCCGAGGACGAAGGCGGGGCGGAAGACGACCCCTCCACTGCCGAGGCGGCGGCGGCGCCGGCGCCGCCGAAAGCCACCCGGGAGCAGGTGGTGCAGCTCGCATCGCAGACGGTTGTTGCCGAGCTGGCCGAGGCGCTCGTGCACGGCTGGCAAGATGTTGCGACACACGCCACGGCGGAGCGCCTCGGCCGAATCTGGATCCTGGTGCTCGACCGGGCGTATCCTGATCTGGTGTAGGAAACCGACGATGAACCCCCGGGACTTTGGGAGGGACTCGTGGGCCATGTTGCATTTGACAGCGCTCCGAGCCGACGCCGATTCAAGCTTCGACCATCGCGGGAAATACTCGCGCTACATCGTGCTCTTCGCGCCGCTGGTGCAGTGCGTGTTCTGCCGTAACGACGCCACCTCGTTCGTGGACACGCTCGCAACCCGCGCCACCGACCCGTTGCCGATCGCCAGGGCGGTCGAGGCACGACGGGCGTTTGCGTGGTCGGTTGAGTTGCACAACATGGTCAATCGCAAGATTGCGATCGAAAAGGGCACGCCGGTCACCGATTCGCAACTGTCGCTCCTCGACGCGCGCAGGTTGTGGGAGGGGCAGCGCCACCTGCTATTCAAGTCTGTGTGGTCGTACCTGACCATTGTGTTTAAACATTACGATGCGCACGGTAGCCACCAGAAGCAGGCGCTCTACACAGAGCTGCTCGACGTGTTGCCCGCGCTGCTCGGGTGGTTTATGTGCAAGGGCGACGGTGGGTTGGAACGGTCTATCGCGCTGATGTGCGACGTGGCGCTGGGGGGCACGTGCACCTCGTCCAACGACATGCTTCGCCGGCTGGTCAACTGCGCGTTGGCGATAGGCCATATCTCCAACGCCGAGGCCAGGCAGCTTAACACAATTACCGACACCCTCCGACGTTTATCCATGAAAAAACGCGACCCCTTCTAGAAAACATGTGGTACACCATCCTGGCATGCGTGGTGGTGGTGGCATTGATCGTGGTCGGTGTCGCCATGGTACTCCTGCGCCGTTCTAGCAGCGCGGCAGCGGTGGGTGCGCCGTTTGTGCAAGCGGCGCAAGCTAGCAGCAAGGCTGTCTGCCGGAACCGTGTCGGTGTGGACGGCGTCACCACGCAGCAGTGCGACGACTGGGCGGCCAAGGGCAGCTGTTCCAGCGCGGACCACGCTGCGTACATGCGACGGTACTGCGAGCTATCGTGCGCCAGGGCTGGGGCTCCGGTGCCGTGCACTGTTGCCGAAGAGCGAGCGCACCCGCCGGAGGTTTACGCTGCGTCCACACCCGCGGCGATAAGTAACGATCGCGAAGAAACGTCGCGCACGTTGCACATTCACTCCTTGCTTGACGAGCTGACAACAATTGTAGCGGCGGAGGAAGCACAAGAACGCCAAGAGCTAAAAGTCTGCACCGAGTACTACGCGGAAGAGGGGCGAATGAACCGAGCGGCTGCGCAGCTTGCGCAGCTAGAAGAGCTCGAGAAGCTCAAGAGCCAGCTGGTGGCCGCCGAGCTGGAGCACGAGCACAACGAGGTGCTAGAGTGCCAAGGGCTTGCGCGGGCGTGGCTGACAACCCTAACGGATGGTGGGGCGAGCGTGAGCAATGCTAATGTCAAGGCTCGGCTAAAGCTCTGCCCGGAAGAGGGGTGGGAAAGCAAGACCTGTCCTGGTGGTGACCTCCAGAACTGTGCTGAAATTTCATCCCTGTCAACAGGTCATACAGCGTGTTCTGGAGCGCTCCCTACGGATAACACGTTCTTAGTGGAGTGCGTGGTGCCGACATGCAAGGATGCCGTAACCGATAAAGACACCACAGCAAAGTTAGCAGGGTACCATCCCGACATCGGTGTTCAGAGCAGTGGCGCCAGCGAACTGTTGGTCGACTATACCCAAATGAATACTGTAAAGTGCACCGTGGACCCCAAGTGGGGGACGGGGTGCAGCGCGCCAAGACACGATATGGTCGATATGGTGGGAGATGATGAGATTAACTATTTCGACATGCTTGCCCCCCAAACCAAGGCCAAAGCATATGCGGAATACAGCAAGCTAACTTTGGAGAACAATTTCAAACTTATTTCGGGCACGGGCGCCAATGGCATTTCTGGATATGGCTACATGCTCCGTTACGCCAACAACCATTCCAATTGCACCGCAAAACCTGTGGTGCACGCTGGCGCCCTGAACTTCGTTCAAAGCGGAATCGGGGTAAAGGGAAAATTCGACGAACATCAATCGACAAAGACCAGGGAATACAACCAAATCGTGGGCCCATACGAACTAACGCCGGTTCTTTGTCGCGATGCGTGCGAAGAAGGGCTTTTCGGATCCGTCGGCGATTCGGCAACGATTCACAGCGAGCAGCTGAAAACGGCCCAGAAGTACGCCCCACACTACAAGCAGTTTTTCAAAAAGGGTGCGACGTCACCATTCTCAATTATAGTGACTAAGGTTGGCACAGACCCGCTTGATGGTAAATACGAGATCACCAAACCGGGGGAATGCGATTGGGACGCCTTGCCTGCATCCGGGTACATTGCAGACGCCACTAAATACTACGGATACTATTACGAGAAACCAGATAAGCTCACACTCTCCGGCACAACCAAAGACACGGCACTAACGTTGGACCTGATGAAGATGTTAGGGGCATTCATGCGTAAAACCCTCAAGTGCAAAGCCGACAAAACAGTCGACAGTGAGGACGAAGCGCGATTCCAATGTCTGCTGGACCCGTTTAGGTATGCCGGCTTTAAACAAGGCGATGCCAAGTGGCAGCTCTATACTCACGGTGGCAACGATGGCAGCAGTGTTGAAATCTTCGTCCAGCACAACATTAGCGTGGTTCACTCCTGTGTATCCACGTGTATGAACAGTGGTGCGGTGAGCCCGTTTGTCAAATTTCTGCAAACAGCGGCTGCCAGATCTCCTGACGACGACTCGTTTATCATAGATGGGCTACTCTTCAACCACCCCGATTGGTTAAAAGAACCGCTCGGAGCACGGCTCAAAGACTTGTTCAAACTACCAATTCCGGCGGGTACAGGGTACCTGGAAGTCAAGGCGAAAAATGATCCAGTGTGCACTGATATGGTTATCCCGGATCACGACGTCGAGTTTGGTCGTTTTCACTCCCCGGTATCCACCGCACGCGATTACGCGGCACTCGAAGACCGTCGTGGTTGCCCAACTCCGACAGAAACCGCGGGAAGTGGCTACGTGTGCGCCGCCTACGCCCCTAAAGCATTGGCCATCTCCGCGTTGAGCGACCCATGCCTACGCAATACGGACGAAGCCACATGCGCCACGACGGTGGCGTGTGCTTGGGATGGCGACACTTGTACGTCCGTCGTGTGTAGTGGTCACAACTCTGAAGTAGAGTGCACCACCCCGCAGTGTGTGTGGAGCGCTGGAAATTGTGTGCAAAACCCATCGCAGAAGAAAGTTCAAGCACGATGCGCTGATGGACAGGTGTCACGCATGGGCTGGTGCGAGTGCACAGATGGGTCATCGGACTGTGACGGGTCCCATGATGGATATGTGTGCGTGAAAGCGCAGTCGGGGGAACAACAAACGTTTAACAAAACCTGGCTAAAGCAAGCACATTTGCACCGTGTTACCACCGGAGATTCCAAAAGAGCGACCATTGAGGTAAACTTGGTGGCCGACGACACATCGTTAGATAGCTTGGCCAGCAAAATGGTGTTTGTCATACCGCCAAATGCATCTTACGGATACAAAGTGACACTCGATGCCAACCCGTACCGTACAGCGCTACTTTCAAACTCATTCCGCAAGAATGTAGGTATACTCGACGGCGAGTGGGACGGAGACATATGGGAAGGCACTCCTGAAAGCACTCATGCACGTGTCGTTGTAAAGGGCAACGACAATGTCTTTAGGCCGTTGAACGATCACATTTACAAGTATGGGAAGTGCTTTTCAACCCATTTTATGGGCCCCGGTGGAGTTTGCGTCGAAAAGATTGACCCTATTTTCTACCGAAGCGCGGCAAACCTGATCGAGGAAATCAACACAGAACGTAAGGCGCGCGGCCTGTACACAGCAGCGTCGGATATCCTCATTCAAAATCTAGACGAAGCGTACGGATCTTTAAGAGATCCTCAGACCTTGAAACAAACTCCCGCTGCAGACATTGCAAAGGTACTGCCGCAAGCGTCTGACTTGGAGGGGTACACCAAAGTCGACATCGACCCAACCACGGTTTGCTTGGACTTTTTGAAAGCACTGTCACACACAAAACTATCCCAAGGGTGCCAGGCAGTCATGACGACGCAATGCATGGACAATTACAGCACGTGGGCTAACAACGGATATGTGGACAGTACCCAATTTCGACACTGGATGATGTCGGTGTTGATTGAGAGTCAGCAAAAGGTTAACGAGTGGCAATCCCAGAGGCAGTTTTGCTACAATGGTCGGGTACAAGGCAACAAGTGCATTCACAAGCCAGGCAATCACGGGGGGTGGAAAACACAGGCCACGGGCTATCACTTCCGAAACTACAGCGACATACCAGAGTGCATTGAGGATGATTCTGGCCCTTGGCCCAAGCAAAACATTCAGAAGTTTACGACAATGCTAACGGCGCTGCAGTCGGACACGTTCGGAGTGATGTCCGCTGACCTTAAGAAACATGGCGTTGAGACACAAGCCTCAATTTTGCCCGGGTCGTTGAGCCTGGGAAACCAAAAGAATGCACCAATATACACACAGTGCGCAGGTTTGGGGCAGAATTCCAACGATAACCGCTGTGATATTGCCCGGTGCACATACGGCGACCCACAAAATTCAACGCTGGCCACAGGGGACAGCGTCTACCCGGGTCTGAACTGGACGTGGAACGTGCCTGTTCCGCACCCGAGTAAACTGGGGGCCACGGGCTGGTTCGCAGGTTATGACAATGCCTATGAAAGTGTGCGCGGCGGTCACAACCCAATTGAGCGTGTGGCTGAAATCCGGCTTGCAAATCACCGCGGAACGTTTCTAAAAGTTGATACAAACTTCACACCCGCCGACAGTTGGGAAGTCAATGCACATCAGTCAAAAAAGGGACAGCTTAGTACCGCCGATTGGAACACTATTTGCACACCTACCAAAGGGTTTGATTGACGTTTCTACCGCAAGTGCTCTGTAAGCTCCTCGACGGTCGACGCCGCGGCCACAAACTTGACGATGGCCTCGTGTTTCCACGGGCTGCCGGCTGCGTCGGCTCGCCGCACCTTGCACCCGTAGAACAGCCGGAGCTCGCCCGTCTCGGTGTTGTGCAGGACAACCGGCTGACATTCGACCCTGCCGTGGCCGGGCGAGTCGAGCGCACGGCGGCGCCAATCACCCTCGAGCATCAGCTCGTTGTTTACGGCCCGCCGCGCGGCGGCCCAGGGCTTCTGGCACTGAAACGGCTTGCCGGGGTGAGCCTCTAGCTCGGGGAGCAGGCCCTTGATGGCTTTGAACACGGGCATGTGGTAGGTTTACAGGTGGCACCTAGTTAATTTACTGACTCTAGCACCAGAACGTGCGCCAGCGGTACTTTGGCCTCCCCGTCGATCGACCGTACCGACGTGTCGTCGTGGAGTCGCCAGCCTGGACCATTGCGCGTCACAGCGACGTGGTGCCCACCGGTGCAGATGGTGTAGGCTACCAGCTGAAACCCGTCCAGCTGCACCGTCTTCAGCCACGGGATTGCGGTCGAGGCTTTCCCGGGGGGGCGCGGGACCACCATCACGAGCAGCTTTTGGTCGTCACTCACGGCGTGTTCGACCGTGCGGAACGCGGTGGTGCACGCACGGCACGTGTCGCATACAAAGCCCGCGATAGTCTCGCGCGACGGTGTGATGCCGTCAAGCTCAGTGATCAGGAGCGACACCTGCTGCGATTGCTCGGTCTGGTTGTGGCAACTCTGACACACCATCACCTGCTTAACTGAGGTCTCGACATCCGGCAGAAGCGACTTTGGAATGCCGTCCATAAATAGGTCGGCAAGCTCGGCGGTGCACTGCGCACCGTCACCCAGCTTCCCCTTGACCCAGGCGGCCAGCTGATTCAGTCGAATTGGCCCGTCACTGTCGGCCGCTTGGATATCGTTGAAAAGCTCGCGAAACGGCGTGGCGGCGGCCAGCTCGGCGCATCTTGATTTAACCCAGCGGGTGTTGCACAGGCATGCGACAACCGCGTTGATGTAACACGTGCTGCCCAAGTTTGCAAATCCCTGCATGGTTGACCTTTATCCCAGGGCACGATTTCATTTACCGGATCGCAGAACCACGTTTCGTCAAACCCCAGCCCCGACTTGACAAAATGCCACGCGGGGTGCAAGAGGTGCAGGTCTAGCTCTGTCGCTTGCCAGGTGGTGTCCATGATATCCGGCTGAAATATTGTAATTGATCGTTACTCGGACAAACGTCCACTTTTGAGGTCAAATGGTGCTCAAACTTGAGCTGGCAGCCGCCATTCAGAAGGTGTGCGGTCAAGGAACGGAGCACTGTAAAGCGCACGGGGGCTACCGCGCTCACTTATGTGTCACCCTTCGGCGGGCGGGCGCCGAGTTTGTTAGAGCAGCGCACACGGCCCTGCACGCATTTATTCCGGCGTGGGGCACGAAGCCGAAAAGTGATTAAGCATTAATAAATGTTCTGGAACGTTGCGCTTGGGGCCAGTCTGGTGGCGCTTGCGGTGTGGCTCATGTTGATGGTGCCCATTCTTCGACGTGCCTCGGCACGTCGCCCGGAATTTCTCAACCGGCGGCGGCGGCGGCGGGGGCGGCGGCAGGAGCAAAAGCACACTAACAGCACAGTAACGCCCAAGCTTCCGGTAACGCCCAAGCTTCCGCAGTCAAGCCCCAAGCCCCCGCAGAAACCTCCACAGCCGAGCCCCAAGCCCCCGCAGCCAAGCCCCCA
>Ga0209091_10001002_pt1 | contig 25810 bp, 25 predicted proteins | sample ArcticOcean_MG_C_6_FD_187438 | JGI IMG/M metagenome (GOLD analysis project Ga0209091, IMG submission 187438) | Marine microbial communities from western Arctic Ocean - ArcticOcean_MG_CB8_128 (SPAdes) (version 2) | ecosystem: Environmental > Aquatic > Marine > Oceanic | place: Arctic Ocean...
ACATACCCCCCTGCTTTCTGTGCTTCCTGTTGGCTTCCTTCACCATAAATTTCATGATAATCAGTTCCTTCAAATAATTTTGAAAAAGTTAAAAAGAATTGATTATTAAAATCTACAATAGATGCTCCTGAGCGATAATTTTTAACTAGAAAATCGTTTGAAGCTTTTATCTGAAAAGGACTTTCTTTATGTGTAAATAGATTTACAAATTGTTTGATGTCACCACCACGCCATCTGTAAATTGCTTGTTTTGGATCACCCACAAGAAGAAGTGATCCTTGTTCCCCATTGAGAGATTCGCCCGCTAAGGCATTTGAAATTAATGGAATCAAATTTGTCCATTGTAATTTTGAGGTATCTTGAAATTCATCTAAAAAATAATGCTGGTATCGCTCCCCTAATCTTTCATAAATAAATGGAGCATCTGCATCGTGAACTAGTTTACTTATTTTTTGGTTAAATTCTCCTAAGAGCCTAACTTCTTTTCTATTTTGAAGAACTTCTAAGCGCGCTTCCAATCGCTGTAATAAACTGCGTGGAACCCATGATTTAATTGTTGCTTCGCTAAGTAGTGATTTTCCTACATATTTTTTAATTTCACAATAATCTTCGTTTAATTTAACTTGAATTGTGTCTATAATTTCTTTTTTCTTAGTGTCTAGACTTTGTTTATAAAGAGATTTTTCGCCTACTAATGCTAAAGCTAATTGATTAGAGTAAAGTTTTGAATAATGCCTCTGAACTACTGCTTGAAAATGATTGTATAGGGTCCCTTTATAAAAGTCAGATTTTTCAAGTCCATGCTGATGAATTAATGAAAGAGCTTCAGTTGCAATCTCAGTAGCTTTATTTTCAGCTTTTAATTTTTCCTTGCTTAGTGTTTTAAAATCTTCTAAATGATCTAATATTGTTTTCTTTTTTAAATCATACAAAGGAATACGATCATTTTCATTCAGTAATATTCCAGCAAATTCATTTAAATCTTTTTGAATATTCCAGCTGTTCTGTTGTGAAACTCTTGAAATACTAAAGTCATTTAGTAATTGGGTTAATAATTCATCTTTTCCTACTTCCTCAATAATAGAACTTACTGTTTCTTCAAGTAGACTCTTAGGATCTAATACAACCTCAAATCCAAATGGTAGTTTTAGTTCTTTTACAAAAGTTCGTATTAATCTGTGTGTAAATTTATCTAAGGTAATCACGTCAAAACTTCCATATTCAAATAAAATCTGGCGTAACATATGCTGTGCTCTTCGACTTAATTCTTTTTCGTCAATAGCCAGTCCATCACACAGGGTGTTTTTAATGTTTTTATCTATAATAGTGTCTTTCGATAGAGCAAATAAAGTAGCTAATATTCTGTTTTTTAATTCATTAACGGCTTTATTCGTAAATGTTAATGCTAAAAGAATTCGATAAGGCTTTGGGGTTTTTGAACCTAAAAGAAGTGTTAAATACCGCAATACTAAATTATAGGTCTTCCCAGAGCCAGCAGCGGCATTTATAATATGAAAATTTGTTTGATTCAAAATTTTAAAAGTAATTTAAATGTAAGGCTTTTCAAAAGTTAAGCCTTTATTCAGAAAAGAAATTTTAATTTTGTCTGAATCTTAAAATTAAAAATATGGCTTTTGAATTACCTGACCTTTCTTATGCATACGATGCATTAGAACCAAATATTGATGCTCGCACTATGGAAATTCACCACAGTAAACATCACAATGGTTATACCACTAATCTTAATAATGCAATTACTGATACTCCGCATGCCTCTCAAACAATTGAAGAGATTTTAAAAGGACTTGACCTTAACAATAAGGCGTTAAGAAATAACGGTGGTGGTTTTTACAACCACAGACTTTTTTGGGCGATAATGTCGCCTGATGGCGGTGGAACTCCTTCTGGTGATTTGGCATCCGCTATTAATAATACTTTTGGATCGTTTGATGATTTTAAAAATGAATTTGCTAAAGCATCCGCTACACAATTTGGATCTGGTTGGGCATGGTTATGTGTGCAATCTGATGGTTCTTTGAAGATTTGTGCTACAGCAAATCAAGATAATCCATTAATGCCAGGTATTGGGTGTGGTGGTACCCCTATTTTAGGAATCGATGTATGGGAACATGCTTATTATCTGAATTATCAAAACAGACGTCCTGATTATATTCAAGCGTTTTTTAATGTAATCAACTGGGGTAAAGTAAGTGAACTTTATAAAAAAGGAGTGTAATTTCCTTTAAATTTATTATTAAAAAAAGGGAGGTATAAATACCTCCCTTTTATCCCAAATCTTATCTTAAACTATTTAAGTAACGATGCTTCAAATATGAAGTAATCTAAACGTTAAAGTAATTAACTTGTTGAAGTGCACTAATTATAAATTAACAATTAGTATGCCCTTTTATTGCTTTTTTCTATAAAATTTATGAATGCCTGATTGACAACACGACAACCTCCAGGTGTAGGGTAATTTCCTGAAAAATACCAGTCCCCTAGGTTTTTGGGACAAGCTTTATGAAGGCCGCTAAGCTTTTGAAAAATTACATTTACCTCAGCTTTAATATTATTATTTTTTAGAAGTTGTGCAATTTTAATTGAAATTTGATCATCAGTAAAAGGATCATAGATTTGTTTAACATAATTAAGAGGAACTTTACTTTTATCTTTTAAACTTTCCTTACAATTCTCGTATACTGTTTTCAAAGTAGCTTCATAAGTTCCTTTATCTTTGTGTAAAGAAAGAGCTGCCCTAAAAGCAATAAACTCCTCTAATTTAGCCATATCAATTCCGTAACAATCTGGGTATCTTATTTGTGGAGCACTAGATACCACTACAATTTTCTTGGGACCTAAGCGATCTAACATTTGAAGAATGCTTTTCTGAAGGGTCGTGCCTCTTACAATGCTGTCATCTATTATGACAAGATTGTCTGTGTTTTTTATAATTCCATACGTTATGTCATAAACATGAGCAACAAGGTCATCTCTTCCTTTATCTTCAGTGATAAAAGTGCGTAACTTTGCATCCTTTATCGCAATTTTTTCAATACGAGGCTTGAGACCTAGCATTTTAGTTATGGCTTCAATATCTGGCGGATCTTTCTTAATTGATTTAGTGAGAAGGTCACGAACATGATCTTGAACGGCTCCAATCATTCCATAAAAGGAAGTTTCAGCAGTATTTGGAATAAAAGAAAAAACAGAGTTTTCTAAATCACCTTCAATTGCTTTATGAACCATTGGGAATAAAGCAGCTCCTAAATTTTTACGCTCTTGATAAATTTCTGCATCGCTCCCTCTGGAAAAATAAATACGCTCAAAGGAACAGGCCCTTTTTAATTGAGGCTCTAAAATCTGTTTAATTTCTGTGTCACCTGATTTTTTAGTAATAACAGCCATTCCTGGTTCTAACTCCTGAATACTCTCAAAAGGAACATTAAAAACAGTTTGAATTACGGGACGTTCCGAGGTTACTACAATAATTTCATCGTCATTATAATAATACACAGGTCTAATCCCATTTGGATCTCTAAGAACAAATGAATCCCCATGCCCTAAAAGCCCTGCAACAGCGTAACCACCATCCCAATTTTTAGCTGCTTTCCGCAATATTTTAGACAAATTCAAGCGTTCAGCTATTAAGGGAGAAGCCTCTGCTTTTGAATATCCTTCACGCTTTAATTTTTTATATATTTTAGCTACTGCATAATCTAGAAAATGTCCTATTTTTTCCATAACAGTTACAGTATCCGCCATTTCTTTAGGGTGTTGTCCCAGATCAACTAGATTATCAAACAGTTCGTTAACGTTAGTTAAGTTGAAATTTCCTGCTACAATCAAATTTCGATGCATCCAATTATTTTGACGTAAAAAAGGATGGACACTTTCTATATTGTTTTTGCCAAAAGTTCCATATCTAACATGCCCTAACATTAACTCTCCTACATATGGTACGTCTTGTTTTAACTTTTCGGAATTTGAAAGGAGGTCTGGATCTAAATCAATTTGTTTTTGAATTCTACCATTAATAGTGTTAAATATGTCCTGAATGGGTTGTTGTTCTGCAGAACGCACACGACTAATGTAGCGCTGTCCAGGTTTCATATCATATTTGATACTCGCAAAACCAGCTCCGTCCTGACCTCTATTATGCTGCTTTTCCATTAAAAGATACATCTTGTCTAAACCGTAAAGAGAACTACCATACTTTTCTTTATAAAAAGACAAAGGCTTTTTAAGTTGTAAAAGGGCAATTCCACATTCATGCTTAATAGCGTCACTCATTAGAAAATATTGATTTTATGTTAATTCAAATTCAGTTAATGATTTAAAGATATCTAAACGTTCCTTTAGTTCAGGTAATATTAATTCTTCCAAGGATTTTGTTCCAAATTTTTGAACTGTAAAAGAAGCCATAGCTGAACCAATAATAGTAGCTGTCTTCATTTCTTCAAAAGAAACATTCTTACACTGTGAAAGGTGTCCAACAAACCCACCTATAAAACTATCTCCCGCTCCTGTGGGATCAAAAACATTTTCTATTGGAAGTGCAGGTGCACAAAAAATTTGATTTTCATGAAAAAGTAGCGCTCCATGTTCTCCTTTTTTAATAATCACGTATTTAGGACCCATTTGTTGAAGTTTTTTAGCAGCTTCAACTAAAGAGTGAGTTGATGTGATCATTCTAGCCTCTTCGTCATTAATCGAAATGACATCTACTTTTCCAATAACTTCATCTAACTTTTCTCTGTAACTTTCAATCCAAAAATTCATCGTATCCATCACTACTAGGGTTGGCTTGTGGGATAATTGATTTAAAACTGCTAATTGTAAATTGGGGTCTAAATTTCCTAAAAGAACAATGCTTGCATCTTTAAAATAATCTGGAACAACAGGCTTGAACTTTGTAAGGACATTAAGTTGGGTTTCCATGGTTGTCCTAGTGTTTAAGTCATTATGATATTTTCCACTCCAAAAAAAAGTTTTTTCACCTTGAATAGTTTCTACTCCTGATAAATCAAGTTTCCTCGCCTTTAATAAGTCTAGATGCGCTTGCTCAAAATCATCTCCAATTACAGAAACTATACCACATTTGGCTTTAAAAAGGGAAGCTGCGAGTCCAATATAGGTTGCACAACCACCTAATATTTTGCCAGTTTTTCCAAAAGGTGTTTCAATGGCGTCATAAGCCATGGTCCCTATTACTAAAAGTTTCTTGTTCATTTTACAAAAGTAAAAAACTCTACATGCCTTTTCATAATTATAACAAACATTTATTATAGACTGTGAACAACTGATTATACTTAAAGATTTTCTTTTTCAATTCTTTCAAAAAAAGTATCCGATATTAAATTTATACCTTTTGCGGCAACAACTGCTAATTGATCACATCGTTCATTTTGTGGATGTAAATTGTGACCTTTTATCCATTTAAAACGAACTTTATGTTTTCGATAAACTATCAAAAAACGTTTCCATAAATCAGGATTTTTTTTTTGCTTAAAATCTTTTTTCTCCCATCCAAAGACCCATTTTTTCTCGACAGAATCAACCACATATTTTGAGTCTGAATAAACAACAACCTTCATGGAATCCTGTTTCAATAATTCCAAACCAACAATTACAGCCATAAGTTCCATTCTATTATTTGTAGTTCTGATAAAGCCTTGGGAATGTTCCTTTATATGTCCTGTACTTTGAGATTCTAAACGAAGTCCATAACCACCCGGACCCGGGTTTCCAAGTGCAGAGCCATCAGTATAGAGACATATCGATTTTGCTTCCATCCTATATATTATTGAGTAAAGAATTAATAACTTTTGGAAAATATTCCTGTTCTAAAGCACTAACCTTAGCTTCAATATCGCAAATAGTGTCTGTTGTTGTTAGAGCAACTTTATTTTGAAAAATAAATGCGCCTTTATCATAAGCTTCACTGACATAGTGAATTGTAATGCCTGTTTCTTTCTCATTATTTTCTTTAACAGCTTTATGCACATGGTAACCATACATACCTTTTCCGCCATATTTAGGTAAAAGTGCTGGGTGAATATTAATAATTTTTAAAGGAAAAGCATCTATCCAATCTACTCCTATTTTCCATAGAAAACCGGCTAAAACAATTAAATCAGGTTGCTGTTTTTTAATCTCCTTTAGAACATCTCCGTTATTAAAGGTTGCTTTATTAAAAATATATCCCTTCAAGCCAAAAGGTTTGATTCGCTTTAAAACACCTGCATCATGATTGTTAGTATACACTTCTAGAATTTGAACTTCTAAATTTTGTTTAAAAAAGTGACAAATATTTTCAACATTTGAACCATTCCCTGAGGCTAATAGAATAATTTTTTTGCTCATTTATTTTACTTGTATTGCTGTAATGGTAGTATACAGGAGTTGATTTACTTCTCTAAGTGAATCAAAAATAAACTTATTATTTAACAGCAATCATTTGTAATCAGTTAAATTTATTATTTTTGTTCACAACTTAAATTTAAACAAAAAGTTATTATGTCAGATATTTCCTCGAGAGTAAAAGCAATCATAGTTGATAAACTAGGGGTTGATGAAAATGAAGTTAATGCCGATGCAAGCTTCACAAATGACTTAGGGGCAGACTCCTTAGATACAGTAGAGCTAATCATGGAATTCGAAAAAGAATTTGATATCCAAATACCAGATGACCAGGCGGAAAACATTACTACTGTTGGGCAAGCAATTCAATTTATAGAAAAAATAGACTAACCAAGTTCCATGGAACTAAGACGTGTAGTAGTTACCGGATTGGGAGCACTTACGCCTATCGGGAATACTCTTTCAGCTTATTGGGAGGGCTTACTTTCTGGTAATAGTGGTGCTGCTCCAATAACTTATTTTGATCCTACCCTTTTTAAAACAAAATTTGCTTGTGAGTTAAAAGGTTTTAATCCATTAGACCATTTTGACAGAAAAGAAGCGAGGAAATACGATCGTTTTGCACAATATGCTTTGGTAGCAGTTGATGAAGCACTTCAAGACGCAAAATTCCCTATTGAAACTGCAGATAAAGACCGAGTAGGTGTTATTTGGGGTGCAGGAATTGGTGGTCTTGAAACGTTTCAAAACGAAGTGCTAAACTTTGCAGCTGGAAACGAAAACCCTCGTTTTAATCCATTCTTTATTCCTAAGATGATTGCTGATATCGCTCCAGGGCTAATTTCCATAAAATATGGTTTTAGAGGGCCTAATTTTGCAACAGTATCAGCCTGTGCATCAGCGTCAAATGCAATGATAGATGCCTTAAACTATATCCGCTTAGGCTATGCAGACGTAATGATTACTGGTGGTTCTGAGGCGGGAATAACAAAAGCAGGAATAGGTGGGTTTAATGCAATGCATGCTCTTTCAAAAAGAAATGATGATCCAAAAACAGCTTCACGTCCTTTTGATAAAAACCGCGATGGTTTTGTGTTAGGAGAAGGTGCTGGGGCATTAATTTTAGAATCTTATGAGCATGCTATTGCAAGAAATGCTAATATTTATGCTGAATTAGCTGGAGGAGGCCTTTCCGCAGATGCACATCATATGACCGCTCCACATCCGGAAGGTTTAGGCGCTATCAAAGTAATGGAAAATTGCTTGAAGGATGCCAACTTAAAACCAACCGATGTTGATACCATAAATATGCATGGAACCTCAACACCTTTGGGTGATATTGCGGAATCAAATGCGATTATAGAAGTATTTAAAGAGCATGCCTATGCAATGAATATAAATTCAACCAAATCGATGACAGGCCATCTTCTTGGAGCTGCAGGAGCTATTGAAGCAATTGCCTCAATTATGGCTATAAAACATAGTATTATACCTCCCACAATTAATCATCAAACTGTTGATGAAAATATTGATCCAAAGATCAATTTTACCCTTGGAAAAGCACAAAAAAGAAATGTAGATGTTGCATTATCAAACACCTTTGGGTTTGGAGGTCATAACGCTTGTGTTTTATTCAAAAAAATGCAATAACTTGTTGTTGTGAAAATTCTTGAATACATAAAAAAATCCCGAATGGAAACGTCCGGGATTTTTTTTACTCACTTACGAAAAAAACTTGGCATTAAGACAATGAATAAAACGTTGTATAAGCAAGCATTTACTCACAGCTCTTTAAACTTAAAGGATACTGCTGGTAACAAGCTTAACTTTGAACGGTTAGAGTTTTTAGGAGATGCACTGCTAAGTTCTATTATTGCAGAATATCTTTTTTATCAATATCCTCAAGCAAAAGAAGGAAGATTAACAAAACTTCGAGCCAAAATAGTAAGTCGAGCACAACTAAATGATATTGGGAAAAAAATGGAGCTCTTGCAACTAGCTGATTTTTCAATTCATAATAAAAAATTTGGCGATGATATACATGGTAATCTAATTGAATCATTGATAGGTGCACACTTCATTGATAAAGGATATATCAAAACCAAAGACTATGTAATGAAAAATATTATTAATCCTTTCGTGAATATAAAATCCTTAGATTCATTAGTATTGAGCTACAAAAGTCTTCTAATTGAATGGGCGCAAAAAGAAAAGAAAGAACTTAGGTTTAACAATAAATTAGATGAAGGGTTAGACCCAGACATTAATTATTATTGTAATATACTAATAGATAAAAAAATAGTTGTGAAAGCACGTGGAATTTCTAAGAAAAAAACAGAAGAAAAAGCTGCTAAGCTGGCTACTGCAATATTAAAAATAAGTACTCCAGTTAAAAAATGAATGCTAAAAAAGTATACAATTTAGAACTTGAAGAAACTTTTGAAGAAGTTAACTTAATTGCAATTCACTCTTCCTTAGAAGGCTATCAATTAGCATTTTACTTAAACAACACCATTAATAGTAATTTTAAAAGAAACAAAAATGACCTCAGCCTCAAAGGTGCTAAAAATAATTTTATTCATTTTGAGTGGGAAGACAAAATGTATGACTTTCAATGTTCTTTATTTTCAAACAAATACCACGATGAATTAAAGCAACAAGAGTTAATTTCTAAAAATTTATTTAACCTTCCTGTCAGAAATGAGGTATATTTGTTTTCTGAATTCAAACAAGTTGATTTTTTCATTAAATCCTCAGACCATAAAACAATTGAAACTGTTTTATCACATCTCAAAAAATGGTCGAAAATATCTCTCTTATACCAAGTAGACACTGAAGTTATTAAAAAACAATTAAACATAATATTTGATTAATGAGTTTCATAAAAAAAACAAAAATCGTTGCAACACTTGGACCTGCAACAGCTTCTGAAGACGTCATTGAAAATATGATTTTAGAGGGAGTAAATGTATTTCGAATTAACTTTTCACATGCTGATTACCAAGACGTTTCTGATCGAATTAAAATGATTAGAAAGGTTGATAAAAAGCTAGAGACCAATACCTCTATCTTGGCTGACCTTCAAGGACCAAAGCTTCGTGTTGGGAAAATGAAAGATGATGTTTTTGTAAATCCAGGAGATAAAGTGGTTTTCTTAACAGACGAACCTTTTGTTGGAAATTCAAAAAAAGCTTTCATGAATTATAAAAATTTTCCAAACGACGTTTCAAAAGGTGAGCGAATTTTATTGGATGACGGAAAATTGATTTTTGAAGTTATTGAAACCAATAAATCCAATAAAGTTGAAGCAAAAGTAATTCAAGGAGGTCCTTTTAAATCAAATAAAGGAGTCAACCTACCTAATACTAAAATTTCATTACCTGCATTGACTGAAAAAGACATAAAAGATGCAAAATTTATTTTTAAACAAGATGTAGACTGGATTGCGCTTTCGTTTGTGCGTTTTAGCCAAGACCTTATTGATTTAAAAGAATTAATGGCAAAACATACAGATCAAAAAATTCCCATTGTGGCTAAAATTGAAAAGCCGGAGGCCATTGAAAATATTGATAAGATTATTGCACATTGTGATGGCCTAATGGTTGCTCGTGGTGATCTTGGAGTGGAAGTGCCTGCGCAAGAAGTACCATTAATTCAAAAACAATTAGTGCTTTTAGCAAAGCAAGCACGAATACCAATTATCATTGCAACACAAATGATGGAGACAATGATTGACAGTTTAACCCCAACACGAGCTGAAGTAAATGATGTTGCAAATTCTGTGATGGATGGAGCAGATGCTGTAATGCTTTCTGGAGAAACTTCAGTAGGTAAATATCCTGTTGAAGTCGTTAAAAAAATGACCGGAATATTAAAAGCGGTTGAAGGCTCGTCTTTAATTAAAGTTCCTCAAATTGCACCCAATATTCGTACAAAACGTTTTATTACTAAATCAATTTGTTATCATGCAGCACACCTAGCCAACGATATTGATGCAAAAGCAATTTGTACACTCACAAATAGTGGATATACAGCCTATCAAATTTCAGCATGGAGACCCCAATCACATGTATTGGTATTTACATCCAATAAAAAGATTTTAAACCAACTAAACCTTTTGTGGGGGGTAAAAACTTTTTATTATGACAACTTAAATAGTACTGATAAAACTATTGAAGAAATCAATAAAATTGCTTTAGAGAAGGGATGTGTTGAAAAAGAAGATATGCTTATCAACTTAACATCAATGCCTATAAAAGTAAAAGGAATGGTAAATACACTTCGTGTTTCTGTAGTTTAAAAAGGCAAACTCAACTGTTCATTTTTAATAGTAAGCTTAACCAGTGGAAGATTTTTTTTTTTTGTGTTAAGATTTGAAAGAGAAATTCCAACTAAACGAACTGAATTAATTAATTTTTCTTGATATAGTAATTTTTTTGCTTCTTCAAAAATCAATTTCTTTGAAGACAAATAAAAGCTGCCTGTTTTACTTCGTGTTTGTTGGACAAAATCACTGTATTTGATTTTTAAGGTGATTGTTTTACCGGCAACCTTATTTTTTTTTGCTCTTTTTTCAACAAGCTCAGCAATCTCAAATATCTTTTCTTCTAAAAACACTTCACTACTGAGATTAGTAGTAAATGTTCTTTCTGCTCCAACAGATTTTGGAATTCGATCAGGTTTAACAGCACTGTTATGAATGCCACGAACTACTTTGAAATAATGCAATCCAGCTTTTCCGAAATATTTATTTAAAAAAATATCTGTTTTAGCTCTTAAATCTGCTCCTGTATAAATACCTAAACCATACATTTTGAGTTTTGTCTTAGCACCAATACCGTGAAATTTTTTAACATCTAAATTCTCTAAAAATGGAAGAACTTCCTCTGGTGGAATTGTTTTTTGACCATTAGGCTTATTCCAATCACTTGCAATTTTTGCTAAAAATTTATTTATCGAAATTCCTGCAGAAGCTGTAAGACCAGTTTTTTTAAAAATTTTTTTCCTAATTTCCTCTGCTACTAATGTAGCTGAAGGGTAATCTGAAACATCTAAAAAAGCTTCGTCTAAAGATAGGGGCTCCACTAAAGTTGTGTATTCTAAAAACACCGTACGCACCTGTTGAGAAATTTCCTTATAACGATCAAATCGAGTAGGCGCAAAAATCAAATTAGGGCATAGGCGTTTAGCAAGTACACTACTCATTGCGCTTCGTACTCCAAATTTCCGTGCCTCATAACTTGCTGCAGAAACGACTCCCCTTGAACCGTCACCTCCTACAGCTAGGGCTTTTCCTTGCCATTCTGGATGATCTAACTGCTCTACAGCAGCAAAAAAAGCATCCATATCAACATGGATTATTTTTCGCTTTTGATCAAACATTAGTGAGTCCTCGGTTAACATTAAGAATTCCTCTCTTTCACATCTATTCTTTTAAAATTATATTCTCTTTGCACCTCGCATTTTTTAATGGTATAAGTAGAATATGCTACCTCACGGCCATACTTTTGTGCTATTAAATGTGCCGAATGCTATCTCCATTCTTGAATGGCAGCTATTGATTTCCAATAACTAATAGTTACTCCTTTTCCTGAATTTTCTCTATAAGATTCAATCTTTATAAATCCTTTTATAGAGATAACATTTTCGAGCATTTCTTTTGAAAATTAAAGATATTTTAAATCTTCTATATTAGAGAGGGTGCTTGAAAAAATGACCAAATAGTAATTAGATTCCACTATTTCTTATAGATTTTAACATTTAGATTTCCTTCTGCATCCATGTGTGCACGGTACATGCCTGGAGTATTCATTTCCATTGCCACATTTCCTTTGGCGTCAATCCCAACTACGCCACCATCACCTCCTAATCCTCCAACTTTTTCATGAATAACAATTCGTGAAGCTTCTTTAATAGAAAAGCCCTTGTATTCCATCAAAGCAGAAATATCATGCGCTACTACTGAACGAATAAAAAACTCACCCCATCCAGTTGCAGATATAGCACACGTTGCATTGTTGGCATAAGTGCCTGCACCAATTATGGGGGCATCACCAATTCGATTCCATTTTTTATTAGTCATACCACCTGTAGAGGTTCCTGCTGCTAAATTACCTTCAAGATCGAGAGCAACACAACCAACAGTACCATAACGCTGATGTTGTAAAAAAGAAGTTTCTGCAGAAGAAATAGGTTTGTTTCTTAAAGCCTCTTGAGCTTTCACACGTTTTAATGCTTTGACTCTACGATCCGTTATGAAATATTGTGGCTTTACGAGTTCTAAATTTTGAGTTGCTGCAAAATCTTCAGCTCCCTTTCCTGAAAGCATTACATGAGGGGAATTTTCCATCACTTTTATAGCAGCTGAAATAGGGTTTTTAATAGTACTAACACCCGATATTGCACCCGCATCTAAGTTTGAACCATTCATAAAAGAAGCATCTAGTTCTATGGTTTCATTTGAATTAAGTACTGCACCTTTTCCTGCATTAAACAATGTGGAATCTTCCATTACATGGATTGTTTTCTCGACAGCTTCTTGGCTGGATCCGCCATTTTGTAATATGGTGTGACCAACCTTAATTGCTTCGGTCAGCACCTTCCTATAAGCGGCTTCTTTTGTTGGTGTCATGTTTTCTTTTAAGATGGTTCCTGCACCACCATGGATAACGATACCAAAAGTAGGAGAAAGTGATTCCTCTATCAATATCTGTTGCTTACAACCTAATGTGGCTAGTAGTAAAAGAAGTGATATTTTTTTCATTTAATTGTTAATTTTATTAAATGTAAGTTTTTTTGCCTCAAAAAAAATGGAAAGACAAAATGTTTAATCAAAAAATTTGCTCTTCACTCTGTTAACTAAAACCGAGTATTTTTGTGTAAATTTATATCATGTACATATATTTTAAGACTGTTCACTCCTACTGGGCTTTTTTTGTCCTTTTAATTTTAGTCGCTGCAATTTTCAATGCATTTATTGGCCGTTATACGGGTAAAGAATTTAGCACAAAAGACTTGAGAATAAGTCTTTTTGGGCTTATATTTTCTCACATACAATTACTTATTGGCCTGATTCTGTACTTTGTGTCTCCATGGTTTGACCAGTGGGCTGAAATAGGCATCGGTGTAATGAAAGATACCCAAACACGATTATATCTTGTTGAACACCCCTTAATAAATATTCTAGCAATTTTTTTAATCACTATGGGCTGGTCTATGCATAAAAGACAATCTGAATCATCCAAAAAGTTTTTGCGAATTATTCTTTTTTACAGCTTAGGTTTACTTCTCCTTTTAAGCGGAATACCTTGGAGCACTTGGTTATAAAATTTAGAATTCTCCAAATTTGAAAATACTTGAAACTCTTGGCAAAAAGATAGCTCCTAAAATACCTATAGGTGTTTTAGGAAGTGGTAGCTGGGCCACAGCTCTAGTTAAAATATTGACAGACAGCAAAATGCACGTCCATTGGTATGTACGGGACCCTGAACAAGCACAAAAAATAAAAACCACGTCAAAGAATCCTAATTATTTAACAACGGTAAAATTTAGACAAAAAAGAATTACTGTTAGTAGCAATATTAATGAAGTAGTTTTAAGGTCAGAATGGTTAGTGATAGCAATTCCCTCTGCTTATTTAGGAGATGAATTAAAACTTCTTACTCAACCCATAAAGAATAAAATAATTGTATCAGGTGTAAAAGGAATACTTCCTGAAAGCCAACTTATAACAGGTGAACATTTACACCAGCATTACGATTTACCTTGGGATAACTTTATTGTTATAGGTGGGCCCTCGCATGCAGAAGAAATAGCATTAGAGCGGCTTTCATACTTAACGCTTGCTTCAAAGAATGAAACAAATGCACTTCTTCTCAAATCAATGACTAATACTAAGTATCTTCAAGTTAAGGTGTCACAAGATGTTTTAGGAATTGAATATGCCGCTACCTTAAAAAATATTTATGCATTGGCCGCTGGGATTGCTCATGGTCTTAATTATGGCGATAATTTTCAAAGTGTATTATTAAGTAATTCTATACGGGAAATGAATCGCTTTGTTAAAAAAGTAAGTAATTCAAAGCGGAACATTAATCAATCTGCTTATTTAGGTGACTTATTGGTTACCGCCTATTCTTTGTTTAGTAGAAACCGTCGTTTTGGAAGTATGATTGGCAGGGGTTATACTGTAAAAGGAGCTCAAATGGAAATGAATATGGTGGCAGAAGGTTATCATGCAACAGAACCTGTTTATAAGTTAAATATCTCTATTGGAAATAATAGTCCTATAATTGATACTGTTTATGGGATTCTTTTTTTAAATAAAAGTCCTGAAAAGAGTTTTCAAAAGCTTTCAAAAAAACTAACCTAAAGGGTTCCTTTAAATTGTTTTAAAAAGCGTACGTCATTTTCAAAAAACAACCGAATATCACTAATTTGATATATTAACATAGCTATTCTCTCTATTCCCATTCCAAAAGCAAAACCTGAATATTCATCAGGATCAATACCACAGTTTTTCAATACATTTGGATCTACCATTCCACAACCCATAATCTCCAACCACCCAGTTCCTTTTGTTATTCTATAATCTACTTCTGTTTCTAACCCCCAATAAATATCGACCTCTGCACTGGGCTCTGTAAAAGGAAAATAAGATGGGCGTAGTCGAATTTTAGAATTTCCGAAAAGAGATTCTGTAAAATACCTTAAGGTCTGCTTTAAATCGGAAAACGAAACATCTTTGGCAATATAAAGACCTTCAATTTGATGAAATATACAGTGGGCTCTTGAAGAAATTGCCTCATTCCTAAAAACTCTGCCTGGAGAAATGGTTCTAATTGGAGGTTGATTTTTTTCCATATAACGAACCTGTACCGAAGAAGTATGGGTGCGCAATAAAATATCTGGATCTGTTTGAATAAAAAAAGTATCCTGCATGTCTCTAGCCGGATGATGCTCTGGAAGATTTAAAGCCGTAAAATTATGCCAATCATCTTCAATTTCGGGACCTTCAGAAATAGTAAAACCAATTTGGGTAAAAATGTCAATGATTCTATTTTTAACCACCGAAAGTGGATGTCTATTTCCAGTTTGGATTGGAAAAGGAGTTCTAGTAGGATCTGAAATACTTGACTTTCCTCCAGTGCTTTTAAGTTGTGATTGAAGTTCCTTTATCTTTTCAGAAACAGCATTTTTTAATACGTTAAGTTCTTGCCCAAAAGCTTTCTTCTCTTCAACCGGTACCTCTCTAAAGGCAGCGAATAAAGTGGCAAGAATTCCCTTCTTTCCAGAATAACTAACTCTAAACTTTTCTATAGTAAGAGCATCAGTACTTGAAAAAGAATTAACTTCTTCAAGATATTTTTTAACTCGTTCAATCATACTGCAAAAATAAAGTAGTTTTATGAAATGACACCCTGCTTAACAAATTAATCTACTATAGCTCCTATTATTAAAATATTTTGCTCCCCGGGCAAGGGAATGACAAGGGCTCTACTAGTTCAAAATGAAGTCAACCCTAACCATCAAGATATTCAAATTTATGTTATTCATAGGGCTCCAAAATAGAGTAAACACATATGTGAATTAGGTTTACTTTATTCTTGTTATAAACTTTTAGTGAGGTTTTCCAAATTATTGTAAACCAATGAGATTTAATATCCCTTCTACATCTAAAGCTTCTCCATCTTAAAATTTATCTTTTAACCAAGTTATTAAACAGTGCCAACGGTCTTTTAATTCTAAATTTCTTCCTTCTTTTAGGATGTTTAAATATATGTTTTTAGAAAAAATTCTTGATTGTAAAAACCAGTTTATACTTTCTAATCTCTTGTCTGTTAAATTTTTTTAAGCTTTAAAAACAGTATTTTAGCTATATGAATATGTTTGATGTTGTGGTCTTAATCATAGTTACTTATGGGCTTATTAGTGGCTTTAAGAAAGGCTTTATTGTTGAGGTATCAGGAATGATTGCTCTTGGAGTTGGAATTACAGGGGCTTTTAAATTTTCTGGAATTCTAGGAAATTACCTTGTGATTTATATTGATTGGGAGCCTAAAATAATTCAAATAGTAAGTTTCATACTTCTTTTTATTGGGATTGTTTATATAATTTCTCTTTTTGCTAAAATGTTAACCAAAGCTCTTAAAGTTATATTATTAGGTGGAATAAATCGTTTATTGGGAGCTTTATTTGGAACTCTAAAATGGATGCTTATACTCTGTGCATTGACGCTTGTTTTTAAAGAAGTAAATCAAATCCTAACCCTACTGGAAGATTCGGTTCTTAAAACTTCATTTTCTTATACTATACTTAAAGAAATGGGCGAATTTTTATTTAATTGGATAAAGCAAAGTGAAGCAATCAAAATATCATTTAACAACTAATTATTTAAGCTTTTTAAAGAAGCATTTTTTATCCAACCTTCGGAACCATTTGCAATTCGTATTTTTTTCCATTCATCAAGAGAATCTAAAAGCTCTACTTTAGTTCCTTCATGCAGGGTAAATTGTATTTCAGCTCTCAAATTTGGCTCTGACCAACTATTTATTTCATTTGAAAATATGATAGCATATTCTTTGTTATCCTGTTCTGCGTTTGCGAAGAATTTAATGGTAAAACTACCCATAAATAAAACTATAGAAAAAAGAGATAATACAAAAAAAAGTCTCTTGAGTTTTGCTGTTTTATTCAACAAATAGATGCTAAAAAATATTGCAAATAGCCACATAAATAAAATAACAATCTTAGACCAAATTGAAGTATTGGCTAAAACATAAAGTGCCTTTTGAAACTGTGATAATTGTGATTCTGGAAGTGGTTCAATTGCATCAATAGTCATGTTTTTTGCAAAAGCACTATTGACTTTAAAATCTTCGTTTTTTGGTTCTAATTGCTTTGCTTTTTCATAATAGTAAATACTCTCTGCAACTTTATTCAACCGGTAATAAGCGTTTCCAAGATTAAAATAAAGTGCTGCACTGTGTTTCCCACTAAGAAGTGTTAGTTCATATAAAGACACCGCTTTAGAAAAATCTCCTTCATTGTATGCTGTATTTCCTTCTTCAAATAAAGGATCTACAGGAGCCTGAGCTTTTAAAGAAAGAGTGCTTACAATAAAGAAAATTATTAAAGTTAGTACACCGTATTTTATGTTAAAAATTTTTCTCATAATTGTCGGTCTATTGAAGCAATCACACTAATTGCTTTTTGATAATCTCCTTTAATACTTACAGATGAATCTGGTGCATAACGTGCCAATTCACAATTTTCAATAACCACTATAAAATTAATAGCCGATTGACCATTTACTTTTTTATCAAGCAACAAACGTTCAATTTTTTCTTTACTCATTTCGGTAGTTTCAATCTTAAGTTTTGCTTTTAAATAATTATGTAAAGCACGCTCTAAAGCTTCATAAAAAATAACTTGATCGTGAAAGGCTTTTTTAGCAGAACTTAAATATTTACTTGCGAGTCGTTGAGATTGTTTTTGTTTATTATTAGCACTATCTGTTGTTTGCTTAAGAATAAAACGCTTAATAAAAATTACTATTAAAAGTAGGCCTATTGGTAATACTAACAATATGAAAAAGTTCAAACTCAACCAAAATTTATTTTTTTTAATCGGGAAGAGTTGAGTGTCTAATTGAATAAACCTAAAAGAATTTTCTTTTGTAGAGATTATTTGTTTGGTTTCAACTTTTTCTTGATTAGTATTACTTCCCGCTAGGGGTCCTTCAAAAACATCAACTAATAAATCTTGTGAACGCAATGTCTTATAATTAGATGTCTTTGGGTCAAAATATGAAAACTGAACAGGGGGAATGGGATATTTTCCTTGATATTTTGGGACTATTGTATAGGTATCTTCAATTGTACCTTCCATTCCCGAAAGTGAAATTTTTACATTTTCCGAATGCTCTGGTTCATATACTTCAAGTGTGTTGGGAACATTTATTGAGGGTAAATTAAAAAGTTTCAGATTACCTTTCCCTTTTACTTTAATTTTTGCTTGAAAGGATTCAGAGGCTTTTAGGGCATTTTTATCAATGATAACATCAAAATCAAATGAACCAACTGCACCTGTATAGTCTGTAGGTTTATTTTTTTCAGGTAATGACTTCACATTTATAACCCTTCTCCCTGCAGAAATAGTTTTTTGTCCTTGGGTAAGAATTCTTCTACCAAATAAATCACGGCGATCACTTGGTACACTTAAGCTTAAATTAAGAGATAAAGGCTCTATATCAAGTTTTCCTGTTTTTTGAGGATACAGTACAACTTTCCGCCAAACAACTTCATTAAAGGGCTCTCCTTTATATTCTCCTCTTGTATTTACTCGTACTTGTCCTATCTTAATTAAATGACTCCAAAAATCTCCATAACTAGGTGATTCTAACTCCTGCACATCAGAAATAGATATGGGGTTTCTAAAATAGAGCTTATATAAAACTGTAATTCCTTCGTTTAAATATGGTTGAGTATTTGAAATTTCTGCAACAAGACGAATATTTTGATCAGTGATATAATCAATATTATTTGGATCGTTTGGCTTTTCTACTGCTGATGTTACTTCTAATGGAATGGGTAGGGTTTTATATACTTCCCCTTTAATAACTATTACAGCTTGACCAAGGGTTACTTTTCCTTTTCGTTTTGGCGTTAAAAAATAGGTGTAGGTTTTAGAAAAACTACGCACCCCATTAACCCAGGATCTGCTTACTGATTGTTGTGGTCCACTAACGATTTGAAAATTGGTAAAAGGAGGGGGGGTGAAATCGTCTCCATTTTCGTTCATTACAAAATCAACACGAAGGCGTTCATTTAATCCCAAACGTTTTTTGCTCACTTTGGCATCAAAACTAATTTGTGATTGTATGTTTACACTCACTAAAAAGATTAAACAAAGTAATAATCGTGAAACCAAATGCTGAGTCATAATCACCAATCTTTTTTCCCTCTAACAGGTACTCCTTTAACTTTTTTAGCGTTTACTTTATCTTGAACTTTCTTTTCCTGATTATTCATAGCCTCTAACAAACTTTGAACTTGCTGAGGTGAGAGTTGACCATCTCTTGGAGGTTGTTTTTTTTCTTGAGGTTTGTCCTTAGATTCATTGGGCTTTTCATCTTTTTTTTGATCACCTTCGTTTTTAGGCTTGCCTTGATCGTCTGACTCTTCTCCTTTATCGTCTTCTTTATCTGGATTCTTTTCATCTTTATTTTCTTCTTCACCCTCTTGATCCTTATCTTCTTCTTTTTGATCTTCCTGGTCTTTATCTTGCTGCTCGTTTTTATCTTTTTTATCGTCCTGCTCTTGTTCCTCAGGAGGTTTCTCTTTCTCCAAAAGCTCTTTAGCTAATGCATAATTATAACGTGTTTCTTCATCATAAGAATTATTGCGTAAGGCGCTTTTATATGCCTCTACTGCTTTTTGATAATCCTTTTCTTGCATGTAAACATTTCCCATATTATGGAATGCTTTGTGTTTATCTTCTTTTGAAGTTGCAAATTTTTGTGTTTGAAAAAAACGTTGTGATGCTTCTTGATATTTTTTGTCAAGAAAATGGGTATTTCCAAGATTAAATAGTGCCTTAGCTTTCTCAGGAGCGAGAGAAAGTGCTTCACGATACGCTTTTTCGGCCTCAATATATTCTTTTTCTTGGGCGTTTTCATTGCCTTTGAAAATATGATTTATCACTTTTCCTTCTTGAGAAAAACCAAAGGAAAAAAAGCACAATAATATTATAAAAAGCTTATTCTTCATTTTCATTAAATAAGTTCAATTTCTTAATCCATTTTGTTTGAGTCTCAAACAAAAATAAGTCGAATATTAAGAAGAATAAGGCTCCAATCAATAAGGGTTGGAAACGATCTTTATAACTAACAAATTTTTTAGCCTCAAATTCTTTTTTATCCATTGCTTTCAATTGTTCTGAAACAAAATCTAATACCACTTGTGTATCATTTCCATCCTGATATTTTCCATCAGTGGCTAATGCTATTGCTTCCAATATTTTTTGGTTTCGTTTTGTAATAACAACTTCTCCATTAAAATCTTTTTTATACGACTCTACCACTCCATTTCGCTTGAGTGGGATGGGAGCCCCAACTTCAGTACCTACTCCAAATGTGAAGATTTTTATACCTAATGCTGCTGCTCTTGAAGCAGCATTTGAAGCCTCTTCAGAATGATCTTCACCATCTGAAATTAAAAATATAACTCTATTGGTTTGGTCTTCATCATCAAAAAACGTTCCAGACAAATCAATTGCACTGTCAAGAGCAGTTCCTTGTGAGGAAAGCATTTCTGTATTGAGTGCTTGAAGGAACATCTTGCCAGCACTATAATCTGTTGTGATGGGAAGCTGAGGAATTGCCTGTGCGGCATAGGCTATTATTCCTATTCGATCACTTGCCAATTGATTTAAAATAGCTGAAACTAAGCGTTTAGATTTTTCTAAGCGGTTAGGAGCTACATCTTCAGCAAGCATACTTTTGGAAACATCTATTGCAAAAACAATATCTACTCCCTCTCGCTTTACAGTTTCAAGTTGAGTACCTATTTTTGGATTCATTAGACCTAGAACCAATAAAAAAATTGCAAGGCTAAATATTAATAACTTTAAACCTGGTTTGAATTTTGAACGATTTGAACTTAAAAAATCTAAAAGTACTGGGTTAAAAAATAAAGTTTGAGTTTTTCTTTTCCAACGTAAAACAAATGCATAGAATATCCAAAATACAGGAAGTATTACTAGAAGGAAGACATATTGATAAGCGTCTATCTGATACATTTATATGAAACTTTTAAATAGTGAATTTCGTCCAATCCATTCAAGTGTAATTAAAACTAAGGCAAGAATTATCAATAAGCGATATTTTTCGGTATAATTATAATACTTGAATTCTTCAACTTCTGATTTTTCAAGCTTATTAATTTCTGCGTAGATTTCTTCTAACTTTTTGTTATTAGTAGCTCTAAAGTAAATTCCTCCCGTTGATGAAGCAATTTCCTTAAGTAAGGGCTCATCAATTTCAACTTTAGTCAGGGCATATTGAAATTCTCCATTGGGTAAAATACCAACAGGAGCGAGCGCAGTTCCATTACTTCCCAAACCGATTGTATAGGTTTTAATGTCAAATTCAACTGCAAGCTCAGTAGCAATTTTAGGATCAATAAAGCCAGAATTATTTACTCCGTCTGTTAATAAAATAATTACTTTGCTTTTTGCCCTACTATCTTTTAATCGATTAACGGAAGTAGCCAATCCCATTCCAATAGCGGTTCCATCTTCTATGAGACCTTGATAAGAAATTTCCCTCAAGGCCCCTTTAATAATACTTTTATCACTAGTTATGGGAGTTTTAGTATAACTTTCTCCAGCATAAACCACCAAACCAATTCGATCTGAAGTCCTGTCATCAACAAAGGTTGCTGCGACTCTTTTTAAAGCACTCAAACGGTCTGGTTTCAAATCTTGTGCCAACATACTTGAGGAAACATCAATAGCCATAACGATATCTATACCATTATTTGTTTTTGTACGAGTAGAAACATCTACTGTTTGAGGACGTGAAATTGCGAAAATAATTAAAGTCATTGCTAAAATTCTAAAAGCAAAAAGAATTGGGTAAATTAAACTTAAAAAAGATTTTTGCTTTGAAAAACCAGAAAGACTGGACATTTTAAGTTCAGGTTGTGCTTTTCTCCATGTAAATAAATGCCATAAAATAACAGCTGGTAATACAAGTAGTAACCAGAGATAGTTTGGATTTGCAAAATAAATACCTTCAAACATTTACTTATAGTTCTTTTATCAATTCTATACTATTAATTATTCTTTGCTCAATTTCAGTCGCATAACGATCTTCTTTTTCGTACATCATGGTAATTATAATTGTTCCTTCTTCAAAGTTTATCAATAGAGAAGTGAAATTACACCGTACTTTTTCGTTTTCTCCCTGTCGAGGATAGTCTAATGTTCCATAAATTTTAGCAACAGGTATTCCAGAAGGAAGGGTTAGTTCATCATTTTTCATTAAAATATTGACTGCTCCTTTTACTTCGAAATTAGAAATAATAGATGTTATCAAAGCTTGTCCTCTTTCTGCATCTGCATCATTTGGCATCGATGCTTTGTTTTGTGAATTTTGATTTTTTTGAAGATTTGGTTTTGGAAAATCAAACAACAAGTCTATATAAAAAGGGCTGTCTAGGTTCCCTAAACTAAACTGCTGAAGCGTTTTTGACTCAAGAGAGGCACGTGCCAAAACTTTAGGTGTTTCAATTTTTAAGGGGGGGGTTCCATATTGACTGCTTACCCATTGACCACTTGATAAAGCTTTCGTAGGGTACTTAAAGAGCGTATCTCTAACTGGATAATAGCCATAAACTAACATTGAAATCGTTAAGGCTAAAACGGTTAAAAGTCCAACACCAGATAGTCCCCATATCCATTGTTCTTTTCTACGCTTTTGGGCTAAGAGTTCTTGATAGGCCTCTTTTTGTTTTAACTCTTCCTCAGTAGGATCTGGAAGAGCTTCTTTTGTTTCAATTACAACATGTTCAACTGCAATTCGATCTTCATTTGCAATTCTATATTCTGGCATTGATTTTGCGAATTTAACCAAATCTGCATTTCTTAAAACCTCTTTTAAACTCTTCAATGTAACATGATCCAAATCTAACGTTCCTGCATCTTTACGCATCTCTAGCTTTGCCAATAATTCCTCCGATGTGCTTTCTAATGCGTCTATTTTTGCCTCTTCTTCAAGATAACGACGAACCACATCTGTTAAACGAGAATAATATTTTTTGTATTCATCTTGTTCTGAGGGTTTTTCTCCTTCCAAGGCTTTAAGTTCTTCAATGGCTCTATCAAATGGAGGAAGCTCTCGTTTTCGAAGTTCTTTTCTCCTTTTTTGGAAGAAATATGCATATAAAATACCTGCTAAAATTAGTGAGAACACTGAACTCCAAAGAAGCCTTACGATAAATGCTTCATAATTCTTATCAACAGTTATTAAAGGCTTAATATCGTATAATTTTTGTTGAAGCGTATCAACAACTACTGTCTCTACCCTCACAGGAATAAGTTTTGCAATTTTAGAAAATCCATTAATTAATACTTGCTGTTGTGGTAAAAAATAATTGCCTGAATCGAATTGAATGAGTGCATATCTTTTTGTGTACAAATAATGAGATTGCATTTTAATGGTGTCTACAAGACTTTCTTCAAGAAGCTCAAAAGGAGTAAAAATAGGTTGTTCTGGAAAAATAACTTGTGCAGTGCTATCCGCTTTTACTTGAAGAGTGTAGTTTAGTTGCTCTCCAATTTTAACTTTTATTGAATCTATAGATACTAATAACTCTCCTTGGCTCTGAGACCAAAGTGAATTCATCAAAATGAACGCCAACAAAATGTAACCTGTTTTTTTCATTTTAAATTCTGGCTTTAAAATAACCCAATAATTTTTTTACATAACTCTGATCAACGGCACAACTCAAACTGCCTGCACCATTTTTTTTAAAAAGTTCCTCGTAATTACTAACAAGAGATATGTAATGTTTTTCATATTGATTTCTAACACTTTTTGAACGAGTATTTATCCATTGAACGGAACCTGTTTCTGCATCACGCATAGAAACAATTCCTAATTTTGGAAGAACAGTTTCTAAAGGATCGTAAACCCGAATTCCTGTTAAATCATGTTTTTTTGAAGCAATTCGTAATGTTTTCTCATATCCTTCATCCATAAAATCAGAAAGAATAAATACTATGGCTTTCTTTTTAAGAACACCTAAAAGAAACTCTAAAGCAGTAGCGATATTTGTTCTTTTACTTTTTGGTTCAAATTCTAACAATTCTCTAATGATCCTTAAAATGTGTGAACGCCCTTTTTTGGGTGGAATAAATAATTCTACTTGGTCAGAAAACAACAACAACCCTACTTTGTCATTGTTCTGAAGAGCAGAAAAGGAAAGGGTTGCAGCAATTTCAGTAAGGATTTCTCTTTTTAGCTGGGTTTTAGTTCCAAAAGTTTCTGAACCACTCACATCAACCACCAACATGAGTGTTAATTCTCTTTCTTCTTCAAAGATCTTTACAAAAGGTTCATTATACCTTGCTGTTACATTCCAATCGATTGCGCGGATATCATCTCCATATTGATATTGACGTACTTCACTAAAAGTCATACCGCGGCCTTTAAAGGTAGAATGGTATTCTCCTCCAAATAGATGATCACTTAAACGGCGTGTTTTGATCTCGATTTTACGAACTTTTTTCAGTAGCGCTTTTGTATCCATTGCGTCCTATGCTGGGATCTAAATAGTAATGAATTAGTGTTTTTAAGGAACTTCTACCTCATTGATGATTTGAGTAATCAAATCTTCTGTGGTAACATTCTCTGCTTCTGCTTCATATGTCAAGCCAATTCTGTGACGTAACACATCAAATATCACTGCACGTACGTCTTCGGGGATTACATATCCTCTGTGCCTTAAAAAGGCATGACATTTGGCAGCAGTGGCCAAATTAATACTTCCCCTTGGAGAGGCGCCAAAACTAATTAACGGCTTGATTTTAGCTAAATTATAATTCTCAGGATATCTTGTTGCAAAAATCAAATTAAGAATATAATTTTCAATTTTTTCATCCATATAAACCTCACGAACCGTTTCTTGAGCAGATATTATTTGCTTGGAAGTTACTACGGGTTTGACCTTAGCTAAACTACTAGAAAGATTGTTTCTAACAATAAGCTGTTCTTCTTCTAATTTAGGATAATCTATTACTGTTTTTAGCATAAAGCGATCTACTTGTGCTTCTGGCAAGGGATAGGTCCCCTCCTGCTCTACAGGATTTTGGGTAGCCATTACTAAAAAAGGTGCTTGAAGTTTGAAAGTAGTATCACCAATTGTAACCTGCTTTTCTTGCATCGCCTCTAAAAGGGCTGATTGAACTTTCGCAGGTGCTCTATTAATCTCATCTGCCAATACAAAATTGGCGAAAATGGGTCCTTTTTTTATTAAAAAATCATTCTCTTTAATGTTGTAGATCATGGTTCCTACAACATCAGCAGGAAGCAAATCTGGTGTAAATTGAATACGACTAAAACTTCCTTTAACAGCTTGACTCAGGGTATTAATTGCCAAAGTCTTTGCAAGTCCAGGTACTCCCTCAAGAAGAATATGCCCGCGACCTAACAGCCCTATTAAAAGGCGTTCGATCATGTGCTTTTGACCTACTATTACTTTGTTCATTTCAAACGTAAGCAAATCAACAAAAGCACTTTCCTTTTGAATTTTCTCATTGATTGCATTTATATCAATCACTTCATTTGTACTAATTTTCATCTGAATATTTTATGTTTTTTCGGACAACAAATTTGAAAAATATATTTTCTATTTATTGTTAATAATTGGTTAAAAATTGAGGAACA
>Ga0209091_10001003_pt1 | contig 25776 bp, 25 predicted proteins | sample ArcticOcean_MG_C_6_FD_187438 | JGI IMG/M metagenome (GOLD analysis project Ga0209091, IMG submission 187438) | Marine microbial communities from western Arctic Ocean - ArcticOcean_MG_CB8_128 (SPAdes) (version 2) | ecosystem: Environmental > Aquatic > Marine > Oceanic | place: Arctic Ocean...
CGAGAAAACGGGGTTTAAGAGAGCGGGACCGAAGGGACTCGAACCCTCGACCTCCGGCTTGACAGGCCGGCGTTCTAACCAACTGAACTACGATCCCAAATTTTCTTCTACTTCAGGAGATTTTCCCCTATAGATCAATGCTGCAGGGATGACAATGATATATCCAATGAACAGCATGATGGGTGCAAGGGTCAGGCTTTGAAAACTGTTTACTTCTCCAGTTGCCATGATTAAATACCCCACAATGATCAGAGCTACACCAATGCCAAATAAAACGTAATTGGGGGCGGAAAAATTCCAGGATTCGAACACAGATGTGTTTGAATCATTATCTTTGTTGTGAAATAATTTACTCATAGCGGCGGCAAAATTACGTTTTATCTTAAAAGACCCAAAGTGGTTTTTATTTTAAAAGTAATAAGAAACTAAATTGACATGGCTTAACCTAAAATCCTAAATTCGCCGCCCATAAATGGCCGCAAATTTTAAAAATAAACCGGTATTTCTCCTTGGGGGGATTATCGCAATGTCTATAACTATTGCTTTGGTAGTCCTGGTATTATTCTGGCCTCAACCAAATTCATCTCCTGTTTCAAAAGTTACAGTGATAACTGGATCAACTTTGGGTGGGATTTCTAAACAATTATATGAGAAAAAGATTATTTCAAATGAACAGATGTTTCGTTGGGCAGTACAGCTAATGGGGAAGGAAAAAGAGATTCCTATTGGAACGTTCCAACTGGTGGACACCCAATCCAATTATGATATTATTAAACAATTGGTTTATGGTTCTCCGGAACTAATAAAAGTTCGATTATTGGAAGGTTGGTCTGTGAAACAGATAGCAGCACATTTGAATGACGTTATGGGGTTTGAGCCGGATGAGATTCTAGACATCAGTAAAGATTATCGTTTTTTAAAAAAGCATAAGATTAAAGCTTCAACAATTGAAGGATATCTTTTTCCGGACACATATTTCTTTTTTAACGGAGATACTCCAACATCTGTATTGGATAACGTGGTTTCTGAATATAAAAAGTTTTGGAGAGACGCATTTCGTGATCGTGCTCGAGAATTAAATATGACGGAACATGAAGTAGTCACATTAGCATCTATTATAGAAGGTGAAGCGATATATGATAAAGAAAGACCTACCATTTCAGGTGTGTATCATAATCGATTGAATATTGGAATGCGACTTCAAGCAGATCCAACTATTCAATACATTATCGAAGATGGGCCAAGGCGTCTTTTAAACCGGGATTTGAGAATTGATTCACCATACAATACCTATAGACATAAAGGCTTACCACCGGGGCCAATTAATTCACCTGGAGCACAATCATTAAAAGCGGCATTGTATCCTGAGGAAAATGAGTATTTATTTTTTGTGGCAAGAGGAGATGGATACCATACGTTTACAACAAATGAAAAAGATCATAATATTGCTAAAAAACAATTACAAAAACTTCGTCGAGAATTAAGAAGGAAAAAGGTTCTATAATATGAGTTTGAAAAAGTTAAATAAAACACAACGGGCAGCCGTTGAAGCCAATGATGGCCCCATCCTCATCTTTGCCGGTGCAGGAAGTGGAAAAACACGAGTTTTGACCCATAAAATGTTTTATCTCATTAGTGAAAAGATTTACAAACCTGAAAATATTCTTTCAGTTACCTTCACAAATAAGGCGGCGAAGGAAATGAAAGAGCGTGTTATGGATCTTCTTAAAAAGGATGACCTTCCCATCACAATTGGAACTTTCCATTCTGTTTGTGCTCGATTACTACGTATTGAAGGAAAACATTTGGGTTTAAGTCCGCAATTTGCCATTTATGATGTTCAAGATCAGTTAGATTTATTAAAAGTTGTTTTAAAAGAATTGAATATTCCTAAGGATACATTGGCGCCAAATCATGCGCGGAACCAGATCAGCTATTTGAAAAGTAAAATGATCACCCCCAGCACTCAAGCCCGCAAAGCTCGGACGATTCTGGAAAAAACAATTGTAGATGTTTACAGCTCATATCAAAAAGCACTTCGTAAAAATGAAGCTTTAGATTTTGATGATCTTTTACTTTATCCTTTGGAATTATTTGATAAACATCCAAAAATTCTCAAAAAATACCAGAATAAGTGGAAATACATTTTAGTTGACGAATATCAGGATACTAATCGACCGCAATATATTTTTCTTACGCGGCTTTCTGAAATAAGTCAACAAATCTGTGTGGTGGGAGATGATGATCAATCCATTTACGGATGGCGTGGTGCTGATATATCAAATATTCTAGATTTTCAAAAATTCTTCCCTAGTTGCACAATTTTTACATTAGAAAAAAATTACCGATCCACTCAGCAAATTCTAGATGCAGCCACGTCTGTAGTTACCCATAATGATCGTCGTGCTGAAAAGAATTTAGTGGCTACAAATGGCTCTGGTGAGTTGTTGGGATTAATGGAAATTCGTGATGAATTAGAAGAAGCAGATGCCATTATTTCAGCATTGGAAAAGGAGATCAAACTCAACAAACGAACTTTTTCTGATTTTTCAGTTCTCTACCGAACCAATGTACAATCCCGTGCATTAGAGGACAGTTTCCGAAGGATGGGAATTCCATACAACATTGTTGGAAGCATTCGATTTTATGACCGGAAGGAAGTGAAGGATGTCTTGGCATATTTACGGTTAGTGATCAATTTAAAAGATACCATTTCTCTTAGGAGAATTGTGAATTTTCCACCACGCGGTATCGGAATGAAAACGATTGACAAATGTGTCCAGCAGGCGGGCACCGACAAGGTTGAATTATTTGATGTTTTGAAAAATGCAGATAAGCTGGCAATCCGTGGAAAACAGTCAGAATCTCTTACGTCATTTTATGAATTGATTAAAAAATATCATAGTTTAAGAAAAAAACTTAGTGCCAGTGAACTTTCCCGGAGCCTGGTAGAAGAGGCAGGCGTACTAAATTTATTCAAACAATCACAATCTCCTGATGATCGGGAAAGATTTGATAATGTGACTGAAGTATTGAATAGTATTGATGAATTTTGCCAAAAACGTCCGGACTCAACTTTAAGCGATTTCCTTGAAGAAGTGTCTTTACTTTCTGATATCGATCATTGGAATGATTCTGATAACCGGGTAACGCTCATGACGGTCCATTCATCCAAAGGATTGGAATTTCCAGTCGTTTTTGTCGCTGGATTGGATGACGGACTTTTTCCATTATACAACGCAATGGCTACTAAAGAAGGACTAGAAGAAGAACGACGTTTATTCTATGTGGCATTGACGCGGGCACAAGAACGGGTCTTCCTTTTATATGCAACAAATCGCCGTCGCATGGGTGGCGAGAATGTTATGGGGATGCCTAGCCGTTTCATTAGTGAAATTCCAAATGATTATTTGGAACGAATAGAATTTCAATCTGCTTTAACCCGACGTGTAGTAGGAGGTTCTTTTCAAAAAAGAACAAAAATTGCTATAACACGAACTGTAACCACATTTGATGATTTTAAAGTGGGTGATATGGTTGACCATTCTATCTTTGGAGCAGGAAAGATCATGGTCTTGAGCGGCACTGGAGAGAATCAACGCGTAGGTGTCATCTTTAAGGATGGAACAAAAAAGAAGCTGATTGTTAAATATGCAAACTTGTCTAAGATCAGTTAATTAAAATATACTGAATAAATGGATTCCTGGGTCAATGGGATTCTCTCATCACTCTACCAGACGCAATGCGCGATGAGTTAATAGCTCACCATTGATCAATAAACCGCTAGTCAGACTATTATTTTCCTATTTAAATCATCACTTATTTAGTGTAATATCCGAATGAGACTCAATCTCAAAATGGAATAAAATGACCGATTCAACCATTCAAAATTTTAAAGAAATCCTTCGTAAAGAGGGGTTAAGATATACTAAACAGCGTCAAGCCGTTTGGGATGAGATTCAAAGCAGCCAAGAGCACCGGGATGCGGAAGATATTTATATGTCTATCCGAAATAATGGCGTGAATGTTTCCCGAGCCACTGTTTATCGTACCATAGATGTTTTAGTTAAAAATCGAATGGTAAGAAAAATGGACGTGGGTGATGGTAGAAATCGCTATGAACCACGGTTGGATGACGCACACCATGATCATATGATCTGTATCGAAACAGGGAAAATCATTGAGTTTTACAATGAAGAACTGGAAGATCTTCAGGAAAAAATTGCCGAAGAAAATGGATATATATTGGTTCGTCATATCCACCAATTGTTTGTAAAACCTCTTAAGAAATAAACTATGACACTTCTTGATCTTGCACCATCCCAGGTGGGCCGGATTATTTCTTTGGGTGGAAACCCTGAATTTATTTCACGCCTAATGGAAATGGGATTCCAGGAAGGAATAAAAGTTCGAATGATCCAGAAAATGCCTCTCAATGGTCCTATAAAGATTAGAATTCGAAACGGGATGATTTCACTTCGCCAGAATGATGCTGGCAATATTACGGTACGATTAAATGTCTGAAGTAAAACGCTCTATCGCACTTTTGGGAAATCCCAATTCTGGGAAGACTGCCCTGTTTAATCTCCTCACCGGATTGAATCAAAAGGTCTCTAATTATCCCGGCGTAACCGTAGAACAAACCACCGGGATTGCTCAAATAAATAATACATCTGTGACTATTATAGATTTACCTGGGACATATAGCCTTGCTCCGGAATCTCACGATGAAGCCATTGTTGCATCAGAGTTTGGGAAGTGGGCTAAAGGTGAAAATACACCTGACTGTATTATCTCGGTAGTTGATGCTACCAATTTGACGCGGAATCTTTATTTGACTACCCAACTCTTGGATTTGGGCAAACCCGTTATTGTTGCTTTAAATATGATAGACCTGGCTCGTAAAAAATCAATTAAGATTGATTGTGAAAAATTGAAAAAAGACCTCGGGATATTTTCTGTCATTCCTGTTTCGGCTAGATTGAACGAAGGCATCGATGATTTAAAAAGCTCCATTATCCAAGTCATGAATTATAACAATCAAACACCCACGGTTTTCCCAATCCCGGAACCGATTCAAAATGCTATTTCACCTCTTCAAAATTGGTACCAAGACACATTTAAATTTTCGGAAAATTTATCTCGCTCTTTTGCAATTCGCACAGCAACTATTGGTACCAGCCAAGGTATCGAGCCCCCGGACCCTCAATTGATCAATGCCTGTAAAATGGATTTGAAAATGATTGGATTCCCATATGAAACATTGGAACCGACCCTACGCTATCATTGGCTAGATCAAGTTGTGCCCCCATCAGAAATTCCCATAGAAAAAAAGTCAAAAAGTGAAAAGACAGATGAAATATTGACCCATGCCTGGGGTGGACCGTTAATTTTTGTCGGATTATTGGCTTTCATATTTCAAGTCATTTTTTCGTGGGCTACTGTACCAATGAATCTGATAGATGTTGGTATAGCCCAACTGGGGACTTGGCTCGCTCATCATTTACCAACCGGATTATTGAGTGACTTGCTGGTAGAAGGAGTCATCGGTGGTGCAGGAGCTATTCTAATATTTTTACCCCAAATATTAATTCTTATCTTTTTTCTGACTATGTTGGAAGATTCTGGTTACATGGCTCGTGTTGCTATCATGATGGACAAAGCCATGACCAAGGTGGGGCTCCATGGCAGATCTGTTTTACCTCTCATGAGCGGTTTTGCATGTGCGATTCCCGGGATTATGTCCACTCGAACCATCGATAGTTGGAAAGAACGGCTCGTGACAATTATGGTTTTACCACTTATGAGTTGCAGCGCCCGGTTACCTGTTTATACACTTATGATTAGTGCCTTTATTCCCGATACTGAGGTATTCGGTATTTTTGGCTTGCAAGGTCTCACCATGGTGTTAATGTATTTCCTTGGAACCGTAACAGCAATGATTTTGGCACTCTTATTTAGTAAATGGATCAAAACAGAAAGGAAATCATCCTTCATTATGGAATTGCCGCCCTATCGTATTCCTTTAATGAGATCAGTGTTTCGACAGGTTTATACTCGAGGTAAACTTTTTGTAACCGATGCTGGAAAAATTATAATGGCCATTTCTATTGTTTTGTGGTTTTTGGCATCGTTTCCTAAAATAGATTCTAGGAACAATGAAACAAGATCCATCCATTCCAGCTATGCTGCTGATATAGGGAAAGCCATTGAACCCATGATAGCGCCATTGGGATTTGACTGGAAGATCGGTCTGGGACTGGTTACATCCTTTGCAGCACGGGAAGTTGTCGTTAGCACTTTAGCTACTATCTACAATGTAGAAAATGATGGGGAAGATATGATTTCCTTATCCGATGCAATGAAACGAGACAAGGATCCTGTTACTGGGAAATCTATTTTTACGCCATTGGTAGCACTGAGTCTCATGGTCTTCTATGTGTATGCCGCTCAATGTATGGCTACATTTGCCATCGTGAAACGGGAAACCAATTCCTGGAAATGGCCTGTTTTTATGGTGATTTACATGACAGGACTCGCCTATTTTAGTTCACTCATTGTGTACCAAGGCGGATTGATGATGGGATTCTCATGATCCAGGAAATTCTCGGTGGGCTTATTTTGATAGTTGCGCTAGTCATGATCGTAATTCGATTCAAAAAACAGGTAACGGTGGGTGAAGGCAATCATCAATGCGATGATTGTTGATTAGATTAGGCCTTTTTCTCCATTTTTATTGAATGGGATTCGGATCGCGGGATTTCTTTGTATCCTAATTTTTCATATAATTTCTTTGCAATATTATTTTTTGGAACAACATTTAAAGAAAAAGTTTTACATCCCAAAATTTTGCCTTGATTTTCAATTGCATTGACCAATTTTGTGGCTAAGCCACATTTCCGGTTTGATGGGGCAATAAATAGATGGAATAAATGCGCGTTATCTTCACTTATTCTCATGCTTATATGGCCGATGATCCAATCGTCCAGTTTTAGTACAATCGTCGTTGTTTTATCCACCGTGTCAGCATAGGAAACTGAAACCCATTTTTTAAATTTGAAAGGAAAGGAAAGGGTAGGCGAAACAAAGTTTAATGCCTTTGGATTCTGAAACCAGTTTTTTAAAACAGCTTCAATTATACGGCAATCTTCTTTCCGTGAATATGAGATTTCTTCTAAAGTATATTCTTGCTCAGACATTGGTGAATTTACCTGTGTTTAACTACTTGACTCTATTAACAATATCTTGAAAAATTAATACATGAAGAAAACACTAACTCCCATCGAAAAGTTTAAAGAAGGAGATTCCATCCAAGGCTTTTATCTTTGTGTACAAAAAAATCTTCGTCATACCCGCAATGGTGATCTTTACCTTGATCTTGAATTACGGGACATCACCGGCCATATTTCTGCCAAAATTTGGGACTCTGTGGCTGACTTGAATGAAAAATTTGAATCCGGGCATGCTGTGGTTGTTTCTGGAGATGTGGAATCATTCATGGATCGGCCGCAATTGGTAGTTCGCAAGATCAATAAAGCTACAGTTCAGCATTATAGCAGATATGGTTTTGATCCGGCATTAGTGGTGCCATCTTCCAAAAAAGATCCCAATAAAATGTGGAAGGATATTGAGGGACTCATTAATGGGATGAAAGATGATTATCTTCGAACTTTGGTGAATAATATTTACCAAGAGAATAAAACCAAACTTATGATCCACCCGGCTTCCGTTAAAATGCACCATAATTTTCGTTCAGGATTCCTTGAACACATACTGGCCATGGCGCAAATCGCCAAAAAGATTTCACCATTGTACGATGTGGACCGAGATCTGGTTTTGGGAGGTGTTTTCCTCCATGACATTGGAAAACTTATCGAGATCAACTCCGAATACGAAGCAGAATACACGGATGAAGGAAATCTGATAGGTCATATTGTGATTGGTCGGGACATAATCCGAGATGCTGTCAAAAAGATTAAGAATTTCCCAAGTGATCTTGCTCAAAAAATGGAACATATCATTTTATCTCATCAAGGCCGATACGAATGGCAATCTCCAAAAATGCCATCTTTTCCAGAAGCGCTACTTGTTCACATGATCGATATTCTAGATGCTAAAATGAATCTAATGGATATTGCGTTAAATGAAGACCAGGAGCCTGGAAAATTCACTAATCGCCATAATTATTTTCGTATCCCGCTTTTGAAAAAAGATGAACCTGAATAAACTGGTTCAGGCTGCGATCTTTGCGGCAATGGCCATAGGGCTTGGATTCATGTTCATGCTCGTCCCAAATCTCGAATTCATTTCCGTCACTGTATTTCTTTCTGGATTAACTCTGGGAATGGGTTATGGCGCTTTGGTAGGCGGAACGGCAATGTTGATTTATTCTGCCATGAACCCTTTGGGGTCCGGGCTCATTTATATTACTCTTTTGTTAGGCCAAATTCTTGCCATGGCAGGAATTGGATTATTAGGTTCAATTTCGAAACAATTTCTAAAAATAGATAATCCGCTTGTTTGTTCTATAGTTGCCGGTGGAATCGGATTGGTGTGTACTTTGTTATACGATGGGGTTACCACATTAACTTATCCCATCAGCGCAGGTTACAATTGGGATGAAACAGTAGCTTATGCAATTTCTGGATTATTATTCACTTTCATGCATTTAGTTTCCAATGCAATCATCTTTTCCCTGGTTGTTCCTGGATATTTAAGGCGTATTTCTCAATAAGATGAAAAAAGTAGTAATAACATTTTTTGTATCTTTTGGTTTATCTCAACAGATCCAGTTTATTCCATTTGATTGGAGTGGGCAATTTGGGTATGTGAATAAAAATGGCGTAATTATGTGGAATCAAGATTGGCAATCGGGCCGCCTTCTTTTTGATGGCACATGGTCTGTTTATCCTAAAATGTATGGCAATGAGATCGAAGAAGGGTTTTTAAGTCAATCACCAGATACATCCAATTTTGATTCATCACTAGTAAGTTCCTATTTCAAATATGATCAGGGGGATTATTCATTAGACAGGTTTTCTTTAGGAACAAATTATACAGGTAATAGACGACAGGTTCATTTTCACGCATTTAAACGTTCATATTATGGTGCCTATGGTCAGTATAATAATCAATCAAATCAACCCATCCAGCAATCTTATTTAGGGTCCTATGAATCCCAAAAAGGAAAAGAACATGCTGGAATTTCGGTAGGGCATTTTAATACTTATTCTGGGATCGCGGATTCCACAGCACGCGGTCTTATTGATAATCGGATTACAGCTATCAATACTTTTTGGAATCAATCATTTGGTCAATTCAATTCAAAAGTAAACTTCGACCAATTTATGCAGCGATACGTTATAAATCATACATTATCATCATATATAGGCTCTAGACATTTGACAAGATCAAGAATTATTGGCGAATTATACTGGAAAGATAATTTTACAATTGGAGCCGAAAAAAACATGAGAAGTACCAGGATGGATACTTTGATAATAGCTGATTGGAACCGATTGTATATTAAAAGCCAATTGTCATTATTTGATATAGACCTTGGGGTAACAAGTCTAAATGATAGTAGTTATATTGATTATAATATTGGAATGAATTATCAATTAAAATCATTTTTAATAAATGTTGGCATAGAACAATTAGTGAAGCCTATTCATCCTTATTATTTGTTTCAAAATTATTCTGAAAATATTGATCTCATTTCCATCACTTCCAATTACCACGCAGGAATTGATTGGGATGGAGAACTATCAAATGCATCAATTATCTTTTCACATTTAACAGATAATAATGATTATTGGAAAATTAATATACCTGAATCGGCTACTTTTAAAGCTGAACACAGCCAGTTGAATATAAATTATCAAACTTCATTGATACCTTTCATTGATCTTGAAATAAACTATGCTACGAGGAATAAGGGAAATATCTATGGCGGTGGAATTGGTTCCTTTCTGAATTATAACATTAAATCCAGATTAAGTCTTTTTGATGGATTTATGTTAGTGGATTTAAAATTGGGTGTAGATAGATATTTTAATCGATTAAATAGTTCAATTATTGATCCGATTGAAATGGTTCCGATGACCATTTACACAGAAGATGAATTGAATGATATTTCCTTAATCAACGGAACCATCACAGCTTATATTTCCACCTTCACCATTAAATATGAGTGGTTGAATATCACAGAAATGATTCTAGCATACATAGGATCCGATGAAGACAATTATTTTGAGATTCATCCGGAAATGCCACTTTTAGGACGACAAACTAGTTTAACAGTGGAGTGGGATTTCTTGGATTAAAATATTTCTTTCTAAAATTTATACGTGATCCCTGTTTTGACGGCTCGATCAGGTTCAGGGTAATCCGGGTAGAATGCCGTATTGTCATTCAGGAGGTTTTCAGCGATGATGTGAAATTGTAAAGATTCCTTAAGAGCCGGAAAATTGTAGTGTACTCCAGCAGTTACGTTTTGAAAAGGATTTAATGCTTTATCCACCAATTCAAAGTTTTCGTTATAGGCTTGGTATGTTCTTTCGCCAACGTATTTACTTTGTAATTCAAATTGGATATCATTGATAGTATATGTCAACATTACAGTTGCGGATATTTCAGGAACATACTGAAGTGTTTTTCCGGAATTTAAATTTTTTGTTTTTGTTCGAGTCAACATTCCTGAAAAAGTCATTCCTGAAATAATCTCTGGCAAATTTGTAGAGACAGTTAAATTTCTCCTTTCGGTCCTATCCAGGTTTTGGGGTTTCCATACATTATTTTCGTCGGGGCTCCAAACGATGAGATTTTGGCTTCGTTTATCACGATATTCGATAACAAAATTGAGCCCTTGACCAAAAGTTTTATTCCAGTTTAAAATATGGAAATCACTGGTTTCAGACTTAAGACCTGGGTTGCCCTTGCTATATGGATCTGATGGCCAATACAGGTCATTAAAGGAGGGAAGATAAAATCCAGTACCAGATATAGCGGAAAATTTCCCCAAATTTTTAAAATCGAGAGTTGCCTCTAAGTCTGAAGTGAATACGGATGTTTCATCAACAATATCTGACCTAAGTCCAGGCTTAACGCTTACAAAATCAATCGGCTGAAAAAACGTTTGTAAACCAATTGCTATTATGGTTCTTTCTTTTTTACCAATGTCAGAACTTTCAATGGCATGGAATTTTGCAGTTGAGAATCCCTCCATTTTTATTTTACGTGTTGGCTGAAACAATCCATGAACCCTAATTCCGCTGGAACCGATTTTATGATGGCTATCACTACCCATATCCACATTATTAAAATCCTCGTTGCTGGACCGTTGATTTACGTCCAAACGCAAGTGTCCTTTTTCCATTATTTGAATGAATTCTAATCCAGTAACAATAAGGTTGTTTTTTCGCCGAGCATTTGGGCTAGGATAAGACAAACCTCCAGCTACACCTCGATCATGATCTACGAACAAAACATTTGCCTTATAAATTCGATTATTATGATTGTGTCTTTGGTATAGTCCGCTTATGAATTGTTGTTTGTAATCATTATTGGAACGGATTTGGGTCTGATCAGCCAAGGAAAATGGATAATTACCTTTTGATGACGTCTTACCTATCTGTAATTGCAAATTTGTATTAGATGTTGCAAGGCTGTAGCCACCGGATCCGTTTTGATAACCAAAGGATCCGCCACTTAGGTGAATATAAGATTTCTTGAGAAGAGAACGAATATGAATTACACCATCGAATGAGCCGGAACCGTGTGATATGTTCGGTGAACGGCTTAAATATAAGTTCTGCATAAGGGCTAGCGGGAGATCTGATAAGTCCGTAAGCCCATTCTGTACATTTGTTAAATCAACTCCATCAAGCGTAATCTTGGTATGCACTGCTTGTCCGCCATCCATACTTACGGTAGTTATACCTGCCAAACTACCATAGGATCTAATCATTGTTCCCGGTAAACGATCTAAGGCATTGTTTCTGGAAAAACCATCCATTTCCAGCAGTGTCACTTTGTCTAAATCCCGAATGGCGATAGGTTTTTCACCAACTATAGTTATTGGATCTAAAACTATGACTTCCTGAGAAAGCACTATTTTTCTAGACTTTTGTTCTTGGAGAAGGTGAAATAAAGATGAAAATCCGATCTTAGAAATCTTTAATGAATCTGTTGGCAAGGTTCCAAGTGGTAATTGATAAAACCCTGATTCGTCAGTTATTGCCCATGATTTTGTTCGTTCATTTACTATTGATGCAAAGGGTATTGGTTCGCCATAATTTGAAAAAACATACCCACTATTGATATCCTTGGAAAACACTAAAGACATAGTAAAAATGGATAAATAAAGGAATTGGAATTTCATTATCACAACTATTCTCCCGAAAGTTTATTAAGTGATATCTATTTATTGCAGGTTTCCTGACTTATGCGGTGTCAACCCGGTTCGCCTTCTTCCCGGTCGGAGAGACCGAAAATGGCAACAGAACCTGTATGCCGCAATAACAGTAGCGGGGACTGTACCCGATTTTCACGGGTTTCCCTACCATAAATAAACAAAAAAATGCATCACATTTTAGAGATATTTCCAATTGAGTCAAATATAAAACTCGTCTATTTATTCCCGAGAGAATTAAATAAATTTCTCCCCATGTCTGAACCCGAAAAAAAATGGTTTATTATTGTCTCCGGTACAGCAGCGGTTTATAAAGAAGCGAATTTTAATTCGCCATGTATTACGGAAGCCGTTTATGGTGAATCCTGCCAAATTCTTAATCAAAAGAACAATTGGCTTTGTGTTAAATGTGAAGACGATTACGAAGGGTGGGTGAATACCTTTTATGGTAATATATCCCCTGAAAAAAATAATCCAACCCATAGAGTGGTTTTTCCAACCGAAAATGGATTATACGATCCAAAATATCCTTTTGGAGCAAAAGTAACAGAAAATCTGCCAGGATCCATCCAGATCATGAATACTTTAGGATTGGGCCAAGTGATCCCTATTGCCAAAAATCTATTGGATACGCCCTATAAATGGGGCGGAAAAACATCATTGGGAATGGATTGCTCCGGTTTGGTTCAATCCGTTTTAAAAATCTGCGGACTGAATGTCCCCAGAGATTCCTATCAACAACAGGAATACTTTGCTAAAGATGAGATTCAAATAGACCAGGCAGAACCAGGCGACCTCCACTTTTTTGGAAAGGGCGGAAAAGTGTCACATGTTGGTTTTTCAACTGGGGGTAGGGGAATCCTACATTCTCAAGGAATGGTAAAAGAAGAATCACTGGATCCTGCTAACAGAAATGTGAATCAAAAACTCATAGATATCTACCTGTCAAGCTATTCGATTCAACGTAAGTTTTCACAGTGAAAATGCCCTCATCCAATGCAGTTAATGGCCATTTATTAAATCGAGCCGTGTTGGTATTGAATGCAAATTACTCTCCCATGATGATTTGCACTGCCAAACGGGCGATTTGCATGGATTATTTGGATAAGGTGGAAGTATTGGTGAATTATAATGACCAGGTTCACAGTCCATCTTTGTCTTTGGATTTACCCAGTGTTATAAAGATTCGTGATTATGTTCGATATGATAATCTATCTGTAGATTTAAATAGAAAAAATATTATCGCACGGGATGAACATGTTTGTCAATATTGTGGAATTTCAAGAATTCCAATTACCATAGACCATATTATCCCCAAAGGGAAAGGTGGTTTGGATACGTGGGAAAACCTTGTTGCAGCTTGTAAACCCTGTAACCAAAAAAAAGGAGATAAGACTCCGGAGGAAGCAAATATGCTTTTAGCCCGTATCCCGAAAAGGCCGAACCGATTACATTATTTCCAAAAATATGTAAAAACACAACAACAAGATTGGCGTCCCTATTTGTTCATGGAACCGTTTAAAATTAACTAATCTGTAAAATGCATTTAGAAAAAAATCTACGGGTTTTAAGCGGCATTCAACCCTCCGGCGCACTTCATCTTGGAAATTATTTCGGAATGATGTCCCGTATGATCAAATATCAAGAAGAGAATGAACTTTTCTGTTTTATTGCCAATTATCATGCCATGACGACCCTTCCAGATTCGAAAACATTATCATCTAATACATTTAATGCTGCCTGTGATTTTCTTGCACTAGGACTTGACCCAGAGAAGTCTACTTTTTGGGTGCAATCTGATGTACCCCAAGTCACTGAACTCACCTGGATGTTGGCATCCCATGCCAGCGTTGGACTTATGGATCGCGCTACATCTTATAAAGATAAGATTGCACGGGGTATCAAACCCAATATGGGATTATATGCTTACCCTGTTTTGATGGCTGCTGACATATTACTATTTGATAGTCAGATCGTACCTGTAGGTAAAGATCAGAAGCAACACCTCGAAATGACAAGGGATATGGCGATTCGATTTAACAATACATATGGTGAAACACTGGTTGTCCCCAAACCGGATATTGAAAAAACTACTCAATTAGTTCCTGGTATCGATGGACAAAAAATGAGTAAATCCTATAATAATACAATTCCATTATTTGATACAGATAAAAAGATAAGAAAACAGATCATGCGTATTGTCACTGATGCGACCGATATTGATGATCCAAAGGACAAGGATACTCCACTCTTTCGACTGTACAGTCTATTTTTAGATGAAAGAGAACAAAAAAGTTTAGCAGATCGTTATGAAGGAAAAGGTCTTCGGTATGGTGATGTTAAACAAGAACTCTATGAGAAGGTCTTGGGTTTTTTTGGACCATTTCGTGAAAAAAGAGAGAATTTGATTTCTAATCCTAAGCAAGTCCACGAGATATTAGATACAGGAGCTAAAAAAGCCCGGCAAGTGGCAGAAGAAGTCTTGGACCGCGTTCGATCCGCATCGGGAGTGAATTATAGTTAATGGCTTATCAAGTCAAATTAGAGAATTTTGAAGGTCCAATGGATCTACTCTTATATTTCATTCGTCGGGATGAACTGGATATTTATGATATTCCAATTGGTCAAATCACAAAAGATTTCGTAGATATGATAGAAGAATGGAAACGGATGAATATGTTAATTGCTGGTGAATTTATTGTCATGGCAGCATCCCTCATGCGTGTGAAAGCCAAAATGATGATTCCTCGCCCGGAACTGGATGATGAAGGTGTGATCATTGACCCGCGGACAGAGTTGATGCAGCAATTAATAGATTATAAACGCTTCCGAGATGCGGCAGAAATGCTGGATTCGATAGCAGGGGAAAGAAGCCATGCTGTTCCACGTCAGTTTGAGCAAGATATAAAAGTTCTTGATGGTGATGAGATCGGAACATTTCTCCGTGATGTGACACTTTATGATCTGGCACGGGTATTCAAGGAAGCCATGGAAAATCGACCGGTCATCTCACAATTTGAGTTGAGTAGGGAACCTATCAAACTTGAACAGCAAAAAGAATTTCTGTTTAAATATTTTGACGGTGATGGTCGATTAAAATTTTCAACTTTACTAAAATATTTAAAAACCCGGCTGGAGATAATTGTCACTTTTCTTGCTATTCTGGACTTGGTTCGTGAAGGAACCTGCACCTTTGAACAAAATGATGTTTTTGATGATATAGAATTGAGACACTTGGGAGCTGTGGCTTAATGCAAGACTCAGAGATCAGAAAAATAATAGAGGCGCTCCTTTTTGCCAGTCCTGAACCTTTAACCCAAGCAAAGGTGAATGGTATTTTTAATCCGGACACTCCGAATTTAAAGGAAGTGGTTTTGAAGTTGAATGAACAATATGTTCATAATGATCACGCATTTGAAATCAATCAAGTTGCTGGTGGGTTTCAATTGGTTTCCCGACAGGAATATGAACATTATATTCGTAAAATGTTAAGTAAATCTGGCCGACTTTCTTTGTCATCTGCCGCTTTGGATTCTTTGGCAATCATCGCATATAAACAACCCATTGGTCGTTATGAAGTTGAAGCGATTCGCGGGGTAGATTCCAGCGGTGTTCTTAAAACATTGTTGAATCGAAATTTGATCAAGATCAAAGGACGTGATTCTGGTCCGGGCCGCCCCTTACTTTATCAAACAACAGACAAATTCCTTGAACATTTTGGACTTAATCGATTATCCGATATGCCTAAACTCAAAGAGATCAAGGAACTGATGGAAGCAGATCCAACACTGGGAGAACAAATCGCTGTATTTGAAGAAAACGAGCGTGACGATACGAATATTGATTTCCCTGGACCTGAAGTCACTGTAGGTTAATGTCTATGCGCCTTAATAAATTTCTTGCCCAGTCTGGCGTAGCTTCGCGCCGAAAAGCCGATGAGCTTATCCAAATGGCCACTACAGAAGTAAATGGAAAGATTTGTCAGGATCCAGCATATGATGTGAAAGATTCCGATGTGGTAAAGTATGATGGACAACAAATATCGCCCATTCTGGAAAAAGTGGTTATTATGCTTCACAAACCAAAAAAAGTAATTACGACTGTGAAGGATACCCATGGTAGAAAAACTGTTTTGGACCTTGTCCCATCAAAATATAGGTTAACACCAATAGGTAGATTAGATCAGGATACTACCGGGTTGTTATTACTCACCAACGATGGTAATCTTCACCAGAAATTGTCCCATCCTCGGAATCAAATTCCAAAAGATTATGAAGCAGTGATCGAAGGAAAAATGACTTCATTTCAAAAACAGAAATTGGTTAAAGGAATTTATATTGGCGATAAAGAATATGGAAAAGCTGAGATTGTTTCTCAAGAAACCAAAAAAAGTCGGTCCACCATTATTCTCAGGCTTCGGCAAGGAAAGAAACGTGAGATTCGCCGTATTATGTATCGTTTTAAATTGAAATTATTGACTCTAAAACGTATCCGTTTCGCAGGATTATCATTGGGGGACCTATCGGAAAACCACTACCGAACCTTAACTGATAAAGAAGTCGAAACTCTAAATAGCTGAGCCCTTATTGCCAAAAATTAATAATCCTTTTCTTGGTTGGGATTCTCATTGAGAGACGGTAATTTTTCCGGCTTATTGAGAATTGAAATTCATGATTATCGCCATAGACGGACCATCAGCATCTGGGAAAAGCACAACAGCTAAAGGGGTCGCAGAAAAACTTGGGATTACGCACGTTGATACAGGTGCTATGTATCGTGCAGTCACTTTGGGGCTCAAACTGTCTGGAATTCATCCTGATGATGATGCAAGTGTGTGTCAGTACTTATCAGAGATAGAACTCTATTTTGATGCAAATAACAAAATACATTTAAATGGGGTTGATGTTTCCTATGAGATCCGGTCCGGGGATATCTCATCAAGGGTTAGTGCCGTAAGTGCAATCCCGGAAGTGAGAGAAAAAATGGTGATTACTCAACGGCAAATCGCCTGGGAACAGAATTGTGTATTGGAAGGCCGCGATATAGGAACGGTTGTATTTCCCAATGCAGAATTCAAGTTTTTCCTAATTGCGGATATTAATGTCCGGGCGAAACGTCGGTTAATAGAACTTGAAAAGATGGGTGAAACTAAATCGATTTCTAAGCTAATCGAAGATATCAGACGTCGAGATCAACTGGATTCATCCAGGGATCATTCACCGTTAATTCAGGCGGAGGATGCAATCCCTATCGATACAAGTGAACTCACGATCAATGAGCAAATAAAAAAAATAATAAACCATATTAACCATAACAAATAACAAGGAAACATCATAAGCATGTTTGAAGAACATATTGTAGAACAGGCAGTGGAAGAGACTTTGGAAACAGCTGTAGAAACAGTTGTAGAAGAAGCCAGCGTGGAAGCGCCTTCTGCCCCGGCCGAAACTGTAGCCGAAATCAAAGATTATTTAAACCCAGAACTATTTCACGATATTCGTATTGTGGGTCAATCTGAGATTAATGCCCATAATAGTGATGTTGAAGTAAGTCCCGAATTAGAGAAATTATACTCTAGAACCCTTGGAGACATTACGGAACACTCTTTAATCAATGGCCGAGTTGTGGGCATGAATGAGAGGGACGTACTGATTGATATTGGATTCAAATCTGAAGGAATCATCGATCGTCACGAATTTGACGAAGGAGAACTCCCGGGGATTGGAGATCAAGTAGAAGTCTATCTTGAGTTCATTGAAGATGCTAGCGGAAATACAATTCTTTCAAAAGAAAAGGCAGATTTCATGCGGCGTTGGAAAGAACTTCGTGATGCATTCGAAGAGCAAACTATTATTACCGGAACTATCGTCCGCCGTATAAAAGGTGGTTTGATCGTTGATCTTGGCGTAGTTCAGGCATTCTTGCCCGGCTCACAAGTGGATGTGCGTCCAATCATGGATTTTGATGTTTACCTTGATAAGGAAATTGAGATCAGGCTTGTGAAATTTAATGAAGCACGAAAAAATATCGTTGTTTCGCATAAAGTGATACTCGAAGAAAGCCTGAAAGAACAACGGGAAGCCTTATTTAAAGAGTTAGAAGTTGGCTCCATTCTTGAAGGTCGAGTAAAGAATATCACCGATTTTGGGGTATTTGTTGATTTGGGAGGGATTGATGGCCTCCTGCATATCACAGATTTGTCCTGGGGACGTGTGAATCATCCGTCTGAAGTTTTGGAAATGAATGACAATATTACCATTAAGGTTATTGAATATGATGAAGAGCGGAAGCGGGTTTCACTTGGACTTAAACAACTTTCCCCTCATCCTTGGGAGGACGTGGAAATCAAATATCCCATGGGAAATGTTGTGACTGGTAAAGTTGTTAGCTTGACCAATTATGGCTGCTTCATTGAACTCGAACCGGGAGTAGAAGGATTAATCCACGTTTCAGAAATCTCCTGGACAAAACACATTAAGAATCCGTCAGAAGCGTATTCCATGGGTGATGAAATTGAAGCAAAAGTTCTCTCTATTGATGTGGATGAACATAAGATTAGCCTTGGAATTAAACAACTCCAACCAGATCCATGGGATGAAATTGAAGATAGATATATGGTTGGGACTATCCAGAAATGTAAAATTCAAAATCTTACACAATTCGGTGCATTTGCAGAATTGGAAGAAGGCATTGATGGCTTAGTTCATGTATCTGATCTTTCTTGGACAAAAGTGATAAAACATCCTAAAGAAGTTGTTGAAAAAGGTCAGGAAATCGAAGTACGTATCTTGGAAGTTTCTCGCGAAAATCGTCGAATTTCTCTTGGCTATCGTCAAGCCTTTGATGATCCATGGCCTGGAATTATCGATTATTACCAAGCAGGGAATGAAGCGAGTGGTGAAATAATTCGGGTTTTGGATAAGGGTATTATTATTCAATTAGAATTGGATGTAGAAGGAATTATCCCATTTGGAAAAATGTCGAAGCGGGATCGCAAATCGCTGGCAAGTCAATATGAAGTAGGTGCAAATCTTTCAGGTATTGTGATGACAGTTGTACCTGAAGATAAAAAAGTTGTCCTATACAAAGAGGAATTGGCTGGTACTGGCAAAACAACATCTGCAACGGATGAAGTTAAACAGTATTTAAAGAACCAAGATACTGATTCAAGTGGAAAGCTTGAATTACCTCAGGAACTCTTGGAATTGGCTAGCCAAGCTGAAAAGGATGGCGTACCAAACGAATCGTTGGATTCTGAATCTGAAACTGAAACTGAAGTAGAAAAATAATCGGTTTTCAATGGGTAAAGTCATCTCATGGCTATGAAAAGACCCGTTGATTCTTTATTTAGTCAAAGAATAGCCCTACCTTTTGGGGCTTTCAGCTTGGCTTTACTGCTATGGGTATTCGTTGTTTCAGAAAACGAATATTCTATAGTAATGGATTTACCAATAGAAGCCCGCAACTTAAATGTCCAAAAAGCACACCGAGAGGAAGTCCCCCAATTTGCGAACGTTCGGTTAAAAGGAACCGGTCGCGACCTTTTTAAAGCATTTCTTCTTAAAAAGTATGCTGGATTCAAATTAGTATTGGATCTTGAAGGTATATCTAAGGAATATGTGTTTGTCTTGAATGAGTATTTCGAAAAATATCCTCAAAAGGTCGTCCTACCTTCAAAATACAATGTATCATTTGTTGAGGTAGTCTACCCAAATAGAATCCAGATCAGCTTAGATGAATATCAAGTTAAAACCGTGCCGGTTTTATCCAATTTGATTGTACGTCCTGCACCAGGATATATTCAAGTGGGGAAAACAGTATTCTCTCCTAGGGAAATTGAGATAGCAGGTCCAAAAGAAGAATTGGCCTTAATTAATCATGTTGAAACGATCTTTGATACACTTGTTGGAACTACGACATCCATCAAAGGACACTTAGATATTGCTATATTAGGTCGATTAATTGAGTATTCAGAAAATGAGGTTGAGATTAATTTGGATATCCAGGAAATCAGTGAACGAATCATTGTGGATATACCTGTCAGAGTAGTCAATATTCCAGATAAAATCAGGGTATTCCCTTCTCCGCAAACCGTATCCTTAACTGTTGTCGGTGGCGTACAGCGTATCGCCAAATTGAACCCGGAAGAGGTTCAAATTGTTATTAATTTTAATAATTGGAATCGCCAAATTCAATTTTATGAACCACAAGTAAATATACCATCTGATGTATTAGAATGGCGGGACATTTCGCCCAGAAGTCTTGAATTGGGTGTTGCTCGTGAAGTCCAATGACCTTTTTGGGCATAGAAACATCCTGCGATGAAACAGCGGCAGCTATTTGTCGCCAGGGACAAATTCTTTCCAGCATTGTCAGTTCTCAGGTTATTCATGCCAAATATGGGGGTGTGGTACCAGAGCTAGCCTCTCGAGAGCATGAAAAACTTCTGAATCAAATCGTTCATAAAGCTCTGAAAGAATCCTGTGTTCAAAAACAAGATATTGATGCAATTGCTGTGACATCTGGACCAGGTTTGGCAGGTACATTATTAACAGGTGTTAGCTTTGCAAAAGGGATGGGCTTGGGACTCAATATTCCGGTGATTCCAATTAATCATTTAGAAGCCCACATTTTTGCGAACTTTTTAGCAGATCCGACTTTGAAATACCCGTTTGTCTGTTTATTAGTTTCAGGCGGTCATACACAATTATGGTACGTTCAGGGAATAAATCAATATAAACTCTTGGGTGAGACTAGGGATGATGCAGCAGGAGAAGCATTTGATAAAGGTGCAAGAATCCTTGGACTTGGATATCCGGGTGGACCTGCTATCGAAAAGGAAGCTAGAGAAGGAAATCCATTGGCGCATCGATTTCCGCGTGGGCTCATGGGAAGAGAGTCACTTGAATTCAGTTTTAGCGGTTTGAAAACATCTTTACTTTATTTTATGTATGATTTTCAAGAAAGTGATAACATGACAAAACGGGATGTGATCGCCAGTTACCAGCAGGCGATCATCGATACCTTGGTTGAAAAAATGAAACGAGCTTTGAAAATAACAAAAGCAAAAACCTGTGTTATCGCTGGTGGCGTTGCAGCCAATAAATGCCTGCGGAATCAATTGACGGATTCATTAGGAAATACGAGAATTCTTTTCCCGGAATTATCCTATTGTACTGATAATGCTGCTATGATCAGCTTTTTAGGTGAATTGAAATATAACTCCGATAATATATATTCCTTGGATTTCGGAGTACAACCCAATCTAAAACTTGCTTAAATGTGAATCTAATCCTGTCACAGCCCAACTCAGAATTTTGGTTAATATTATTTTTATGCCTCATTGGCTTTATTTTTTCTTTCTATCAAGTAAGTGATCAAAAAAAACTCCGTCCAATCATTTTTCTACGTGGGATTTTAATATTCATTCTGGTACTATTATTTTTGGATCCTAAAGTTGAAGTGACTACTGAAAATTCTAATGATATGAAATGGTATCTTTATTTGGATCGTTCCTTAAGTATGTCATATCATACCCATCCCTCAGTGGGATCTCTTGTTTCAGGTGTCGACCAGATTCTTGAAAAAATTGAACGTAAAAACGTCCCCATAAAAGTTTTCGGTTTTGGTTCCGATTTGGATACAAGTTGGACCCTTGGTGATAAGCAAATTCGAGATGGTTCAACAGATCTTGGGCAGGTTTTGAATCATATTAGGTCTCATGAAAAGAATGAACTTGCAGGGTCAGTTATCATCACAGATGGACAAGTAAATCTGGGAGCAGAGATCCCTTCAGAGAATTTGAATATTAATTCCCCGATTCATATTGTGGGTGTAGGAGATGAAACTCCACTAGTGGATGTCTCCATTCATGCCATTGATGCTCCACCAGTTATTATCAAAGGGGAAAATGCTGACTTGGATGTGACAATTTCAAGTCATGGAACTGTGAATGAACGGCTGAATGTCACAATTTATTCAGGGAAAAAGTTAGTAGGATCAAAAGTGGTAACCGTCTCCGGCGATGGGAGTTTAGAACGAGTTCGATTTCGAATAAATCCAACCCAATCCGGGGAAATAAAATATAGGGTACAAGTAAATGCACTCTCTGAAGAAATCAATATACAAAACAATAAACAGATTGTACCAATTCAGGTATTAAAAAATGAATACACCATTGCTCTGATAACTGGAGCACCTAATCTTAATACACAAGTTATTAAACAGATCCTTTCAAAACATTCGGAATATCGAATTGACCATTTTATTTTTCGTCCAGATGGTTATACCAGGAATCTAAAATCATTTTGGGATACAAAATATGACTTGATCCTTTTTGATAACCACCCCATCGAAGAAAATGCAAAAGAATGGCAATCTTATATAAGAATTTTTGCAAAGAAATTAGTCTCCCACCAATCCAGCCTTGCCATTATTGTAGGGAATGAAACTCATGAAAACTCCTTGGCATCTTTTTTAGGTTTAATGGATATAACTATTAATAAGCCACTTATAGAATTTGGATCACCCTACGAATGGGAATTGAGTCCAAAGTGGGATAACTTTTTCCCATTTCATAGAATTAATTTTGATAATATGGATCTTACAAACCTGCCACCAATTCTGCTACAATTTGAGGTAGATTCGTCTCAAGGGATTCCCTTAGCGCATTTTTCTATTTCAGACGTTGAAGTACCATTACTCATGGTTGGGGAGAAATCATCTTTAAGGTTTATGGTTTGGACATCTCCAGAGTTAAATACTGTTTATTATAAAACACGAGACTCCCAAGTGTCTGATCTTTCTCAACAAATATTTGACCCTGTTTTTTCTTGGTTAATGAGAACAGGAAATGGACAAGATTATTATTTCAGATCAGAAAAAAATTCGTATCAACAAGGAGAAAGAGTTACTGTTAAGGGGAAAGCCATTCGGGATGACGAAACAATTATGGAAGGATTTATCCATGTATCAAACAACGGGCAAAGGATTAATTCAAAACCCATCAATTATGATGCTAGTACTGAGTATTATACAGGGCAATTTTGGGCTTCCAAATCTGGACAATTGGATTACGAGGTTGAATTCATGTATGGTGATAAATCTATGATAGTAAATCAAGGATCAGTTCAGGTCCAAGAGAGCCAAGTTGAATTGAATCATGTTTATTTAAATAAGGATCCATTGAAAAATTTGGCTGAATTAGGTGATGGCACATTCAGACACTGGGATAACAGGCTATCCTTGATTAATCAAATAAAGCCAATTACAAAATTGGAAACATTTTATTCAAAAGTGGTTCTTCATGACAGCAGGTGGTTGGTGATTTGTATATTGGGACTATTATCAGCAGAATGGGTTTTAAGAAGACGCCTTGGTTTGATGTGAATCTTGGGAACAGATAATGGGGTCTGTAAGTTTAATGCTTATTGTTAAGGAAAAATTGTGAAAAAAATAACTGTAATTGGCACAGGATATGTGGGTCTTGTAAGTGGTGCAGGGATCTCGGATTTTGGTCATCGTGTTACCTGTGCTGATATAATAGAATCTAAAATTAAATTACTTAAGACTGGTGAGATTCCAATTTATGAACCAGGCCTGTCTGAACTAGTTGATCGCAATGTAAATGCTGGAAGATTATCATTTACAACGAAGGTAGATGAAGCGATCCAGCAAGCAGACGTTATTTTTATTGCTGTGGGGACGCCTCAGAGTGACAATGGTGAAGCAAACATTTCAGCGGTAGAGTCTGTGGCGAGATCTATTGGGAAAAACCTGAATAGTTATAAAGTCATTTGTACAAAAAGTACAGTACCCGTTGGTACCGGAAACATTATATGCAAATTGATTCGCGAAAACATGGTGGATGGAGGCGAGTTTGATTATGTTTCCAATCCGGAATTCTTGAGAGAGGGATCAGCCGTTAAGGATTTTCTCTGGCCGGATCGAGTTGTGATAGGTGCTTCTAGTATTAAAGCGTTTAATATCATGAAGGATGTTTATAGTCCGCTTTATATTAACGAAAAACCTATACTGCACACCAATGTTGCTACAGCAGAAATGATTAAATATGCAGCCAATGCTTTTTTAGCGCTCAAGATCAGTTATATCAATGAAGTGGCGAACTTATGCGAAGCGGTTGGCGCAGATGTTCACTTGGTCGCAAAAGGTATGGGACAGGATGGGCGGATCAGCCCCAAATTTTTACATCCAGGTCCGGGATTTGGTGGCTCCTGTTTCCCGAAGGATACTCAGGCATTTGCAACTCTTTCCCGTAAAAAAGGTGTGCCTATGAATACAATTGATGCAGCTATTACCACTAATAATATTCAGAAAACAAGGATGGTTGAAAAATTAAAAAATTTGATCGGTGGTGATTTCTCTGGGAAAACAATTGGTATATTGGGATTAGCTTTCAAACCGAATACAGATGATGTTCGTGAATCGTCTTCCATTGAAATGATTCAATCTATTTTAGATGGTGGTGGGAAAGTAAAGGCTTATGATCCCATCGCGAATAAATCTATGCAGAATATTTTTCCTGACTTGAATTATGTACATTCTTGGGAGGAAACATGTGATGGTGTGGAAGCAATGGTAATCATGACAGAGTGGAACGAATTCAGAGGTATGGATTTGAAAAAATTGAAAAAGCTTATGAAAACACCTCTGGTTCTAGATACACGAAATATTTTAAGCATGAATAAATTGTCTGAATTTGGATTCCAATTTGATAATGTGGGTCGAAAAACAGCTTTATGATTGTTGAAAATACATCACTTGATGGTGTGAAAATAATTACACCTACTGTTTTCGAAGATGAACGAGGTTATTTTTTTGAATCCTATAAAACGCCTATTTTTAAGAAAAATGAGCTCCCAATCAATTTTGTTCAGGATAATGAGGTAAAGTCAACCAAAGGAGTACTTCGTGGACTTCATTATCAATTTAACCGTCCACAAGGGAAATTAGTCCGTGTTGTTTCCGGAAGTATTTTAGATGTAGCAGTGGATATTCGAAAAGGATCACCCACATTTGGACAATCTGAAATTGTTCATCTAACTGTTGAAAATAGAAAAATGCTATATATTCCTGAAGGGTTTGCACATGGATATCTTGTGACATCTTCAGAATCGATTGTGATATACAAATGCACCGATATTTATGATCCAAACGATCAATTTGGTATTATTTGGAATGATAAAACAATTGGGTTGGATTGGACCTATGATTCACCAATTTTGTCAGAAAAGGATCTCATGCTTCCAGCATTAAATAACCAACAATTTTTACCGGAATATTAAATGAAAAAATGTCTAGTTACTGGAGGATGTGGATTTATTGGATCTAATTATATTCGAACA
>Ga0209091_10001004_pt1 | contig 25765 bp, 21 predicted proteins | sample ArcticOcean_MG_C_6_FD_187438 | JGI IMG/M metagenome (GOLD analysis project Ga0209091, IMG submission 187438) | Marine microbial communities from western Arctic Ocean - ArcticOcean_MG_CB8_128 (SPAdes) (version 2) | ecosystem: Environmental > Aquatic > Marine > Oceanic | place: Arctic Ocean...
TTTGTCATCATTATTGCTAAACCACCATTCACCACTGACATCGATGAGTTCTCTCATTCCTTCAAGGAAATAGTTGTGATGCTTGGTCTTCCACTTCGGCACCTCATCATATGTGAAAGTCGCATTCACACTGTCATATGAATTGACAGTGCGGCTCCACGTTTGGAAAGAGGCGACATTCAAAATAGCTATTGCTCCAGTTGGATCAATTCCGCTAGCAACCAATCCATTACTTGCTCCAGCAGTACCTCCTCCATCCTGCAGTTCACCATTCGAGTATGTGCCGCCATCATCAATCGTTCCGTGTGCCCAATGATGTGATTGATTGAGAACAGTAGAATCACTGAAATTTGCATTTGGCCAACGGGCCGGAACTTGTTCCTCATAATCCATGAAAACCTGCCAGGCATTGATTCCCAAATCCACCTCGTGTATTCCCCCGGTGGAAAGAGTCCAACTTGCATTAAGATCGTCCACAATACTACGTGTACCATCGAATACAACACGTTCGCCAATTGCTGAACGAATGGTCAAATTTTGAAAACCGGAAATGCTTACTGATTCATGATAAACACCCTCGTGAATCGTTATGACATCATTATCGATGGCAATCTCTATTGCTTTGACAACCGTTTCCACAGGGCAATCGAGGGTACCTGAATTCGAGTTATTACCCAACTGGTTATCGACGTGAATATGGTCACCTATGCTTCGGGTTACATTCGAACAATTTACTGATGAAGGAGTTGTTGAATACACATCTGAATTCTCTTCAATGAGAGTGGTTTTATCAGAAAGAGCAACGGATACTGTTGAAATACAAAGAATTGAAACAAGAAACAACGCTATAGCATTTTTTCGCATATATTTAACCATCAGCCTCGGCTTTTTGGTTGTTGAACCTTTCATAATAGTGTAGATGAAAAAAGGAATGAACAAGCGGAACTGTTCTCATGGGGGATAAAGACAACCGACAGATCATTTCCACGAAGCCGCAAAGGTCTGTCAAACCCTCAGACATTTGGAAGAGTACAATCGGTGTTCAGTTCCAAAGCACACTGCCTAGCGTCAAGATACCCGTCGTTTCAAGGAAGCTGACCCGATATCTGTGGGTTTTCTCATGAATTAAAAATTCTAGTAATCCAATACATTGTAACCTTCTTGCATCCAATGGAATCCTTTTACAGTCCAATTGAGTAATTGATCTACATGTTGCTGAGTAAGACCTGCTGCTGCTGCTACTTTGTTCAGAACAGCACGTTCAGAATCATCGACTTCTCGGTCAACCATTGTCATTAGGCAGATATCTCGCAATGCTAATTTAATCGAACGAGGTTGCATCTTTGCCAAATGAGCATCTAAATCGAGTTGTTGCAGCATGCTCTCTCGAAGTTGTTGCTTTCGTTCAGGAGAAAGGAGTGTCGCACCAAGTCTCTGCTCATAAAACGCCATTTCTATGCGTGATATCTCGCCATCAACACTTGCTAAGTAAGCCAAAAGTTGGGCGTATTGAAACCGTTCCGAGGGGTCCATTTCGTGGATGACATCATGAAGCATGAACATCCGTATCGACCTTCAACCAAGAGCATTTTGGTATTGCATGCATGGAAAATAGACATAAGGAGTGGTTGGACAGCATGGCACGAGGGGTAAAATGAACAATCGCCGAATCTCAATTTTTTTGACAATTCTCTTGCTACTGCCCCTATTGAACACAGTTCAAGCCGATGGCACGACAGAACCAGACCTTGGGGCAAAGAACCTTACTGCTGCATTCGATTTGACAAACGAAACTGTTACCATCATTTGGGAAAATATCGATACCAATGACTACCTCATTCTTGAAGATTTGAAAAATACAAATTATTCTCTTTATCGTTCGGATGAACCACTCAACAGTTCAAATTATCAGAATGCTCAACTCATAGAAGATAATGTACAAGCCTGTTTTGAATCTGATTCACTTACTACTTGCAAAAACCGTCAACATATTGTTGTATTTCAGACACCGGCAAATACCGATGGTGGATTCTATTACGGTGTTCTTAGCACCCTGAATAACGGCACTACAATCGATGACTTCTCTATCGGTAATGCTTCTTTGAATGAACCTCTTTACGAATATGGCTCGGCTATTCGATCTCCATACAGTCTCCAAGCTACGTTTGATGTCACTGCTTCCACTACTGAGTTGAACTGGATTGATGTATCTCAGGTAGATACCTCGCTTGATTCGAACCATACAACCTCCATATGGGCGCATGCTCTCAAAGCCAATCGAAGCAACTGGGACTCAATCGTTAAATCGAGCATTGCTACAAACCTTTCATCAGATATTGAAGTCTTTGAAATTATCCATCCTCCAAATGTAAGCCGTGTTCAATATTATACAGTCCTGCATTCATTTAACGGTCAGCAAGATGAAAGGTTTCTCTCAAGTAATTCTCTTGCTCAAGGGATTACTGAAGATAACGTCGGCTCTTCAATCACGGGAATTCTACAAGTAAACTTCAATGCTTCAAATTCCACAACTGGATTAAATTGGACCGGCTCACTCATTGAAGATGACAATCATACGCTGCATATTTGGCGCAGTCCTGCAATCATCACAAACATTCTTGCGGATGAAGTTAAACAGATTGCTCAATTAACTGCCAATTCAACTCACTTTAATTTTACAGTGCTGCCTGGATACAGTGGTGATTCATACTATCTCATCACACTTTCAGATGAACTCGGAAATCAGCAACAGAATCTTTCTGCAGCACCAAATGGCCACGCGCAAGAATACACTTTGGCAGAAAACCAAAACATTGTAACAGATTTAGCTGCAACTCATTCGATGGGGATGACACAGTTAACGTGGACTGATTTAGAAAACCATACCGAAGCACAGTATCAAATTTGGCGCTCGACGACCGGTTCAATTGCTACGACATCTGATGGAACCCTCTTAGCGATTGTTGAAGCAGGAATTCAACATTATAACTCGACATTGGATGCTGGTGTTTCTGCAAACTCATGGTATGCAATTACCGCAATCGCATCTTTTGGTACTCAAAACATAACCTATGCGCAAAGTAATATCTCACTTGGTCTCAATTCACTGAGTAGCCTAGTTGTTGAAGATACTAAGAAACCGACTGCTCCTTCAACATTGAATGCAAACTATCGTGCTGATGGGACGACAGAACTCACCTGGATGGGTGATGGAATGGAAGCCGGTACGACTTGGATGATTTATCGCAACCTCTACACCGATATGGATGAACCAGCATTTTGGGTACTCGTTGCGCAGGTCGAAAATACCGTAGCCTCACAATATACGCTCTCGGTTGATTCTGTAGCCCAAAACGGAGAACAAGTTTCGGCAGTCTATGCAATTGGTGGAATTGATGTCTTCGGCAATGAAGTCGACTTTGAAGATTGGATCTTGAGTGAATCGGTCGATGAAGATCGAAATGCCCCTGATGTACAACTACAACTCTATAATTCCGAATCGAATCTCGAGACCAGTCGATGGTTTGTTGGTTGGGAAAATGCAACCTTTTCGAATTTGCAAACTGATAATTATACCGTTCAATTCATGATGAGTGATGATGCAGTCTCTCTTGACTATACCATTTCGACTCTTGCTCAAAAGCAAAGTATTGACTTGACACAAGGCCTTGCAATCATCGATTTATCGCTTTCAAATCAATCTCCTGATGTCACGATTGCGATCACGGTTACCGATTCGGCTGGAAACTCAGTCTCGTTTTATACCGTGTTTTGCACTTCATGCTTAATAGAAGTTGAAGCAGAAACTGAAGTCGATGACCAAAGCCAAGAGCCAATTGACGTCGTTGGGGATGAGTCCGATGAAGAATCGAACAGCCAAGATAACTTGCTTATAGGATTATCAATTGTTCTTGTTCTCTGCCTCGGCATCATAGTGTTACGAGGTCCAAAGGCAGGAAAAACTCCTTCTGGTCTTCCAACGAAATCCGAGGATGAATGGATTTCAAAGTATACGAACAAAAAGTAATCTTTGATTTTCAAATGGTTGCAACCGCACACCTAAGAAATCACGATCAGGTTCATTATGATGTGAGCAATTCGATCAAACAGGCCCAAACTGGCATCAACTTCTTGTTCGCTTGTGAAGAGACCGAATGATGATCTAAGTCGGCACCAGCATCGCCAGGTTCACGGCCTGCAGCCCAATTTGAGGAGATACAGACTGCTGCATAAGGAAGGTTGAGTTCACGGGCAAGTTTTGCTTCTCTTGGCATGGTCATTCCAACCATGTGGCCACCGAGGGTGTCAATGGCATCAATTTCAGCTTTGGTTTCGAAATGAGGACCTTGAGCAAGCCAATACGTGTAGAATAATCGCTCATCATCCGAGAAACCTTGAACCGAGCGCAAGACAGCACTCAATCGAGAATTAAGAGACGAATCAAACGGTTCAGTGACCGAAGTAAAGACTGCTGAATCATCATGGAAAGTGGCGGCAACTCCGGTGAAATCGATGTATTGTTCGGCTAATCCAACTTTACCAGGTGGGAAATCCGAGGGTATGGCACCGACGGAACAAACGGCCATCACTGCTTCACAACCCGCATCAAAGAGTGCGCGAATATTGGCACGATGCTCAATTGTATGAGGTGGTTTACTTGCTTGGTCACCGTTATGGTGACGCTGTAAAAAGAACAACTCTTTTTCCTCTTCACCAGTATTGATGGTCATACATGTCAATGGAACATCGCCCCATGCAGTCTCAACAGTGACATCATCACGTCGAATTAATCTGAGCCCAGATTGCTCCATCTCCTCACCAACGGTCATGTTGATGAGACCGGTTCCGCCAATCACTCCGAGTCGTTTCATATCCCTTCCTCGCGTTCACAGCATGTCAAACCTACGGCGAAACTGTAAGTGGGACCTTGCTTTCGCTAGGATTCAAAGAGAACGACGTTCTCGAACAAATCACTCGTTAAGACGAGTAATCAAGTCTGCCTTCTTTCCAGAGACAGGTTTTCCTGCAGCCTTCAAAAGTTCCTTGAGTTCTGCAACCTTCATTGAATCGTAATCTGCACTCGGTGCAGCTTTTTCAGCAGGTGCTTTCTTAGCAGGTGCCTTTTCAGCAGGTGCCTTTTCAGCAGGTGCCTTTTCAGCAGGTGCCTTTTCTGATGCAGGTTCCATTGCTTCAGCAGCATCAATGATTGAAGGGGTAGAAACATCCTCTTCTTCTTCTTCATTATCCATGGCTGTAGCAAGTGCTGCTGCCTTCTTGGCATTGATTTCTGCTTCACTACGAGCTTCTTCTGAGTGGATTTCATCAAGCGTTTTTCCGTTGCCAGCGACAACACCTGCTTGAAGCAGTTGACTCTTACGAATTGCGACAGACTTTACCGGGTAAATCGGTTTAACAGCCTTGCGGATTTCTTCTTCCAAAGTTCCGTCGAGGATTTGAGTCTGGATCTTAGCGAAGGTAGACTTGGAAGCAAAACTAATGATCATGTCACGGGCCTTTGCTCGCATTGCTTGCTTAACTGAAGTTTGAACACGCTTTTGAGTGATGATAAGAGGCTTGAGACGGACAAGGTATCCATCTGTCGAAACTACATCAACTACGTCGTCAACCTTGCCACGGTAGCGGCGGATTTGACGGCGGATATGGTCAGTTTGGTGGTGGTGGCCGATAAATGTCGTCAATGCATCTTGACCGACACACTCATGGACACGGAAACGAAGAATAACGTGCATCTTCGTAAAATCGCCATTGAATTCTTGTTGTGTCATTTCATAGACACGGCCGAGAATATGTTCGTCAGACTCTCCCAGAGTTTCTCCAATTTTCTTAAAATCCCATGGTGAACGAGGTGCACGAATGGTGTACCAAATCTTGTTCTTCCACTTGTCTCGCTGCTTACGTGCTGCTGCACGTGCCTTCACACTGATTTTCTTTGCCATTGTATCATCTCGGGATGTTGTCTTGCGGGGGCTACCCCACTTGCAAGTCGGCCACTGACCACCCCTATTTGAAGAAGCCTCTCCGTCCAATTCACTGCCATACTTAATTTGCATTGATATCAGCGCATCGATTCGGTAAACTCATGAGCATGAAGTGAACCCCATGGTTGTGGGCCTCCATCACATCACCTGGCGAGCGACGGCAAGCGGCATTGCTGACGAAACTGTAGTGGCCGATGCTATAGCATGGCTCGTTGGAGACCCTGAATTGGTTGAGATCGAACCGACAACCTCCTACCATGGCTCCAAACTCCACATGGTGACTGGTGTTTGTAAAAAGAAAGCACATTCACTCAAGTCTTTGTCTCGAATTGGAACTGAGTGTCTTCAAACCTTACTCGAAGAAGTTGATGTACGTTTTGATGAAAATCACACTTTGTATTTCCGTATCGATTTCGATGCATTCATTGACGGTGAGGTCGTTTTGGCAACTTCGGGCCAAGTTGGAACCATCAAATGCCATACAAAAATCGAAGTTTATCCTGGCCAAGTGGCGATTGAAGAATGTAAAAATGTCCTCAAACTCGCCTTAGAAAATATTCAGACTGAAGGATGATTTGTGGACACATGTCGGCAATGCACTAAGTTGAATACCTAGTTGAAGGAGCAAGGGATATGAATGTCCAGTTTCGCGCCATCATACTCAGTATGATGATGCTCACCTGTGTGACATTTATTCCATCAGGCTCGACTTCAGGAGTAAAAAGCCTCAATGAACCTTCAATTTGTCATGCTGATAGAAACGATACTTGGACTATGGGGTTGGTCTCTTGTACCAATTCTACCAGCCCCGGATACACTCTTTTTTCACCCATGCCCGCAACAACCAGTTATTTGATTGATCAGCAAGGAAGAGAAGTCCATTCTTGGGAATCACCAGGTGGGCATCGGCCTGGACTTTCTTCCTATCTTTTGGATGACGGAGATTTGCTTCGAGCAGCGAATCTTGCCCAACAGGCAGTTGGAGATTTTAGTGGCGGAGGCATTGCAGGTAAGATTGAACGTATTGGCTGGGACGGTACAGCAGAATGGTCTTGGGAATACTCTTCGATGGATTACATCACACACCATGATTTGGAGCCGATGCCAAATGGAAATATTCTCGCTATTGCATGGGAGGACAAATCTGAGGCAGAAGCTGCACAGGCTGGCCGTAACCCAGCCATTGCCAGTGATGCACCCGGAGGAAGTAGCAATGTCTGGCCGGACCACATTATCGAAATTGAACCCTTAGCCAATAACCAAGCAAATATTGTATGGCAATGGAATGCTTGGGACCATTTGATTCAGGACTATGATGCATCGGTCGAGAACTATGGTGTGGTCGCAGACCATCCTGAACTACTCGACATCAATTTCATCGGCGCAACTGGAAATCAAGCAGGCCGTGCAGATTGGATGCATTGTAACGGGATAGACTACAACGCTGTTCTGGACCAAATTGTGTTGTCATGTAAGAACATGAACGAGATTTACATTATCGACCACAGTACGACCACCGAAGAAGCAGCAGGTCATACAGGTGGAAACTCTGGCAAAGGTGGAGACATACTCTACCGATGGGGGAATCCACAGGCCTATGACTCAGGGCTTTCCAGTGATCAGCAATTATTCGGACAACATGATGTTCAGTGGATTGAGGAAGGAAGAACTGGAGCTGGAGACCTGTTGCTGTTCAACAACGGCGTTGGGCGTACCCCGAGTGTTTCATCTGTCGATGTGATTCACCCCTCTTCAAGCAATGGTAATTATCCGCTTCAAGCAAACGGGACCTGGGGTCCAAATGCACCAAGTTGGTCATGGAACCTTGGAGAACAGATGTATGCACAATCAATTTCAGGTGCTGAACGTTTACCGAATGGAAATACATTGGTGACCTATGGCACGCAAGGAACGCTGTATGAAGTAGATTTGACTGGAGGGATTGTATGGAAATACATCAATCCAGTCACCAACCAAGGCACCCTTACACAAGGAGATGAGATTCCCGAAGGAAATAATGCTGGCACGACTGCCAATGCTGTCTTCAAGGCACGAAGATATTCCGAAGACTTTTCAGCATTCACGGGCAAAGACATGACACCTGCTGACTATCTTGAAACATGGACTGACCTTTGCCCAAGTGAAGAATCAATTCCATGGGATATCGACGGTGATGGATGCATCGATGATTCCGATGGAGACTCCGTCAATGACCCCGATGATCTGTGTGAAGGATACGATGATACCATCGACCTCGACAATGACTCCATTCCTGATGGGTGCGATTCGTTTATCGATACAGATGGAGACGGAGTTGCTGATACTAGAGATTCCTGCCCCGGCTTTGATGACCTCCTCGATTTGGATAATGATACGATCCCCGATGGATGTGATTTATTGATTGATAGCGATTTCGATATGATTTCTGATGCTCTTGATCAGTGCCCAGGGTTCGATGACAATCTCGATGTCGATAACGATTCAATTCCCGATAACTGTGATGATTTGATTGACAATGACCGTGACGGTATTGCCAATGACCTCGACCTTTGCGAGGGTTTTGATGACCAATTCGACAGCGATTCTGACAGCGTCCCAGATGGATGTGATGATACTCCGGATGGAGATGATACTGCAACCAATACGACCGATATAAACTCCGAAAATACAACCAATACCACCGAGGAAAACGCCGAGAATACAACGGATAGTGGGATGGGTAATTCAACACAGTCTACCAACAACAGTTCGGATATCGATGAAGCTAAACCCTCGACTGAAGTCAATTCGAAGACGGACGCTTCGAGGATGACACCCCAATTCGTGCTCTCGTTTGTTTTGATGTTCTCGGGGGCATGGCTGTTGTTCTTTTTGATGGCCCAACGTATCTTTTCAAAGAAGGAAGAGAAAGGACATCCCGAAACCGATATCTTCTTTCACAATTCAGGAATCCAAGATTCAACACCTCAGTTTGCTCAAGTCAGTTCAATGATTGATTTACCTACCTTGAACCAAGCAGTTGAGCCAGCCTCTCATGTTCAAACAAACCAGCCGACTCCGCCTCTATTACCTGCAGAAGGATTGCCAACAGGATGGACCATGGAGCAATGGGATTTTTATGGCCAGCAGTGGCTTGATGCCCAGAGATAAGTATTTGATTATTTCAAAGACTTCATGTAGAACGACTGTTTGGGTTGCTTGAGGAATTACCATGACCCACGTCGTTACCACAGCCTGCGTCGACCACAAATACCAAGAATGCGTTGCAGTTTGTCCTGTTGAAGCATTCCGAGAAGCTGACCGATACTTGGTCATCGACCCCGATGAATGTATTGATTGTGGCGCATGTATTCCAGAATGCCCAGTCGATGCAATTTTTGCCGACACAGATGTTCCTGATTCAGAAGAAGCCTGGATTGACCGTAACGCCGAAGAATCGGTCGATGCTGAAATCGCAGAAGGCGACACACCAGTCCTTGCTTCCGACTAATATTCTTACACTCTGAATGTGTTTTGTTCGAGCGCGTTGATACAAACCAATGTTCATGAAGGGCGCGTACTAGGGAGGAATGATTGGCATGGTTCGAACAGACTTTACTCAACTCCGGAATGGCAGTGATTTGCTTAAGCGTGGCTTTGCTCGTATGCAGCAAGGTGGCGTGATTATGGATGTCGTTGATCCAGATCAAGCAGCCATTGCAGAAGATGCTGGGGCTGTTGCAGTCATGGCACTTGAACGCGTTCCTGCTGATATCCGCCGTGATGGTGGGGTCGCACGAATGAGTCATCCCGATATGATTCAAGGCATTTTAGATTGCACTTCAATACCCGTCATGGCAAAAGCACGTATTGGTCACGAAGGTGAAGCACGGGTTCTCGAGTCTATGGGAGTTGACATGGTTGATGAATCAGAAGTTCTCACACCAGCAGACCCGTTTTTCCATATTAAGAAAAGTGAATACTCCATTCCATTTGTTTGTGGCGCCACCGGATTAGGTGAAGCAGTACGCCGGATTTACGAAGGTGCATCGATGATTCGGACCAAGGGTGAGGCTGGAACTGGAAATCTGGTAGCAGCTGTTACTCATGCTCGACTGATTGACCAAGAAATTCGTCAAGTTCAATCTCTTGATGAAGCCGGAATCGAAAAGGTAACTCAGATGGTTATGCAACGATACCATGTTCTTGCTGATGCATCAGAACTTCCAGGCCTTCATCCAATGACACCTTTTGGACCGATTGACGATTCTATGCGAGATGGAATTCAATCCATTCTCCTCGATGTCAAAGAAATGGGACGTCTACCAGTCGTTACTTTCTCTGCCGGTGGAATTGCAACACCTGCTGATGCATCACACATGATGCAAATGGGCATGGATGGGATTTTTGTTGGCTCAGGAATATTCAAGTCTACGGATCCAAAAACAATGGCTGATGCAATCGTTTTGGCTACTGCACACTTTGATGATGCAGAGAAAGTGACTGAAGCCATGGCTATGATGTTGGGTAAACCAATGAAAGGCGACGAAATGGAAACGCTTGAAGTTCGTTATGACCAACGTGGTTGGTAATCAATCTAAGGGATTACTTACGCCTTCTTCACCAAGTGTCCACTTGAGAGTTTTTACGACCCCGTCGAGGGCCTTATGATTACGAGCAGCCTCTTTCATACCATCTCTGTCCTCACTCTTCCGACACTCTTCAAACCAGGATTTCCACTCCTTGCGTTTGAGCTCTGCTCGATTAAGCATTTTTTCAATATCTTCCCAAGAACGGTCGTAAGTTCGGCGTGGAGTGGCATCGGATGACATGGCTTTCATTTGGGCCCCAAAGCCCAAGGTATTTGAGTCAAACTCCGGAATGATTACTTCAAAGCCGGAATTCGGCAATTTTCCAAAGTACTGTTTTCCTCCAAAAGAGTCCCATCCCCGAGAATCACATTCCTGAGGACCGAACCTGAACCAATTGAAACTCCTTGGCCGATTACCGTGTGTTGTACCGTGCAATGATCTCCAATCGTGCAGTTTGACATCACCAATACATCTTCTAAGTGAGTCCCTGAACCAACCACGCTGTCTGATGAGACTACAGAACCTTCCAAGGTTCCTTTCATGTCTGCACTTTCAGCAACAAAACTGTTTCCTTCAAAATCACCTTTTGGCAAAGGGAACGGCAAAGTTTGGCGTTGTGCGATGAGCGTATGCTGTGCACGAATCAATTCCGAAGGATGACCAACATCGAACCACACGCCATCGATGGTTTTGGCATACATGGGCCAGCCCTTTTCGAGAACGAGGGGGAACAGTTGCTTACTGAAGTCAAATTTTTCACCTTCTGGAACAAGGGCTAATACTTCTGGCTCAATGATATAGAGTCCGGCATTAATGACATTGCTAAAGGCTTCAGCAGCTGTTGGCTTTTCTTTGAAACGGCAGATGTATCCTTCTCGCAATTGGCCATCTAAGGTACCGAGGTGAGATTTAGAAAGGCCAACGATTCCAAATTCGGTTGGATCTTCGACCTCCCACAGAGCCATGGTTACTTTTGCACCACTTGCCCGATGTGCTGCAAGCAAGGCGCCGATGTCAAATGAGGCTACTGAATCTCCTGAGCCAACAACGAATGTTTCTGTCAGGTGTTCAGACAAAAGTCGCACACTACCCGCAGTGCCCATTGGTGATGACTCTTGATTGACCCAAGCATCAATAGGATTTTCAAGAGTGTTCCAGGATTCAACATGTTGTTCTAATTGTTCTCCACGGTATCCAGTTGTAACAACAATCGTATCGATTGAAGCATCTTGCATGGCATCTTTAACAAAATCAATTACAGGACGTCCGAGAACTTCAACCATCGGTTTCGGACGAGTGAGCGTCAATGGCCGAAGTCGGGAACCTTGGCCCCCAGCCATGATGACACCGAACAAGAGAACACCTCAGCGTCGACGACTTGCGGTCATGTCGAGTTTACGCATCGACTTTTTCTTGCCAGACTTGGCTTTTCTTTTACTGGAAGAGGCACCGTCAGTTTGACCAATACCGCCAAAAGTAATTCCGCCGGATTCTAACAGCGTCGAAATCAATTCATCTGCAACTTCAGCAGATTCTGCTCCAGTCTTCATTTCGGCTTTGACGGATGCGTTATGGTCTGTCATCCATGATTTTCGCTCATCGCGAGCCATGTTCAACTTGTCACGTACTTTGTTGACATCGACCATCAACTCAGTGATCTTATTATGCATATCATCAGACTTTTGTCGAAGTTCGAGGAATTCGGTATGGAGACGGTCACCTTCTGCTTTCAAGAAATCACGATGTGAAAACACTTCATCAACTTCAGGCGACAAGACATCTGCTCGACCGACTGCCTCAAGCATTTCCTTATGGGCAGCATCTGCTTCTGAGCGCAACGTTTTGATTGCTGTATCCATGTCGGAAAGGTCGACCTTAATCATCTCAAAATGAGTGACTTCTGGTGCGAGTTCTTTAATTCGGAGTGACATTTCCTTGATTTGTTTAATCATTTCCTTTTCCTTCTTTTGACCAACTGAGGAGGTCTCAAAAGTTGTTTCCAGTGATTGAACATCATGTCGAAGTTTAGCATACTCTGCAGTTGCCGACTTCTTTTCTCCTTTTTCATCACGTCGGCCTTTGGCCTGATTGATTATTTCACGGAGTTGCTGTTGAATCGCATTACGCTTTTCTTTGAACATTTTAATCTCTGCACGAACAGCTTTCATCTCAGCCATCACAAGGTCTATCTTCTCTCGGTGTTCCTTGTACTGGCCTTGAACTGCATTGCGCTTATCGGCAATCGTCCGGGCCTGGTCACTGAATGAATTACGAGTGTTTCTCATCTTTCGAACACGTGCTTCCATGCCCTGTAATTCTTCTTGGAGTTCAGAATCTTGACTCGGGGTCGCTTCATCAGGTCTTCCGCGCATACATCGTGCACGGAGTAATGCATTTCAAATCTACCCATCGAGAAAGGTGGATTAAGCACCGATATTTCCGAAGATATCTCTGACTTTGATGAAGATTCCAAGTGCAATGCCGAGGATTCCGATCAGGCTTGTCGTAACGGAACTAAAGTTTCGTATTCGTTCAAAGTACTTTGTTCGAACACGAACATTGATTTGGCGTCCAATGATCAAATCCCCACTTTGTTCTTCAAGTCGAACCGAGACTGTTGCCTCTCCGAATCGTTCTGGTAGGAGAGATTGCCACGCTACAGTCCCATCTCGCAATAATCCCGACATTAAGCCAAGGACGTCGTCGCCATCTTTGGCTGCAAGCGGTACAGACTTTGCCGCCCACCAATGGCGCTCGCCGGGGTTCAACCGATACGTCATAGCTAAATCGTGTGGCCTGAAATCTGGAGATTGGACCCGAAGCACAACATTTCGAGGTGTATCTGAAAGATTATGAATCAATGTGAACAAGTTCGCACGTTCATGAACCACATTTTCCATATCCACTTCAAATACAATTCCTGCAGAGGTACTCGGACGACCAGCACCAAGGTCCTCTTCGATCCTACCAATCATTCGGAAGAAGGCCGGACAAGAGTCTTCGATATGTTGGAGAATCGAGAGCCATTCCTCCATCGTAAAAATGGGATGGTTTTTTACCAATTCCATGCCTTTCGCAGTAAGAACTTCCGATAACTCAGATTCCATCGTTTTGAAATCAAGTCCTTTCGAATGACGATACATCGTCATTAAGATTTTTTCCCGAGCAAACAATGGGTCGATTTTCTTCTTGAAATATACTTCGATTTCTTTTGAGTATACTTCGTATTCAGAACGGAGAAGCGGGTCCATGTGAGTTTTCACGAGATCATTGAACACCATTTCTAATGTCGAGGGGTGAATTGGTGGAGTATATGCTTTCAAAAGCCCTGTACGCTCATCCATATTGAATGGGCGAGAGCGTGTTGGAATATGCTGGCCGAGTGAGAGTAAGAGTGTCGAGAAAGAAAGAAGAAGAAGAATCCGCCCATTGATTGAAGCAATATCAAACACAAAAATTCCGCTCAATAACAAACTTGACATTATGCCAAACGAAAGTGCCCATGAATGTTTTGCCCTCGCATTGTTGAGCAAGTCTGCTAGACCTTCATATCCATGCAATGATTGCACGGAAAGATGTTCTCGATTCAACCGAGCAACTTCCTTTTCAAAATTCCCAATTGAGAGTTCCACCCGATGCCGATGGAAAATTTGAACCAAAATATAACCAAGCAGGATGATGAATGTAAGGGCGGTTAATGCCATAGCAAAACTCATGCCAAGCGTTGGTTCGATTTTGGACCACCACTCAGGCGAATTCGATGAAAAAGCGAGCGAACCAAAAGATGTAAGAATAGAAAATGCCGGAAGAATAAGAATCAATCGAAGGCCAAAACCGAATAATTGACGGTCGAGAGCATACCAAAACCGCTCAGAACCAAACAGACTTTCATTCAAACTGTCCTCTTCATCAGTACTTGACGGAGCGTCCGTTTCTACTTCGACCACAGATTGCCGAAGAATTACTTACACTAAAGCCTTCCATCAATCGCTCGCACGAGAGATTCGAACAAGAAGTTTTGATGCGAGGTCTGAGGAAAAGATGACATCACCATTTCCAGCAAGAGAGTAACCATTCGAAGTACGGGTGATTTCGGAACCAATGAGCACCCCCAATTGAGCCATAGTGTCTGTTTCCAAGGCGTTGGTAAACATCGCTTCGACAGTACCCTTCATTCCATGCTCTAAACGTTCGAGCGCAATGAGTTGAGTTTGAGATGAACGTATTCTCGACGAAATATCTGTCGATGCTTGCGGGATGTCTCGTCCACTCGGATCGAGTTTGGGCTGGCCAAGAAGAAGAGAGAGGGCTACTTCCAAATCATCATCAATAGCATGTTCTAAGCGACAAGCGGTCGCATGTATGTCTCCTTGAAAAGAGATGCTTTCGAGAAAGACTTCGGCTAAGCGGTGCCGACGTTTCATTTTCTGCCCATGTATCATTCCCTTTTCGGTTAAGGATGCGCCTTTGTAGGGCACATAGTCGACCATGCCTTTCACTGCCAACCGTTGAATCATTTCTGTAGCAGACGCAGGAGATACGCCTAACGCCTTCGCTAAATCACCATTTCGAACACGTTGAGAAGGTTGTTTCTCAAAGAATCCGTACATCGTTTCAAGATACTCATCTTCAAACTCTCGGAAATGACCATTCATGAATTCCCCTCCCGCTTCAACCTAATCTCTTCTACTCAGCAGAAAAGACTTCCTCACAAGCAGGGCATCGCACAGAACCAGTATATGTGTCTGGAATTCGAAGTGACTGGTCACATTCTGGGCAATGGAGTTCTACTTTTCCATCGCTCACTACTTCCGGAGTTTCATCTTCATCTTCTGTGTGTTCTCGAGATTGATCGGTACGAGGAGTGACATCAAAACGATGGGAGCAGTCTGGACAACGAACTTGACCTCCATAATCTGATGGCACACGTAATTGCCGAGCACACTCGGGACAACCGACTTGAATCTTTTCAACATCCACTGTACTGCTCGTTATTTTTGATTTCGATTGCTCTTTTACAGGCTTGGGGTTTGAAGTCCCAACTTGTCGGTTTTGGAAAATGCGTATGATTGCACCAACTGCAACAGCAATCATGAGGCCTCCGAAAAGTCCGACCCATGGTACCGAAAAGGAAGAATCTTCAACGATAACCTCTCCAGATTGGAAAGTGTTTGTAGCTGTAAAACTGTCATCACCAACAATCCAAGTGGCTTTGAAGGATACCGATTGGTAATCAGGCCATACAAATGTAAATTGATAATCCTCTTGTGAATTGGACGGTAAAGCAAGTGTTTGTTCTTCACCCAAGAAAGCCCCACCTAATGTAGATAATACGACGTACCCCGTCCTTCCATCAACATCCCCGGAATTACTAAGCCGGACGGTAATCGTACCAGAATCTCCTGGAATCGGACGATTCGGTACTGAAATTGGGTCGAACTCAACAGAATATGCTGGACGGTCATCAGGTACACTCAGGCTATGGCTCGAAAAACTGAAACCAGTGGTCCAGTTCACAGCAGTCGCCCGAATTGAAACACGCTCAGCATTAACAAAACCAAGCGTATGAGTTCCAGTGGAGAATCCTGGAGACAGCGTAACCACATAATCAAGTGGATAGGATTCCAAACCCGAATCAGTATATCCAAGACGAATTCGAACAGGACGGTCAATACCTTCACTCATATCAAGCGACCATGAGAACTGAGTTCCAAGTTCAGCATCCCAAGTGACCGATGTGATTTTTGGAGTCAGTGTTTGTTGAATTGCAACTGGAACAATGAGTGTTCCATTCAGACCTGAATCGATTGAACCGTCGGTAGAAATGAGCGACCAGTTCACCGTTTGTTGGCCTTCAATTCCGAGTGGTACTTCGACCGTAATCTCACCTGCAGCATCGACATCGAGCAGCAGTCCATTACTCGAATAGGATATACCGTTTGTTTCACACACGAGTGAAACAGTTCCAGATAATTCGCCATGATTTCGAATCAACATCGAAAAGATGGCGATGTCTCCTTTGTGCCAAGGTCCATTGAGAAGAGCTGGGGTGCTCGAGCCTGCCGATTCAAAAGCAGCAGATTCCACATCATGAGCCAAGGAAATATTTGCGATCGAATTCGTGTTAATTCTCATGCCACTCACCGAACATGTGAGCAGGTCTGGTCGAGAAGTCGAGACAAGTGATTCCACGATTGAAGATTCAAGAGGAACTTGAATTTGAGCATCGAACAGTGATTGGCTACCGAAAGAGCACGCAAGATGTCCATTGAAGTCAACTGAACCGGTATTTGAAATATTGAGGTCCCAAGTGAGGTCGTCTCCTGCAAGTGCATCTTGAGTGAGAAGTTCGACTGAAAGAGAGAGGAATGGCAAAGGCGGTGAAGACACTTCAAATGAGACTTGACGTGATTCATCGGCTGGATTGCCATCTCCAGAGTTGTTCAATTCCAATGCAAGAGTTGCTGTACCTTCGTAAACAGCAACGGTACTGTTCACTTGAACGATTGTGCTTGAAAGAGGTGCAACGGTCACGAGAGAAGATGTTTGATTGTCATAGACATTATTCGAAAGCAAGGATGAAGTAAGGTAGCCAGCCCATGAAAAATCACCATCATTGATGACTGCGATTTCAGTTTGCAAATAATCACCGTCATGAATTGAAACATTCCCAGTAAGGGCACCCTCTGGCGTAAGACCATTCAAAAGAATTTGTCCTTCTGCTGCCAGAGAGATTTCAATCGGTCGCAAATGGTGAATCGTCCTGTTCAACGAAAGTGATTGAGTCGAATTGGGAGAACCGAGTTCTCCAACCAATTCCACACTGACAACTGAATATCCAAACGGAAGTGAGACCAAACTGAATTGCAACAGTTGGCTTGAATCAGCAGTAAGGGTGAAGTTTTGGCTCATCGAATCGAAGAGTGTTCCATCAAGGGTTGAGAGTGCAACTCTGGCTTCAACTTCTGCATCACTCGAGAGTATTTCTTCAACCGTGAATTCCAAGTCATACGAGGATTGCTCAATCGTGGCGAAGTCTTGAAGTGAGAATGTACTTACATCAATGACTGCACCACCGCCAGCCGCACTTACGAGCGGCAAAAGGAAGGTGAGGAACAAGGCCGAAATACAGAAGGCGGAGACCTTGGAATTGCCTGCCTGACCCCTGCCCATACGAACCCCTCTACATGGGGGTTCTTCACTTTCACGCCAAAAGAAGTCACTACGCCATGTTTATTCAAGGTTGGAGGTTGGCGCACCTTGTATGCGTCCAGAAGAGTTGCTTGAAATGACTCCTGCTTTGCTGGCAAAGTCAATTTTGCATCGTCGCGAACGCCTTGCTGAGACGATTCCAGAGCAACTCGATGCTCGACAAGATGAACTTCGAGCGGCCGAGCCACTTGCTCGAAGTGCCAAAGAACAACGAGATGGGCTCAATGCTAAAGTCGCGAATTTGAAAAAGGAGCGAAACTCAGCCCGAACGACTGCTCAAAAACTGTTTCAAGAAGGTGGAGAACTTCGCGATAAAATATCTTCAACTGGTGGCGTTCAGAAATCAAACCCGGAATGGGCTCAAAACAAACTCAACGATAAATTGAAAGCTCTCGAAAACGAACTCGAAACAAATTGGGGCGATCATAAAACTGAGCAAAAGTTCATCGCAGAAATGAAAGCGCAAATACGCCTGCACGAAGAATGGGTCGAGAAGCGAAGTAATAACCAAGAAGAACATTCTCTGATGAAATCAAAATATACCGAGGCTCGGAAATATCTTGAAATCGCTGAGAAGGCACATAAAGCACTCCTCGATCATGCATCTGAAAACGAATACTTCCACAATACCTATCTCGAACAGGAAGCACACCGCCGTCGTGCCGATGCAAGAACCAAACGCCTCGCTCAAGCCCTTGACAGTAGCCAACGAGGGATTGAACACTGGCAAAAGCATATTGATGAAGGATTTGACGTATTACTCGCAAACTCAAAGCGAGTTGAAAATGGCGAGGCTTCGAGCCATGCAAGAAGACGTCAACAGAAAAAACCTGATGCAAAGAAACCCGCTTCTTCACGTCAGAAAAAGAAAACCCCCCAATCAAGAGGTGAAGAAGAATGAGCGATGAATGTGAAACCACCGGGTTCACTCCTCAACAGCAACTTCGTTGGCCTTTGGCCCACAAGTACCTCTGCAAAGAACTTGAATTACCGAACGGTGATGCAATCTCTGCCGACGCACTGCAAGAATTATCGCAAGATATAGAAAACGTACTCAAGGCACAAAGTCCGAATAAATCAGCACTGAAAAAGCGAAATGGGCTCTACGAACATCTCAAGCGAAGCATCGAAAAGAGGTTCAAAGGCAGTTCTCTGCGTCAGTTTGGTTCATCAGAATCCGGACTTTCTCTCGCCCAGGGGGATTTGGACCTTTGTCTGTTGTTTGACGGTCAAAAACCAAAGAAAGTACTTCGTTCAATTTCAAGCACACTCCGATTCCAAGAGATGGAAGATATCCAGGTGATTACTTCTGCTAAAGTACCAATCATCAAATTCGTCGACGAGCGTACGAAAATTCCGGTTGATATTTCGATTAACAACACCTTAGCACTCCATAACACAACATTGCTAAAGCGATATGCGGAAACCGATGAGCGGATTCGTCAATGCATTCTAGCGATCAAGTATTGGGCACACCAACGAGATGTCGGTGATGCGGCAAAAGGTACCTTCTCTTCGTATGCATGGAGCCTTATCATGCTTCAAGCACTCCAAACAACAACGCCGAGCGTTGCACCAAATATTCAATCCGGCAAAGACCGAACAAACCTCAAAGTTGATGGAATCGAATACGACCTCACAATGGCTGACGAACCCAAGGAATTGCTTACTGAGATCAACACACAATCACTCGGCGAATTAATGACCCACTTCTTCCGTCAACTCGTTCTTGAACGGCCGTGGGATAAACATGTTCTTTCTATTCGAAATGGAAAACCAATGACTCGTAAAGAGAAGAAATGGAAGTACGGTACTCCGCATGCAGCAAAAGCAGTGGTGAAGGAAGGGAAGACTCGTTTAGGATTGCATTCACTCCCTGTTGAAGACCCCTTCAATCACGACCATGACCTCAGTCGAGTCGTTCGCCCGGAAGGTGCAATGGATATTCAAGAAGAATTGTTCCGGTTTTGGATTGGGCTCAATGAAGGGAAATCTTTGGAGCAGTTATGTGAACTGAAGAACCCTGAGCGGATTCAAATTGTCGAAGAAAAGGACTTGTTTGAAGATTTAAGAACACTCCCCAAGGCAACCATTGAGACCATGCTCAAAGAAAATGAGGTTCAACATTCGGACCTCGAGGAACGTATTGAAGCGCTTCACTCAGAACGACAGAATAATATCAAAATCTCACAAGCTCTTCGTGGACTGTTCGAAGAAACAAGTGACCTTCGTAATGAACACAGAACTCTTGTCCGAAGTCTACGTCCTCGGAGCCAAAAAATGGACCTCTTACAAAAGGAGCGAGACAGTTACAATGAAAAAATCGGCATCCCATTGTACCGTATCCGAGAATTATTGGTTGAAGTCTACAACAATCTTACGGGAGATATTGATTTCTTCCATGTTCCATCATTGCAAAGAGAAGATGAACAGTTCGCTTGGTTCTTTGAACTACAAGCCATGCATGCTGTTGCACTCAAGGCCGATAATGCACACAAAGAATTCATTCTGTTGGTTCGTGAACAAAAGAAAGCCGTGAAGGATTTGAAGATCACGGAAAATAAACAAACTCAAGTTCGAACTGAATTAATTGAATCTGAACCTATACTCGCTAATATTACAACTGAGTTCAGTGAAGCAAGACAATTTGACCAAAATGCGCACTCGTTAAACAAAGTAATTCAAGAACGACGAAAGGAACTTCGCCGTTTGCGGAGAGAAAAAGGTCGCATAGAGGCATGGGTACGGGTTTCCACACGTACGAGTTCACCACGCGATTCAAAACCGAGAGGCGGGCAAAAAGACCGGAAATCCAAGTCCGGACAAGCCGATTGGAAGCCTCGTAACAACGGTCCAAAACCAGAAGAAGTACAGCAAAGAGCTGCTGCAGGAGGCACACTTTCGCTTTCAGATCTCGATGTCTTCTTGAACAGTGGAGGGTTTTCTTCGGTCAATAAATCGAAACCAACTCCAAAATCAAGTCGCCGTGCTGAACGGAAAAAGAAGCAAAACACTGCACGCCAGCTTACGGCTCAACGCGGTGAACGTTCCCAATCCACAAAGGGACACAAACAGTGAGGCGATTCAATGAGTAACATCCAATGGATGTACGGCGATGAGCCAAAAAGCCTCCCTGACGATTGGAAAGAGAAAATTCAATCCATGTTTCTCAATGAAACTGGTGAAGAATACACGCTTGAATCACTTTCGAGCTTACCGATCCCAAAATGGAGCGGAAACATGCTTCTCATCAACCAAGAGGAATATCCAGCACCCGAATCCATCGTTGGAGTACTTTGGGCCTTACCGCACGAAATCAACGGAGTAAGAATTGCAGCCTTTGTCCTGGATGCAGAATACCAATCCTCTGGCTGGGGGGGAAAGGCATGGCAGCATTTGATTGAAATCTCACGTGCAGCAGGAAAATCGACCATTCAATTAGAAGTCAAAGCCGAAAATACCCGTGCTCAAGAATTCTATAAAGCAAGAGGCTTAGGTGTTGTTCGACACCTTCCGCATTACTACAAATCAGGAATTGGTTATGAAATGAAAGGCCCGTTGTGAATGCTTCATTCATCTCGGAAACGGTACTGACAAGGGTCAAAGGTTATGCTCCCCCATCTCTAGCAGAGTATGTGGAACAACGTTTGCTCGGAGAAATCGCAGCACAACGCGGCGTTACCGGTGTTGCCTTACTTGACGGCGATGGATTCGTATTATTCACCGAACCACAACACGATGATTCGGTTCAAAACCTCGGTAAAGCTATTGCTTTACTCGACCCAAAATTTTCCTCAGGGCGCGTCACCTTGAACGCAGAAAATGGAACGGTGTTGGTACAAGAATTACTTGGACAAAAGGTGCTGGTACTCCGTTGTGAAGTTTCATCAAACCTTGGCCGCATCCGCCAAGTTCTCGATACTGCAACCTCTCAATTGAATGCCCTCCAGCCATAAGAGGACCCATCTCCGCCAGTTGTGACCTGTTCCACATCCCTAGAGAATCTAAATCGCCTAGTGAAGAGGTTAAATGGGAAGGGTCGGTCGCAAGTCCGGTGAGAAGATGGCAATCTTCCACTGACCAGGCGAGATACGAATGGATGAACTCAAGATTCAACTCGAAGAACGAAGAAAGATGGTTGATGAAAAAGCCACAAAATACCGAATCTTACGTGATGAGTGTAATGACAACTCGAAGAAGTTTACAATCACCCGAAACGAAATGAACGGCGAAGTCCGTGAATTGATTGTTCAAGTGCGTGAACAACGTGAAATCCGTGAACAAATGAATGAAATTGTTCGAGACAAGAAAGCGATCCGCCAGGAAGCGAACAAGATGGTTCGTGAATCAAAAGATGCTTTGAATCTCGCAAAGGGACCTGAAGCCGTTCAAGAACCGCGTGATGATGGTCGACGTGGACGCCGAGACCGCCCAGACACCGTTCATTCACTCAAGCGTGAATTGATCCGTTTGGAAAATGAATTCGAAATGGGACGTCACACCGGTAAAAACGAAACGAAAGTCATGAAGCGCATGAAGGAAATCAGTGCGCAAATCAAAAAGATGAAAACCTTAGAAGATTCGAATACTGATCTGAAAGACTCACGAGAAACTCTGAGGATTGCTATGGAAACACAAGAAACTGCTCACGGTGCTGTTGAACAAGCCGCAGAAGCCGCACAAGAGGCTCACGATTTGATGCTCCAATGGAACAAGGAAGTTGACAACCAACGAGAAAAGGCCGAGTCCGCTCACCGAAAACTCCGTGGATCCAAGAAAGATGCAGACAAAAATCACCGTGCATATATTGTCTCGCTCCGATGTTTGCACTCTATTCAAGACATTCTCCGTGCAATGCGTGGAGCAAATGCAGGCGCAGGTCAACGACCTTCAGCTCGTGTTGAAGTCCAAGACTTGATGAGCAAATTGATGTCAGGTGCAACACTCACGACTGATGAATTGATGCAACTTCAGCGTTATGACTGATGTTCATTACGCCGATGAGATGAAAGACCCCCCCTTCTAAACAATGAATATCGAGGGAATCTAATGTTGTCGAAAGAAGAAATTGCGGCCATCGTTGATGATTACGACCGAATGAAACTTCGTATCGGAATGACAGCGTCTCATTCAGCACTGGACATTTGTGATGGTGCTATTGAAGAGGGATTTCCAACTGTTGCCTATTGTAAAGAAGGGCGACATAAAACCTATGCGAATTACTTCAAGGCTCACCGATCTCCATCTGGACGCGTCGTCCGTGGAATGGTTGACAAAGCCATTGTCATGCCGTCATTTGACGATGTTATGAAACCTGAGATGCAAGAAGAAATGCGAAAGCGAAATGTCATCTATATTCCAAACCGGTCTTTCACTTCCTATTCATCGATTGAAGATGTTGAAAACACATTCAAAGTACCTCTCTTTGGCTCTCGAAACATGCTACGTATGGAAGAGAGAACAGAAGAACAAGATTACTATTGGATTCTTGACAAAGCAGGTCTTCCTTATCCTGAAGCAATTGCAGACCCGCAAGATATTGATTGTTTGGTCATTGTCAAATTACATCACGCCCAGAAGAAATTGGAACGTGGATTCTTCACCTGTGCATCCTATGCAGAATATCAAGAGAAATCTCAAACTCTTCTCAGTGAAGGTGTCATCGATGAAGAATCATTGGCTGGCGCCCGTATCGAACGCTATGTAATTGGACCTGTTTTCAACCTCAACTTTTTCTATAGTCCACTTGCTGAAGAGGGTGAAAAACTCGAACTACTGGGTGTCGATTGGCGATTCGAGTCTTCACTTGATGGTCACGTTCGATTGCCAGCTCCGCAACAAATGACCATGCCTGCTCATCAACAAATCCCCGAAATGACCGTCGTTGGTCATAACACAGCAACCATCCGTGAATCTTTGTTAGAGAAGGCGTTTGAACTGGGAGAGCGATTCATTAAGGCAAGTAAGGAACATTACGATCCTGGAATCATTGGTCCGTTCTGCTTACAAACATGTATTGACAAGGACATGAATTACTACATTTACGACGTTGCACCTCGTTTAGGTGGAGGAACTAACGTTCACGTCAGCGTTGGACATCCATACGGAAATGCAACCTGGAGAAAACCAATGTCAAGTGGTCGACGAATCGCTATGGAATTGCGAATGGCTGCTGAACAAGACCGTTTGCTCGAAGTTCTCACGTGATCCCAGAGCAAGATGTGGCTTTCGAGCCCAATCATCTTTGCAAAGGGTAGCCTCTAAAATGACCCACGTAAAGCCCATTCAAATATCAATCCCATTCGCATGGGTATTCGGATAGACCCTTACGAACGATTTATTACGAAGCCATTCGGTAGCATATTACTAGTGGTTGCAGTGTCTAAGACAATTAGTAACGATGGGTTTTGGCAATTCGAGGATGGCGAATGGATCGCAACAGAGATGCAAAAAGAGGTTCTACAACAAGGTGCTAGGCCTCATAATGAAATTACAGTTCTCAGCGAGGATGGGTTTTGGGAATTAATTGATAATGATTGGAAGCCATCTCAGAAACAAAAAGAGGCTTTGAACAAAGGTGCAACTCCGCACAATGTAGATTTGTCGTACAATTTGGCTCCAACTCCAATAGGTACTCTGAAGCCCAAGTTAGAGGTTTTGAAGATATTTTCTGAACTAGAACCTCAGCACAAAATATATGTGATTAGCGGTATGGGATTTCTCGCCTTACTTATTTCCATAATCATAGTAGTGGCCTCAATTTCACTTGAGGCGATGCTTGAAGATGAGATTAAGGACTCTGATGGGGATGGAATTTTAGATAATCGCGATGCATTCCCTAACGATGCTAGCGAAACTATGGACTCGGACATGGATGGAGTCGGTGATAGTGCTGATGTGTTTCCTAACGATGATAGCGAAGCTATGGACGCAGACATGGATGGAGTAGGCGACAATAGTGATGTATTTCCTAACGATGATAGCGAAACAATGGATACAGATGTGGACGGAATTGGTGATAATTCAGATAGTTGTGTAAATGGCAAGTCCAATTGGAATTCAGACTCTGAAACAGATTATGACTCTGATGGATGCCATGACTCCAGTGAAGATATTGATGATGATAATGACGGCTGGACTGATCTATTAGAATCCTCCTGCAATTCTAATTCTACAAACTCAAGTTCAATACCACTTGATGGTGATGAAGATGGTATATGTAATTTGAATGAGCAAGATAACTTTGAATGGACCTACAATTCACAAGAATATTCGATTTATCTACCTCTCGAACGTAGTGTTTACAATTATTACAAAAATGAAAATCACACGATTGTATATGAAATGGATTACATCCGACATTCAACTCCAGAAGCGCCATATGTAATTCTGATTGCAGGTCTTCTCGAACAATTGGCTATTGAAGAAGGCTATAGTTCAATGATTGACAAAGCTGAATTTATTTTGGCCTTTGTGGGTGCTATACCCTATATCCTAGAAGGAGAGGGTGAGGAATATCCAAAATATCCAATTGAAATGCTCTGGGAAAATGGCGGAGATTGCGAAGATTCTTCAGCATTGTATATCTCAATAATGGAGGCATTAGGTTATGATGCAATATTGATATTATTAGAGGTCAAAGCAGATGAAGCGGATGAGTGGGGCGGTCATGCAATGGTTGGAATTAGTATTCCTGGTTATTCAGGAGAGGAATGGTTTCTAGTCGAAGGTAGTGATACGAAATATTTCGATGCCGAAACTACTGCTTGGTATGATGAATATGACGAGATTGGAATAAATCCATGGTACGAACTGCAGAATTTGTATTATTATGAAGTTTAAGGAAATACAATTGTCCATGTGGAAATATTCGTAAGGGGACCCCTTGCAAACTATGGCATTTCCATGGGTAGCGACGAATAGCACCCACTGAAAGCCCTTGCAAACACTAATTTCGAACACATGGGTTTGAGCATAAACCCA